>Ga0163225_100089_pt1 | contig 28504 bp, 29 predicted proteins | sample MSEWel2016_04_06_2_FD_113145 | JGI IMG/M metagenome (GOLD analysis project Ga0163225, IMG submission 113145) | Subsurface microbial communities from deep shales in West Virginia, USA - MSEEL Well Study Marcellus 5H_2016_04_06 ... | reverse complement strand
TTTCATTTTTTGGCAACACCCTGTTACCACTGGGAGGGAGATTGCCAAAAAATGAAAAAAAAGATAATTTGGGTGGTAGCGTTTTTTATCGGTAAGTGGTATCATTCCTATTCGGTGTTGAAAATTAAGAAACAGATCCTTCGTCGTGCCTCCTCAGGATGACAATCAGCAAAATGTAATTCTGAACGAAGTGAAGAATCTCCTTCTGACGGAAGTGCTTTGTCATTCTAAGCCTGCAAAGAATCTCTTCCTTTAACACAACCGAATCCTATACCAAAAATCAACATGAACTCCCACCACCAGTCCCCCTTGAGGAAATTTATGGGGCTCTCAAATCTCCTCATACTTCAACGACCTCTTCAACCACTTACCCTCCCGGCGTTTACTGAAAAAGGCTTTCCACAACCTCCGGTTCCAGTGCTCGGCACGCCTGAACTTCGAAAAGGAACAATCGACCCATTCCATATTTAACTGCCGGGCGGTATTGGGCGATATGTAGGTATAAACCAATTCTGCCAGGTCAGCGTCCTTACTCTCCTCCTGATAAGATAAATCCAGAGTGTTTGCAAGTAATTTTACACCTCTTTTGTCGCATTCGACGCTTAACAATTTTATTATCTGATTATATCGTGGCTGCAACTCACCGGTCAATTGTTTTGTGTATTTACCGCCAATATCCATAATGGGACGGACCTGTAAAGTGTCTATCCGATAATTCCCAAAAACTTCAAAAAACTGTTCCAACTCATCCAAATTGTCGGGATTGGCCGTGTAGTTGATGCGAACGGACAGTACATTCTTATCCGGCAACCTTTCCTTCACCTGAGTGAGCTGTTCCAGCACTTCTAAAAACTTCTCATAACTGGCACCGGTCATAAACTTCTCATAAGTTCCTTTAGTCACGCCGTGTGCCGATAAAATAATTTCGTTAACACCGTTATCGGCCATAAACTGCAAATCACTCATCTTTAGCAATTGCCCGTTGGTTACCATTCCCACATCTGGAACCTTATATTTCTTAGCCAGACGAAAAAGTTCTTTGTAGCCGGAATGCTTCGTCGGTTCTGCACCACACCCCACCATTAACTGAAAAGCCCGGGGAAACAATACCCGGGCTATCTCTTCAAATTCTTCTGTGGAAAGTGTTCCTGTATGACTCCGTCGATGCTCCGGTGAACTGTAATTGCACATTCTGCAGGCCAGGTTACAACCCAACACGGGATCAATCCTGACCGACAAGTGCCGAATGCTCAAATGAGAGGCGGCAAACAAGCCAAGGAGTTTAAGTTTTCGGCTTTTGATGCGTTTGTGGATGCGGAGGAGGGAGTAGAAGTTCATTTAGCTTAATCTTTTCAAATACCAATCAATAGTCTTCTCAATTCCGGATTCAAAATTTTCTGCTGCTTTCCAACCCAACTCTGTTTCAATTTTCGTGGCATCAATAGCATAGCGGCGATCATGTCCGGCACGGTCTTTTACAAAAGTGATTAATTCCTTGTAGGAAGAACCATCTTTCTTTGGTTGTTTTTGATCCAAAACAGAGCAAATATGGTTTACGATAAAGAGGTTGTCTCTTTCATTGCGACCACCAATATTATAGGTTTCACCACTCCGCCCCTTATGAAATACCAAGTCAATCCCAGTACAATGATCCAACACATACAACCAATCCCGGATGTTTTTTCCATCTCCATAAATTGGAATTTGGTCCCCGCTCAATGCCTTTCTGATAATGGTAGGAATTAGTTTTTCAGTATGTTGCTTGAGCCCATAATTGTTACTACAATTACTGGTGGTTACATCCATTCCATAAGTATGGAAATAGGCACGAACCAATAAATCTGAAGCAGCTTTTGACGAAGAATACGGGCTGTTGGGTGCATAGGGGGTATCTTCTCTAAACAAACCTGTCTCTCCTAAGGTTCCATACACTTCATCCGTTGAGATGTGATGAAAGCGGCATCCCTCATAGCCTGCCTTGTATTTAAATGGGGCCTCCATCCAATAGTTTCTTGCCACATCCAACAATGCAAAGGTTCCATTCACATTGGTTTTAATAAAAACTTCCGGCCCGGAAATGGAGTTATCAACATGACTTTCAGCGGCAAAATGAATCACACCGCGAATATCGTTCTTCTCAAATAAGTATTCCAGCAACTCACGATTGCAAATATCTCCTTTTACAAATTCATAATTGGCTGCTCCCTTTACTTCATTCAAATTATCCAAATTTCCTGCATAAGTCAGCTTATCCAGGTTGATGATTTTGTAATCCGGATATTTGTATACGAAATAGGGGACAAAATTGGCTCCGATGAATCCGGCTCCTCCGGTAATTAGTATTGATTTCATATAGTTCAATGCATTTTAAAAACAAAACAAGAAGAGCTTTGTTAAACAAAACCTTTTCTGAAAATTATTAACACACCACAACTTAACCATTATTGTTCTTTTTGGCATTGCCCCAAAAAGAACCAAATCCCGATTATGGTTTTTGTGAGTTTTTTCACAAAAACTTTACAAAACATATATCGGGACTAGTCCGCTTAAACCTATCTGGCCGTGAAAGATAACCTTAAGCCTGTCCTGAAATCGGACAGGCTTATGCGCATTCTGAACAGATAAAAAACTCAACCCAAGAATTTTAACAGGAAAAATCAATAGTCCATTTACCTCAAATCCCCACTATTATCCAATAAAACAATAATATTTTCTCCTTGCGCTCAAGCCGCGTGGGCTTTTACTTTTTTTCTTCAGCAAAAAAAAGTAAACAAAAAATGCCGTCGCTTAAATAAAATCTCTAAAAATCAGGATGTCTTTCTAAAATCCGGAAACTCGCTTCGCTCAAACAGTCCGGATTTCTTAACGAAAAACATCCTGATTTCCTTAACGAGATTTTCTTAATGCGAAATTCAAGTCCTCAAGCACATCAAACACACAGAAAGACCTCTAATGCGATGGCTTAACAAGAATGAAGTATTTTAAAAAGGGTTTCCTGTATCTTTCAGAGGCTTTAAGGCTTTATCCTTATCTGACAACAACACTTCGCTGTCCGGTATTTGCCAGTCAACCCCAATCTCCTGATCATTCCAGATAATTCCTGAATCATGCTGCGGAGCATACCAATTATCTACCTTATACGAAAAGATGGCAGTTTCGCTTAAAACAACAAACCCGTGGGCAAAGCCACGGGGAACAAACAATTGCTTCTTATTTTCCGAAGAGAGCTTTACAGATACATACCTTTTAAAAGTCGGAGAGTCTTTTCTTAAGTCAACTGCAATATCCAACACCTCTCCCTCAATGCATCGTACCAGTTTTGCCTGGTTGTAAGGTGGTAGCTGAAAATGCAACCCTCTTAAGACGCCTCTCGAAGAGCGGGATTCATTATCTTGAACAAAACCAACCTTGCCAATATGTTCTTCAAACTGCTTTTGATTGTAGGATTCGAAAAAGTAGCCTCGTTGATCTCCAAATACCCTCGGCTCTATAATTACGCAATCTTCTATTTCTGTAGGAATAAACTTCATTAATACTCTCTTTCTGCCAGGGACAGTAAATACTGACCATATTGATTCTTACTTAAATTGTCTCCGAGCTTCCGAAGTTGCTCTTTGTTAATCCATTTCTGCTGATAAGCAATTTCTTCGGGACAGGCCACTTTTAAGCCAATTCTTTTCTCTAATGTCTCAATGAACTGACTGGCCTCCAAAAGCGATTCATGCGTACCGGTATCCAGCCAGGCAAATCCTCGCCCCATCAATTCGACTTTCAACTTCCCTTCATCAAGATATTCCTGGTTTACACTGGTGATTTCCAACTCTCCTCTGGAACTGGGTTTTACTTCTTTAGCGGTTTTTATTACAGAATTGGGGTAAAAATACAAACCCACCACTGCATAGTTTGACTTGGGCTTTTCCGGCTTTTCTTCGATTGAAGTTACATTACCATGCTCATCAAAAGTACATACTCCATATCTCTCGGGGTCGTTTACCCAATAACCAAAAACAGTGGCCTTTTTCTCCTCAGAAACAGTTTTAACAGTACTATTTAACAAATCCACAAAACCATGTCCATAGAAGATATTGTCCCCTAAGACCAAACACACATCATCATCTCCGATAAAATCCTCTCCAAGTATAAATGCTTGTGCCAATCCATCCGGTGACGGTTGAACAACATACGCAAGCTCTATTCCCCACTGACTACCATCTCCCAAAAGTCTTTTAAAAGAGGATTGATCTTCAGGAGTTGTGATTATCAATATTTCTTTTATCCCAGATAGCATCAACGCTGACAAAGGATAATAAATCATTGGTTTATCGTAAACAGGCAATAACTGCTTACTGGTTGATAAAGTGATGGGATGTAAGCGGGTGCCGGAGCCTCCGGCTAGTATAATGCCTTTCATAAATTCAAACTCTTTAGAGTATTACTCACATTAACTTGTTGTAAATAAACACATAAACCAGCAAAGAGAAGAGCATTAATACCTGATGAATAAAAATGCCCTGCTATTGCACCTATTAAGATATATTGACTTGCAAAAAAATAACCAAGTTTATGTCCCTTTGAAAATTTAAACAACGTATTAAATAACAAATAAAAATAGATTATAGAACCAAACAGACCAGAGACTAAAAATAAATCTAAAATATCCATTTCTGTAATTGGAAAGCCATTAAATGCACCTCCAATTAAAAAGTTATACCAACTCCATGAGTCGATTAAAGGAATAAGATTTTTAATTACCAAAACGTTTCTCTTGGAAGTTAAAGCAAACAGAAACCCCTCATCTCTTGTCAAATTTGCAAAGAAACTCCAAAAATTTGAAAAATATAAAAAGAAAATTAATGAAATAATTAATACTAACCCAGCAAATACCTTTTTTAACAAGCTTGTCTTAACAAAGAAAAAAATAAAAAAGACAGCGGAATTAAACAGAAATAAGAGAATTGCCTTAGTTCCAAGAATAGTTGCAGCAAACAGTGCAAAAATAAATATAAGCAAAGTGGATATCTCAATTTTTTGAAGCAATTTTGTCCCGAAATAGATAATCCCAATTATCCAAAAAAAGGTTATTTCATTCTGAGTTGCTAAAGGGGGTTTAAAACCAAATCGACTTGCATTATAAGTATAAAAAAATGAAATATCAAAAAGAAAAGCTAAAACAACAATTATTGCACTAATTAAAAAAACATATTTATAGATGATCTCAAAATACTTTAATTTAAAGTACCCCCCTTTTAAAAATAAAAATAGTAATATCGGAAAAACAAACTTATGGCCCTCTTTGATAATAATAACGGCTAAGTTGACTTCAATTTCGTTCTGAAAAAACAATAGTCCCAACCAAATTAAAGGGAGTATTAAAAAAAAAGCAATGAATAATAGAGAGTTTTTATACCGAGAATAGTTTTTAATTAAGAAATAGAAAATTACTAATTCGAACAACCCTCTCCCAAAAACAGAAACACTTGTCTGGTAACTTAAACCTATAGTCTCATCAATAATAAAATTTACAATATCTAAAACAAAAAAAAGAACTATGACAATAGCTAAGCCATAATTCTTCATGAGGGCTGAAAACCGGTTCCAGTTAAGACAATACATTCAAAAACAAATCTTCATATTGAGATACGATCCTTTCCCAACTATATAGCTCCTTAATTTTCCTGTAATTATTTTCCACAAAAGAATCTCTTTCTTCAACATCCTCCATTTCAATGATATTTTTCACATCATCTGCGTTCTGAAAATACAATGCATCATCACCTAAAACAGAACGATTAAAAACATTGTCATTTGCACATATTAAAGCTTTTGAGCCCATTGCTTCAAGTAAGCTGGGATTAGTACCTCCAACCGTATGTCCATGGAAATAAACCTTGGCATAAAATCTTAAACTATTCAACTTATTAATATCATAAAGTCCTCCTACAAATCTAATTTTTCTACAATTAGCGAACTTCTTTTTTAAATAAAGTCCATATTTTGTTTCATGATTCCCAACTACCAAAAATAAATTTGTATCATTGGCAGCCTCAACTCCATCTAATATAATTTCGATGCTATTTTCTGGTTCTAATCTCGCAATGAGCATTGAAAATTTATTTGCCTCAACATGATACTCCTTTAAAATCTCTTCAGAAAAAGACTCAGCGCAATTTGAACCATAAGGGATAAAAGTAGAATTTACCCCATACTTTTTTTTCAAATATTGTTGAATCCCTATTGAATCTGAAACTAAATTATCACTAAATTTAACTCCCAACTTCTCCGCATATAAAAGGAATTGCTGAACCAGTCTGGAATATTTAGTCCGTTTCCATTCCAATCCATCCATATTGGTTACAACTTTGGCTTTTGATGGTAAAAATCGCCCCCAAATACTACTACTGGTATATCCTAACTGAAGAATTATATCAAAATTCCTACTTCTAGCATCTAGAATACAATTCAAATCATATAGAAACTGCCCGGTAGTTCCTATCTTTTCTTCAGGGTCATATTTGTGAATAATTTTCACCCCCTTCCACTCCTCTTGTTGATATGGGTGATAATGGCTATTATAAACATTAACTTGGTGTCCTCTTCCAACCAGCATTTCACTTAAATACGCTGCAAACTGCTCAAATCCGCCATAGTAATTAGGCACTCCTCTTGTTCCTATAATACAAATTTTCATTATTTCCTTAACTCAATAGAATATTAATGATTTTCTTTGCTGAATCAAAATCGCAAATAAACTGGACAGCAGTACCAATTTTAAGCTCAGGACCTTTGCTGTGTATCAGTTCTACTCCGTTATAATTCGATTCCTGAAATGGATGTTTGTAGCGATTATAAACGGTAATGCTAAGCCCTTTCTGTTCCAGTTCTATCGAAAGGTATTCGGCAAAATATTCAAAGCCACCATAATGATTGGGTATTCCGCGAATACCTATTATTGCTATATTCATTCTAATTTTTTTGATATAGTGTGTTAACAATGGCTTTATTATGTGTTTGCATGTCATATTTAAAACTATTGTCCAGGATTTTGTTATTAAATTCAACCAGTATTTCTGGACACATTAAGATTTGTTCCAAACTTTTAATAAAGGAATTGTAATTTGGTTCGATTATAAAGTCTGGATTGTATTGTGAAACAATGTCCTTTGCACCTACGTTTGTTGTGACAACAACCGGAATTCCAAATGAGATTCCTTCAAGGGTAACTAAACTAAATGTTTCTTTCCAAATAGATGGAACAATAAGTAAGTCCATTTCATCAAAGACCATTGAAATCTGGCTTGGATCGTATTTTCCTTTATTAAAAAAAGTTGGAAAATGATACTCTGGTATAGAATCATTGCCCCAAATATTTAATTGCCAATTTTGAATTCCGTTTTCCCATAAAAATTTAAGTGCTTTTTGTAATAATGGCAATCCCTTATAGCTCGTTGTGTTCCCTATAAAACCAATTCTGATTTTACTATTATTAATTTTACGGACTTTCCTGTTGTCTGTAATATTAGAATGAGTTATGGGAATAATTTTGTGTTTAATTTTTCCCAGATGTTTTTCAAACACATCCCTCGCTACAGAACTGTTAAAGTGAAAACAGTCAACCAATAAATATATTTTTTTATGATAATTAATTGTGTTCTGAAAAATTGATATATTAGCTTCTAACAAATTAGTTTTGGTAGTATATTTTGCGTTGTTTGATAAAATCTTATTTTTCAAATTCAAAATTGATCTAATAATTCTTTTATTCTTAAGGACAATGTTTGAATTTCTAATCCTCAGGTAGGTTTCTGATGGTGATTTTAAATTACATAAAGCACAATTACTTCCACTTGGTTTCGTACAAAGGTTACCACTTGAATCAATAAAATTTACTTTTAAACATAGACCAAAATAATCATGAGATGTATAAATGATCTTAATATGTTTTGCTTTTAGAATCTCAACAAATTCTAAAGGGAGGCCCATTAAAGTATGTATGTGAAAAATATCCGGGTCAGCTTTTTCAATAAAATTGTGGAATGAATTTATATCCTTCTTTGAAAGGGTATAGTTAAAAATTGTTTCAGGATTCTTAATTCCTTCCAATAACGGAATTGGTGAACTATTTTGGAAAGCATAAGATTTCAGTCCATTTCTCAATCCTTTAAATTCAATAGCTCTAGTTTTTCTGGATACTAAGCAATTTTCAGGAAAAAGCAAAGTAACATTTTCACCAGAAGAAATCTGCTGAAGCAGGAGGTCTGTAGAATATTTTGTTAAACCACCACTTCGTTCCGGCGGTAAACCGAGGGAATAATGAAGTATATTCATTTTTGAAACAAATTCTTAATTGTTATTTCTTTAGATAAAGATTCAGCCCCACTTTTCTAAATACTTTTTTTATTATGTATTTTATTAATATCCCAGAAAAATTTAAATAGGCAAGAATTGAATTTGCACCTCCTGTTTTGATAGATGCTCTCCGTTGCTCTTTTATAGCTTTGATTGAATCACTAGCTCCTCCCTCACTCATTTGAACAATAACTTCATCTATGAAATATGTTTTTAATTTGCTTTTGGCTCTAAGCAATAATTCATAATCCCCAGTTATCTTATATTTAACATTAAAAATACCGTATTTTTCAAATAATTTTCTTGAATGTAATGCACCTGGATGGGCGATAGTCATTTCAAATAAGAAATTTGGCCAACACCAAGGCCAACCTTTAACTCTTGTAATATGCCTCTGATCATTTATCATTTCAACTTTTGATGAAATTAAATCGATTTCATTTGCCGTTTTAATATTCTTTAAAGAAAACATCAATTTGCTTAACGAGTTCTCTTTCAATACATCATCCGCACCTAAAAACATTATCCATTTGCCTCTCGCAATATTAATACCTTTATTCCAGGCATCATAGATTCCTGTGTCGGGTTCACTTATCCAATAATCAATAAATTCATTGTTATCTTCAATTATTCCTATTGTTCCATCTTTTGACTTACCGTCAATTATTATTAATTCAACTCTTTCCGTTTTTTGAGGTATAATGCTTTTTATCAAATTTTGGAGATGTGACTCTGCATTATAAGTCGCTGTAACAATTGATATAACAGGCTGGATGTTATGCATATTCTATTTTGATAATAAATGTTTGCGTTTAAGGTACTTATTGGTGGCCATTAGCATTAATGTTATCCAAAATAATTGTGTATTAAAAGGTGCATCTAAGGATATAACGAACCATATAACAAAATCTGATAAATTATAGATTGCATACTTAAAAACAATAAACATTAATATTATAGTGCTTATAACACCAAAGTCCCAAATAAAAGCAGGGAATAGTCCCACATAAAAGCCAGTTTCAGGATTAACTGCAGGATGTAAATAGAGCAAATGATTCCTTGTAAAATCAATACCAAAGCCAAACCAAGTTTTCAGGTTAAAGAAGTCAAATTCTTTAATATATCTTATCGTTGGAACAATACGAAATGCTCCACTTGTATCTGCTTTGAAAATTTCTTCTTCATTAAAAGAAAATACAGATTGTGACATTTTTAATATTCGTTGTATCACAATACTCTCTTTACTTAGAACGATAATAATGAACACTGAAAAAATAATTATTAGTAAAACAGACAAAAAATATTTCTTATTTACGTATCGAAATAGTAAAATAGCTAATAACAATATGGCAAAACTGCTACCACTAACAATTATTTGATAGAAAAAAATAATCCATATAATTTTATCATTTTTAATATCTTTATTTATACTATATTGTCTATTTATTTCAATTTCTCGTATAGTTAAAAATGAAAGCATCAATAAAACAATTATTTTCCCATAGTACGAAGGTTCGGAAGCTAATGAGTTATATTTGATTATTTCAGAAATTGGAACACGATAATTAAAAATAGGTACATTTAATAAATCAGAAATTTGTTGAAATATAAGAACTATAAAGAATGTATAAAAAAGAAACTTAACAATTTTTAAATAAGATTCTTTAGAGAGTGGCAGTGTTTTTACATTTCGCCAATAATATAAAAAAGTTGCAATAAACATCAAAGAGTAAAATAGAGTTGAAAAACGCAATGATTTTAAGTTTAATGCAGCAGCAATAACCATGAATATTAACAATAGGAAAATAGGAAATTCACTTCTCTTAATATATGGATATTGAAGTATTAGCAAGAAAGGGGTGGAATACATAATGGCAATAAGGATATGATTCATTGGCCCATTACTCGCAAATTTAAAAAAAGTAGTCATCGCAACAATAATTGTCCAAATAGGAATAAGTTTTAAATTTTTGGACATATTGATGTTTGTGATGGACATTATATTTTCTTTTTTAATTGAATAGTTTTAATGTTAACGACATTTAAATAGAGGTACTTACTTAATAAGTATAAGTGGATATAAGATCTTTATAGATAGTATTATACTGGCTCGCAACTATTCTATGGTTAAATTTAGAAATCGCTTTTTCTCTCGCTTGACGACAATTATTTTTATACTTTTCAGAATTAAGAATCCAATTTATCCCCCTAGACAAATCTTCAGAATGATAAGGCCTTGCTCTATATCCATCATGTTTGTGAGTCACAATGCTTTTGGGCCCAGTAGCATCAAAGCAAACAACAGGTGTGCCACATGCCATCGATTCAACTATTGTTTTACCAAAGGCATCCATTATACTAGGAGCTACAAAAACATCAGCAGAACTATAAACTACGCTCATAGAAACAATATCATTTAAAAATCCAAAATTCATAAACTCAAAACCAGTATTTTCCAGAAGTTTTTTTTCAATATTGCCAAAAGTACACAACAGTATTTTTTCTTTATCCAGATAATTTAGTGCTTCTATGAATTTAGATAAGCCTTTATAGTAGTCCTTTAAATTAATTGAACCTATTAGTACAATTTTCTTTCTTGATTTAATACTTAAAACCTCTCTTGCAATATTTTTATCTATAGGTCTAAATTGATCAGTATTAATGCAATTTGCAACTGTTTGTATCTCAAAATTATTGAATATGGAACTTTGAGCAGCGCACTGACTAAGCCATTCACTAATACCTATAACTCTCATATTTTTAGGTAAATATTTTTTCTTTCTATTAATTATAAATCTTGACAAATCCTTTTGCTGAGTACTATTCAATTGTGGGCATTCTCCGCAATTTGTTTCATATTTTCGACAATCAAGAGAATAATGACAGCCTCCAGTCATCGGCCACATATCACGTAAAGTCCATACTATAGGTTTATTAATCTTTTTTAGTTGTTTTATATTAATAAAACTTTCATTTATCCAATGTAGATTAATTATATCAGCATCTTTAAATATGCTATATTTATCTAAATTAAAACCAAATAGGCCAGTACTGAAAAGATAATCTTTCTTTTGGGGATAATACTTTAGAATTAATCGTTCAATTCTATTGCGAATAGCACCTTTTATAATATTTAATTTATTTTCAGAGGTAGAAATAACTGATGGATCATTAAAGGTAGTTTTACTATTTGTAAAAATCACAGAATCTACACCTAATTCTTTTAACCCCTGATGCAAGTTATATGCGCCTTTGGCTGCTCCTCCACTTAAGTCTCCTGAGACAATATGTAATACTTTCATCGGTATTCTATTCGTTAATAGAATTCTTTAAAAATTCTAGAGATTGATTAATCTTATTTTGTAATAAGGCATTAAAAGAACTATCATAATTTATAGAACTTTCAAATTGTTTTGCTATAGTTGGTTTAATATAAAGCCTGTTAATGAGATTAAAATCATAAAGTAAAGATTCGATTTTACTTTTTTTATTTTGGTCTAAACAAGCAATGAATTGTTTATTAAACTTAATTGAAAAGACACATCCGTGGAATGTATTAGTAATAACATATTTTGCCTGATAGATGTACCTTAACCATAAGAATGGAGATATATTAATTTTGTTAATATTAGCCCATTTATTTTTGTAACCAATCGACACTATATTGAGTTCTTTCTCCTTAGCAAAGTCAATAATGTCATTAATTAAGAGTTGGTCGTTTATATTTCCATAAACTAAAATATAGTCTTTAACCTTAAGTTCTGGGGGCATTTCATTTCTAAAGTCATATAAAAAAGTTGGATCAAGAACGATATGGCACTTCTTTTGAACATCAATTCTTTTAATAAGTTTATATGTGCTTTTATCTCTGACTGATATATGACTAATGTTTCCTGTAAAACCCTCAAGGTCTGCTGGCAAGTCTTCATATTCAGACTCTGAACATGACGGAGCATATGATATTATCTTCGAACAATTAATTCCAAATCCGTAGTATGCTTTGTTATATTTGAATATAGATTTTGAAAAGTTCCATATCTCATCACTACCTAATATAATAACATCAAATCCATCTATATTTATGGACTCAATATTATTTGAAAATTTTGTTAAATTAAAATTCTGATGAAATCTTTTAAAGGTTATAAATTTGAAAATGTTTTTTATTGTGGAAAATGGATTTCGTTGAAATAAGATTCTAATTTCCTTAGTAGTGCGTTCTTTACTTTTATGGTTAATTATATATACATCATGATAATAGTTTTTTTCTAAGAGTTTAAATAATGAATATGCTTGTAAATAAGCCCCATGATTTAGACTTGAATGAAGTGTTAATATCCCAATTTTCATTGATGCATCTTTAAATTATTTCATTTTCTATTTCGATCTGCCCGCGTGTCAATGTTTTTATATCCTCTATATAATTTAAGTATTTTTCAGTTGGCAATGATTTATTGACAATGCAGTTCATCGTTTTATCCGAATATGGTTGGATTTTATAATTTAGCTTAAAATACCATTCTGTAAAAGCGTTAAGAATTTTATTATTTGCAGGTCTTCTATGAGGTGCAAACTTCTTTGAATAGAAAAACTTTCTAATCAGTTTCATTGATATTTTATAAACTATATCATTTTTGGCTAAATCTGAATAAATATCAAGGGTTGCAAAAGTACTACCCAAAGAAGGATAAGAATAATCATTATATTTTCTTCTGACTGTATGAAAAAGTTTTGCTTTATCTTCAATATTTCGTTGATCTCCAGGTTGCAACTTAAAATATGCTTTTAAGATAATTAAATCTTTATCCCTTCTGAATATGGAACTTCTATATGAAAATTTTAGCTCTTCTTTTTCTAATGATATTTTCTTACCATTAGAATCGATCGCATCTACGGATATTAAGTAGTCGCTTATTGTACATCCATAGGCACCCGCATTCATAAAGAGACCACCTCCAATTGTTCCGGGGATACCTTCTAATCCTTCAAATCCTGCAATACCGTTCTTTATTAAATTACATACAAATTTTGAAAGCATTAAACCGCACTCTGCCGATGCTGTCATATTGCTTAAATCAATATCATAATTAGCGAGTTTTTTGGTGGAGATTAAAAATTTAATTGATGTTTCATCCAAAAAAAGGATATTAGTTGTAGCTCCGACAATTTTATATTCTAAATTATTTGTTTTGAAATAAAGAATACATTCAATTAATTCATTTAACGATTTTGGGATTAACAAATTCTCAACTTTATCACCTGTTTTGAAATGTGAAAAATTTGCAAGGTTGATGTTTCTTTCTGTTTCTATGTGATCCAAGCTGCTCATTGTGTTATATATTAAGTAGGCGGTCTTCATTATTGATGATCATTTCTTCCATTTGAATGCTAAAGTTGTCTGTTGACCCATTATATTGTTTTAAGTTAATCAAGAATTCTTCTGACATCTTAAGTTTCATTTCCATGTGTTCGGTTTGATTTAAAGTTGGTATTAATCTTGTTTTAGGATATATATTAGAATCAGCGAATGCACCAATATGCCACCAGTAAAGAATTGCTTTTGCCACAGATATCTTCTCTGGTTTTAAAGCATCAACCTTTATATTCTTTAACATTTCAAAATATTCTTGTTTGGTTTTTGGTTCATTTGCAATACCCCAGTTTGCATAAACGGTTTCACAACAAATTATTGCTTTTTTGCCTAAAACAGCAAATTCTAAGCCTATCGAACCTCCAACAGTTACAACGCTATCAGCAATTGAAAAAATAGAAGCAGTACTCAGATTTGCCGGACACTGTTTTATATTTTCATTTAAATAGTTACTTAATTGTGTTTCTGCAATACCAACTTCTCCATACATGTAAGAAGAGGGATGAGGCTTAACAATCCAGTTAACATTTTTTATTGTGGATATATATTTTAGTGTCTCACAGTACCATTCGTAGTAGTCTTCATATAAATACCATCCACTTAATCCATGTGTGGCATCAGAAAATGCATGAGGCATAATAAAAACTACCGGATTACCATTTTTTATATTTAAATCAGACAATAAGGTCTGCTTGTTATAAATTTGTTTGTTTTTGTATGCTTCTATAACATCGTGTTGTTTAATACTGCCTTTTAAACGTTGTTGTATATAATCATCTATCTTATTTTGATTATAAGAATTAAGTATGCAGTCAATTATTTTTTTATTAGGAGTATATTCATATTGGTTTTCAATTTCATTCAGACTAGTGTATCTCCTTATTGAAGTGAGCCGCATGCAAAATACTTCTGCTCCATTCTTAATTCCTACGCGAGAAATAAGCCCCATCTTAGTATAAACAATGTGATTTAAAATAATTGCTTTTATGCTATATTTTTCAAATAATGCTTCATAACTATACAGTTTATAAAGTGATTTAAAAACTTCCTTAAAAAAACTGAAACTAAAAATTTTAAAGTTTACATATCTATTTTTTTCTCTTATATAAGTATCATAGATAAGATCTCCACATAAAACCTTATGGAATCTTTTTTTTAGAAAATTTGATCTATTTCTTGTTGTAACTATTAAAAGTATAGTGTTCAACAGTGCTATAAATAAACGTGCTATTTTGTTTTTTTCTAAATAGGAAAAAGATGAAATATTAAGCGATTGATATAACATTTCATCTTCGGTTGATTTCTTTTCAAAATAAACTAAAGGTTCCAAGTCTTTATGCTTATAAAGAGTTTTAGATAAAGTGCTGTAATAGTATATGTTAACCGGTGAAGAATCTGAAACAATTAATACTTTATCTTTTTTAATTCCATATTCTATATCATTTTGTTCTTCAAACACTTGGCTTAACTGCTTTCTAATACTTAAAAATTCAGTTTTAATGTTAGCTTCTAATGCGTTTTCCATTTTTTTCTTTTTTGAAAAATTGAAAGGCAAAATATGACAATACAATAAATACTACGCCTTTCAATAAAAATTCAATAAAATTGTTATTAATCGTTTCAATAATAATAACATATACCCCGTATGTTATTACCACCAAAAGTATTTCAGGAATTATTCTTTTTAGTGAAAAGAAATTAACTTTCAATTTATATTTTAAGATTAGATAAAGTAAACTTGAAAGTATAAAGTACGATATCAATGTTGTAAACGCGGCAACTTTATATCCATATTGGGGGATTAACAAATAGTTTAAAATAATATTTATACTAGCGCTAAGTAATGAAACTATTAATAAACCTCCGATTTTTCTTTTATAAAGAAAGAATTGACTATAAATGGTAAACAGGAATATGAAAATATGGCTTATTGCTAATACGTGAATTATTCCAATTGATGAATGAAAACGTTCATTTGAAATTAATTGAACAAATTCCTTATTAAAAAGTATAAAAGTTAGTATCACATAAAATACAATAAGCGTATATATTTTAAACTTCTTATTTATCTCCTTATATTGTTTTTTATTATAATTTTTGAAAAAAATCGGAATCCATGCAGCATTTGTTGCATTAATGATCATTGATAATATGAGTGAAATATTGTAAGCAAAACCATATAAGCCAGCATCGCTATTAGAACATAAGTTTTTTATCAAAATTCTATCCGATGAAATAATTATTTGATTTGAAAGAGCATAAGGGATTAAAGCAAAACCAAATGAGAAAATAAAAACTATATGTTCATATTTAAAATTTAATTTAGCTAACCTCAATAAAGGTAAAATTGACATTATAAATATTATCAAAACACCGATTAAGTCTCCATAAATCCTTCCTAAATACTTGTTGTTATTTAGTGATAGAATTATAATAATACTTGCGGCCAGCGTTACAATAACTTTTATATAAGAAAAATTTCTTGTTTGTTTACTATTTTGACTCGCCTTTAGATATGCGATATAATAATTGTATAAATTATTACCAATTAAAAAAAATATTAGTAGGTAAACTTCTTTTTCCGAGATAGAAAAGGCATTGATTATACTACTTCTTAGAAATAAAACAACTATTATAAATAAGATATTGATAAAAACAGTAAATAGCAGTGCACTTCCTAAAAATGAATTAAACTTATCTTTTTCTTTCAAGTATATATTGGCTAAAGAACTTGAAATATTAATTCCCCATATTACAGAAAAGATACTTGCAAAGGCGGTAAAGTTAACATATTGACCGTATTCATCAGGTGACAATAAAAAAGTAAATATTGGTATCGCAATGAAAGATAAGCCCTTTACTCCAAATCTTTCAATAAGGTAATTGACAGAATGATTAACAAAGGAATCGTCAGTAATATACTTTTTGCGCAATCGGTTAACTTTCTCTAACAAATCAGGAGGCTTTGAAAATTATTTGATGATTTTATAAAAGCAATTTTGAATTCATTTTTTTCTGAGAAATGTTGTAATGTTTTTAGTTGTTAATGGAGTTCCTTTTGATATTTTTTTATTACAAGTTTTACCAATTACTTCTTTTAGGTATTTAGGATGTAAGCCATACCCTGGTCGTATTGATCTAACATTTTCCTCAGTGAATTTTTCTCCAGCTTTGATATCTTTAACAACAAACAAAGAACGAGCAAATTTACGACTGGCCTTTACTTTTTCAGTTAATTCGTAGTTTACTTCTCCTACAGCACTCTCTGCATCTCTGACAGCGGCAACCATTTCAGTAAATTCTTTTTCATCTAAAGAAAAAGAGGCATCAGGCCCTCCAATTGATTTATCTAATATAAAATGTTTTTCAATTACTCGAGCACCCAGGGTTACAGCAACAACCGGGGCTACAATACCCAATGTGTGATCCGACAAGCCAACCTCTACATCAAACCGTTCCTTTAAATCTGGGATAGTGGCTAAATTTGCTTCCTCAATTGGAGCGGGATAAGATGACGTACATTTCAACAATGTAATATCATTATTTCCTGCATCGCGGCAAGTTTTAATTGCCAATTCGATATCTTCCAGTTCAGCAATTCCTGTTGACATGATCATGGGGCGCCCTTTTGAAGCAGTATATTCAATTAACGGAATATCTTGGATTTCAAAAGAGGCAATTTTATATGCTGGTGGATTGAACTGTTCCAAAAAATCAACAGCCGATTTATCGAAAGGCGTGGAGAAACAAACCAACCCTTCTTCTTTTGCAACCCTAAACAATTCTCCATGCCATTCCCAAGGAGTGTAAGTCTCTTTATACAGATCATACAACTTTTGTCCCTCCCAAATAGTTCCTTTTAAGACGTCAGTAAAATACTGATTATCACAATCAATTGTGATAATGTTAGGCTTTGTAGTTTGTAATTTTATAGCGTCAGCACCTGCTCTCTTTGCTGCCCGGATGGTCTCAATGGCAATTTCAATTTTATGCCCATGATTCGCTGAAAGTTCAGCAATAATAAATGTTTTATTATTATTAGAATAGTTCATAGATACCTATAGTTTTACATTTAAACGTATAATCTGAAAAGCTTCGTATAAGCTTCCTCCCAACATAATTCCATACCGTTGTGCTAATATTTTTAAGGCTTCTGGAGAACGAGGATGAGGATATGCTCTTTTTTCAAATTCATACGATTCCATTCCTTTTACTTTTGCCTCCAGATTTTCTTCTGAAATTTCGATAAAGAGGTTTGGATTGAAGTATTTTGGATCGGAGGAAGCCTGCCATTCAGTCCCTGAAGGAGTTTCGAAAGTAATAATTCCCTTCACACTTTCTTCAGACATAGGACGGCATGCAGTCATAACCGCTTCAAATGTTCGCTGGTGGTCTATATTTAAATCGCCGCCATGATGAGTGAAAATAATTTCGGGTTGAAAATTTTTCTTTTCTTCTTCTACTTTTTTTACAATGTCAAGTAGCGCAATTGTATCAAAACGATTGTCAGGAAAATCGTAAATGCTTACAGATTCATAACCTATTTGACCGGCAGCGGTTTGTATATTGGATCTGTGTTTTCTTAACTCACTTTTCCATTTTTCAACTTCTCTGGTATTCGAACGGGAAGTGATCCCTTCGCCCAAAATAACAACTCTTATAGTGCATTGCTGCTCGTTTATCAATTTGTGCATGGTACCACCGCAACCTAACAATTCATCATCGGGGTGTGCAACTACAACCAGTATTTTTCGATTAAACAAGTTTACCATAATAATAGGCATTAAAAAGCATCTGAATCTCCCATTGTAAGATGCCAATTATTGAAGTTAAGAATATCATCAGTTGCTTTTTTTGCAGACTCACTAAGAAACTTAATTCCAAAAAATGTTTCAAAGCCTGATTCTGAAAAATTTCTTTTTAAAAGTGATTTATGGAATTTATTTGAAAAAGGCCATAAAACAAACTTGTCAACTACAAGTGAAAATTTTATTTCAAAATCTGCGATTAAAGTATCTGTTTCATATTCGGGAGATAAAACATAATCAATAATGTGGGCTCTTTTCTCATTCTCTGAATTAAATATTTTAGTAACAATAAAACCAACATACTTATCTATATCCTTTAGCAACCAAGTCTGGTAAATATTTTGAGGATGATACAAATATCTATTAACAATGAAGGGAAGCGGTTTAGAAAAATAGATATCATTGGAATTCCCAAATTCCTCAGCGAGTTCATTTAAAATAAAAATTTTATCAAAGTCCTTTAGATTAAATAATTCCCATTTAAAAATAGGTCCTGCTGGGTCAAAGTTATTAGCATCTTTTTCGAAAGCATTAAAAAGCGCAACCTTCTTCCATTTTTCTATTTTTTCCTGTACCAGCCTATAATTTTGATTTGGGAAACCATAAATAAAATCAATTTCATTTTCCTTTGCAAAACGATAAGCATGTGAGGTAATATCAAAGATTGAAATACTATCCCTGTATTCGGGATCTACAAAAGCATGTATTCCAAGTCCGGTTCTATATGTTTTTTTATTGATAATGCAATTTCGGGGAATTATAGCATAATGACCAATAATCTGATTATTCGCTTCAGCTACAGAAATTATAGATTTTTTTTCTGATAATAGGCGGTTAATCCAAACCCAAAACGCAGCATCTCTTTTGTACGAAGTATATTTTGAGAAAAGTGTATATATCTTTTCTGCATCTCCAGTTTTATATTCTCTAATTTTAAACATGAATAATTAAATTGTCCCTGAATCAACATGAATATTTTGTCCGGTAATCGATTTTGCTTTATCAGACAGTAAAAAAGCTATCATTTCAGCAACAGATTCAATATCCGTTGCTTTTTTCAAAGATGTACGGTTATAAATTCTGTTTTTTTGGTCATTAGTTAAGGCTGAACTCATTTCTGTTTCCATGAAACCGGAAACTAAACAATTACTACGTATTCCCAATTCACCCCATTCACGGGCTGTGTTTTTAGAGAATGCCTCCAAAGCTCCTTTTGTCGACGCATACATGGAAAGTCCTTTATAACCTGTATGTACACTTATGGAGGATAGATGAACGATACTGCCTTTGATGTGATGCAATAACATCTGACGAATGACATACTTGGATATCATCATAGGAGTGAAAACATTTACACTATACATCTTTTCAAGTGGCTCAATATTGAGGTTTGTAACAATATCATCGTAAGCCATGGCTGCATTATTAACAAATCCATGCAGCGGGGTTTTCAACCCAATCCACTCCTTAAAAACTAAGTTTCGAATATTATCTGTATCTGATAAATCCAACGATAACCAATTTAAACGATTGGGATATGAATTTAGCAGATGGTCAAGTTTGTCAGATTTACTTCTGCTTATCCCCCAAACATTATGTCCGTTGCCGAGTAGATTATCAGCAAGCTGAAGCCCCAAGCCCTTCGAAACCCCTGTAATTAAAATATTCATCTTAATTTCTTTTTATTTTCCCGGTTCTGGTTGTTGAAATCATTTCAACAAATTTAATCAATCGTGGAATTTTAAATTCCTGCAACTTTGTTTGTAGTTGAGTTCGAATCGAACTCTCATCTAAATGAATATCGTTCTTTACAATCTCGGAATAAATAATATTACCGAGGACAGAATTGCTTTTTGCGTAAACCCTGACATCAGAAACTCCATCTATTTCTCGTATAGCATCTTCAACTTCATGGGGATTAACTTTATAACCGCCAACATTTATCATTTCATTTTTTCGTGAAAGGAAACGAAAGCTAACCGGCTTTTGCGATACAATTTCAACCATATCGCCTGTTCTATACCAATCGCCTGAAACTGAATCAAAATCCCCCATTAAACTTTGATGGATTATCAACTCGTTATCTTCTATTTTTATTAAATCCTTAAATTCAGGTTTTATAAAAAAATCATTGCCACTTGAAGCAAGCAATGTTCCTGCTTCAGTAGAAGCATATACATTAGTTATTTTGGCATTGGGAAATATTTGTTTCAATGAATTAATTGTTTTCTCATCGAATTTTTCACCTCCGGAAGTTAATCGTTTGACGGACGGATGTTGACTAGACTCAGGTAATAACAACCTATAAAAAGTAGGTGTTGCCGAAATGTTAGTTATCTTATAGTCTGAAGTAGATTTAAAAATTTGTTCTTTAGAAAGGCAAAATAACCGAACTAAAGGGTTGCCATTTAATAAAGCCTGAAAAAACACCTGAATGCCTGCCATGTGAGTAGGGTTGTATGCGAATCCCCAAACATCTGCAGCATGATTATCCGATATCTTTACAAAACGAGTAATGGATTCAAAAGAATGTGATATACGTTTAGGAAGACCGGTTGTACCGGATGTAAACAAAGTAATTCTCCAATCCTTACTAGTTTTTTGTAAACGACGCAACAATATTTCTTTAGAATCAATTGAACTTAACTCATCCTTAACATCGATTACACTTGATTCAGAAAGAGGCTTGTCTAATAGGCGATTTATCTCATCATTACTAAAGTCAGCATCAAGCAGAACAATTTCTCTTTTCAAAAGCAGGGAAAGAATAATTTGTTTGAATACTATATAAAAATCGACTTCCTGACAATATTGACTAAATCTTTCAGTACGCTTAAGTTCAACCAATAAATCGTCCCAGTTCACTAATTGGTCTTTACTAATATCTGCATAAAAAATACTCATTATTTCTCTTCCAGTTTTTGCAATATTTCACCCACAGTGTTCACGATACCATCTTCAAAAATATCCACATCATATTCTGCTTCAATTCTAACTGTTAATTCGGCTAAATCTAGGGAATCGAAACCAATGTCATTTCGAAGGCTGCTTATTTCTGTTATATCAGAAACTTCTTGTTTCCCCCTGTTTGTGAGTACTGTGTTAAAAATCTCTTTAATTTTTTCCATCACGATAAATTTTTAAAATATACTTTTTCCCATCAATAACAAACCACGCTGGATATCTCTCATTATCACAGACTCGCAATAAATTAAATTGCTCAGCTATTGATTTATTTACATCAAGCTTACTATCATTTGGGGTACGCCTAGGATAAAATGATTCTTTACCTTGTTGAGTTTTCCCATCAATGCTGCCATATCCATTTATAAACCTCAAAATTAAATCAATAGTGGCTTTACCTTGTTTATGTTTTATTTCATCATTCAGTTCATCTCCCTTCAGGTGAATAATATCCTTAACATATATTGATCCACTATCCACTCCTTCAGCAGCTTCAAAAAGAGTAATCGGTATTTTATTTTTCCCATCCAATATTTGCCACGTTAAAGGTGACCACCCTTTCCCTTTTGGTAAATCACTTTCATGAACAACTAAGTTGTGTCTGTTTTTGTAAAGCGCTTTAAAAATCTTTTCACAACCTAAGAGGCATAAAATATCACCATAATTAACTTCGGAATGTTTATTAATTAGGTAGCTTTCATGTCCCAAATCACTGAGTGATTTTACTAATTTCTCAGCATAAGGAATTATCCATGAGTTTGGGGTATCAACTAAGACTTGTACTCTCATAATGATAAAAATACAGATTTAAATCTTATATCCACTTGGTTATCAAACACATCACTTAACCTCGAAGTGACTCTGTTTATGGCATAACTATTAAGACCTGACAAAACATTCTTTAGCCTCGAGACGTGATTTAAATCATCCATTTTAAAAATGATATCTAATTCTGTAAATCCTTTGTAAATTTCTTTCTGGTTGTCAACATAATAACCTGATATAACAGGTTTGTTCAAGGTTAATAACTCAAATAATATGGTACTTGCAGGGGCAATGGCCAAATCCGAATCTTCTGCGACCACTACAATTTCTTCTGCCGTAATGTTATGAAAATGACACAAGTTTTCTTTTGTATTTCGACTCAGATATGAATTTAGTTCATTCAAAAATTTATAACCATTCCCAGTTATTATACTTATTTTTTCAAAAATATTCAACCCAATAACTTCTTCAATATAGGATTGTGTAAGATTATAAAAATCAGCTCCACCAAAAACAATAAGTAGTGATTTAGGATATTCAGAAATTTCAATCCTATTTGAATTATTTACTCTATAAACCCTTTTTACCAAAGAATATTTAGGGCCTAAAAGCAAATTCGTATTATTCTCCCTCGAAAAATCTTTTTCATTTAAACCGGGTGCATGATTAATCACAACATCAGCCACATAGTGCTTGTCATGTATATCGTCTATGCAAACTAACTTACAGCCTTTTGATTTAATGGCCTTTTGGTAATCAGTGGTAAAATAGTAGTTGTCGAGAACTACAATTTCATTGCCTTTTAAATGGGTTAAAAACTGTTCGAAATGCGAATCATCTTCCGGTAAATCAATTCGGCTGTGGCATATTTTCTTAATTTCTCTAATTTGATATTCGCTGGGTTGGCGTGTTGCATAAATACAATGAAAATGTTCATGTAACATTTCTGCCAATGCCAAGGTTCGGATAAAATGGCCCATTCCAATTGAAGCCCCACCATCAGCCCGGAATATAATGGTACGCTTAGTCATTAAGTAATTTGTATTTTAATTCAGCTAGTTTCCAGTCTGTTTCATTGTCAATATCCTGTACTTCGGTTTCCGGAAGCACAATGGCACTGCCGTGTTTACAAAACAGAGTTTTTTGTTCATGCAATGCTTCGTGCTTAATCCAGTAAAAGGAACCGGAATCGTGATAAGCCGGTTTAAAATCCTGACTCCGCGCTTTCAAGTGCTCCGGCCAAATCATTTTAAGTTTGTGCTCTTCATCAAATTCCAATGCCCTTAAAATAGGATAAGAAAATTCAACAACCGGCAACACAGATTCCAGATCTTCGCTAATAAGCTTTGTAAGCGCTTCATTAATCCTGCTGGGTCTGGTTAATGGAGCAGTAGGTAGAATGCAGCATATATTTTCAAATGATTTTCCATTTTTTTTATACTGATCTACCACTTCTATTAAAACGTCGGCAAGAGTAGCAAAATCGTTTGCATTTTCATTGGTACGCAAAAATGGTACTTTGGCACTGTATTGTTGTGCAATATCTGCTATTTCCTGATCATCGGTCGAAACCATAATTTCATCAAACAGTCTTGATTTTATTGCTGCTTCAATGGAATATGCTAAAATGGGTTTTCCCAGAAAGTCTTTAATGTTTTTTCGGGGAATGCGCTTACTCCCTCCCCGCGCAGGAATAATTGCCAAATTACTCATAAAAAGATTTTACAGTTTCAATGACATAGCTTTGTTCTTCATCAAAAAGTCCCGGATACATAGGAAGACTAAGGCAATGCTCATAATATCTTTCAGCAACAGGCAAATCTCCTTTTTTCCATCCAAATTGCCTGTAATATGGCATCATATGAACTGGAATGTAATGAACCTGGGCAAAAATCCCTCGTTCTCTAAGAAAATTATATAATCCAAGCCTGTCTTCTACCTCTATAATATACAAATGATAAGCATGCCCTTCTACGTATCCTGATTGTCCCTTAATTTTAGATACGCCCTTAAACGCTTCAAAATATCTTTGGGCAACTTCCCGACGCCGATCTAACCCTTTATCGGCCTTTCTAAGCTGGCTTGTTCCTAGCGCAGCCTGAATATCAGACAACCGATAATTATATCCAAGTTGGTGCATTTCATAATACCAACCACCATGGTTTTCTTCCAGCAAATTTGCATCTTTAGTAATACCATGTGTCCGAAGAACCAGCAACTTATTATATAACTCTTCATCATTCGTAGTTATCATACCCCCTTCTCCGGATGCAATATGTTTAACAGGATGAAAAGAGAATATGGCAAGGTCGGCAAAGTTACCATTTCCACAAAACTGTTTATTGCCCTTTGAATCATTGAACCATCCACCCGGGGCATGGCAAGCATCCTCAATTATCCAACAACCATATTTATCTGCCAGCCTCCTCAATTTCTCAAGTTCAACTGCCCTTCCTGCAAAATCAACAGGAATTATACCTTGAAATGTTCCCTTTGGACTACCAGCCAATAACTTTTCAACTTGATCTAAGTCTATTAAATAAGTTTCAGGATCAATGTCTGCAAAAACCACCTCACCCCCGGCATAAAGCACACAGTTAGCTGAAGCAGCAAAAGTAATAGGAGTAGTTATCACTTTATATCCAGGCTTAACCCCTAAAGCCAAAGCAGACAGATGTAATGCTGCTGTTCCATTAGAAACGGCAACAGCATATTTTACACCTATATATTTTGCAAAGGCTTCTTCAAAACCTGATATAGCCGGACCTTGAGTTAAAAAATCAGATTTCAGAACATCAACAACTGCGTCAATATCGCTTTGGTCAATGGACTGCTTTCCATAGGGTATTGCTCGATCTATCATACAGTAAAATTAGGATCTACGAATTTCCTTATTTTCTCACGTAAAGATTCAATGGTTTCCCAATCGTCATTAGTCCCCGAATTGTATTTAAAACCGAACTCAACAGCTTTGGCATTATGATGCCTGATGAAATCTTCTTTGCAATGACTAAAGGAAACGGACGGCAAAATGGCATAATAATTTCCTAAATCAATCGTATTTAACGAATCAGTTTCAGTAATCATCTCCTCGTGCAACTTCTCACCGGGCCTTATTCCAACATCCTTAATTTCACAGTTGGGAGCAATAGCCTCAGCTACATCTAATATTTTGTATGATGGAATTTTTGGCACAAAAATCTCCCCTCCTAACGCATTCTCCATAGCAAAGAAAACTAAGCGAACACCTTCTTCCAATGAGATATTGAAACGAGTCATTTCCTTATGAGTAACAGGGATAAAGCCTTTTTCACGCTGATTCATAAAGAAAGGAATTACTGACCCCCGGGATCCCATAACGTTTCCATATCTAACAATGGAAAATCGTAAATCGCGTGCACCTTTAATATTATTGGCAGCCGCAAATAATTTATCTGAAGCAAGCTTTGTTGTGCCATACAAATTTATTGGTGCACATGCTTTATCAGTACTAAGTGCAACTACCCGATTAACATTACACGCTAAGGCAGCCTGAATTACATTCTCTGCACCATCAACATTTGTTCTGATACATTCGGTAGGATTATATTCTGCGGTATCCACCTGTTTCATAGCGGCAGCATGAATGATTACCTCAATACCCTCACAGGCTCGAATAAGCCTTTCTTTATCCCTTACATCTCCAATAAAAAAACGTAATTGGGGATATTTATTTTGAGGATATTTCATCCTCATTTCAGATTGTTTTAATTCATCCCTTGAATAAATAACAATCCGTTTAACATCCGGGTATTCTTTAAGGATTAGTTCGGTAAATTTCTTGCCAAAAGAACCTGTTCCTCCAGTGATCAGGACTGATTTGTGATTTAACATTGTATTCTGGTTTTATATATTAATAACAATTAAGATTCTATTTACCACGCTTCCTTCATCTTCCGCCAAATCATTCTGCCAAACACAAGTCCTACCCCAATAAATCCACCAAGCAAAACACTTACCACCAGAATCAACGACCGTTTTGGTGCAGACTTCTCAATAGGCACTTTCACAGGCTCAATAATCGAAAAAGCAGGTGTATCCTTTTTCACTGCTATTTCAGCTTGTTCCTTTTGTTCTGCCAGACTCGGATAAACCTGAGAAGCCAGGTTGTAGGAACCCTCAATTCCTGGTAGCGTATATTGGTAAGATCCTCAATGATATTTCGGTTGCGGTCCCGGTACTCAAAAAAGGCTTCACGGGCAGTTTCAAATTCTGCCTTTTTTTCTTTGAGGCGTGCTTCAATAAACTCAAGATTTTGAGTCGCCTGCCGGGTTTTGTATTCGATGATGTATTTTTGAAGCAATTCAACCGTCTTTTGAGTTACCTGAAAGAGTTATTTTATACAACCAGCCAAAAACCTCCTTTATCCGGCCCCAATCGTTTTATCATATTCTGGCTTTTTAACCTTTCAAGATCCCTGAGAATCGTTCTACGACTCACACCTGTGTATTCAGCCAATTCCTCAACCGTAACATAGGCGTTCCCGGCTATGGAAGCAACTATTGAACGATGCCGCTCATTAGACACATTTTCAGTGACATTTTCAGTGACATTTTCAGTGACATTTTCAGTGACATTCCCGGAAAAGACGGTTACCATAAAACCATCTGAGATATTTCTGAATTCGGGAACAGGCAAACCAGCAACACTAAAATAATTTAGAATCCGCTGTATCCCGGAACCATATTTTTCAATCAAGCCCATATCCTTCGCAAAATCAGCCAAAACTTTATTACGTGGTGTTGGGATGCTTTCCCCTTTGGCTATTATATCAAGTAAGGCTTGGGAATTCATCAAATAAAACAACTCTTTTTAAAAATTTCTTTTGAAATTACTCCACACCAATCGTCCGAATATCAATCCAATCCCTAAAAATCCACCCAGGAAAACACTTATTACCATTATCATGGAGCGTTTGGGAGCGGACTTCTCAATAGGAACTTTCACCGGCTCAATAATCGAAAACGCAGGAGTATCTTTTTTCACAGCAATCTCTGCCTGTTCCTTTTGTTCAGCTAAGCTTTGATAAACCTGTGAAGCCAGGTTGTAGGAATCACTCAATTCCTGATAACGAATATTGGTTCGCTCCTCAATTACGTTACGGTTGCGATCACGGTATTCAAAAAAAGCTTCACGCGCAGTTTCAAACTCAGCCTTTTTCTCCTTGTAACTGGCTTCAATGAAGTCAAGATTTTGAACAGCTTGTTTGGTCTTGTATTCAATAATATATTTTTGAAGTAATTCAACTGTTTTTTGTGTTACCTGGGCAGTAAGCAACGGTTCTCCCAATTCAGCACCAATTGTTACCAGACCGGTTTCTTTATCCGCTGAAACGGTTACTACTTCTGTCATGGACTTTAGAACTTCAGTCTCCTCTTCTGTAAGCCTCGTAACATCAATAGTTGACTGGCCAACGACTCCCGACGATATTTTTTTATCCTCCCCCATCAACGCATTCTTAATCGTCCAGGGCAAGCGAAAAGTATATTTCAATACTGTTGCCCCAAATCCGGGAATGGAATCCTGCATCCTTTTCTCATAGATAGAAATGGGTTTTTCCTCCTCCTCATAATCAAAAGGTTGATGTACCAACTCATTCAAAAAAGGATAGCTATTAATAACCCGCGGATACAATTCAGGTTGAATTCCTGAAGCACTGCCCATCATGGAGCCCAGATTAATCCCGGCCATACTTGCCAGTCCGCCGAGACCGCCCAGGTCGGTTTTGCCTTCTGCCTGGGGCAGAATGGTTGCTGAGGCGGTGTATTTCACCGGACTGAAAATAGCGACCATTAAGCCAATGACCACAGCAACGCCTATGGAGTACCAAATGGTTTTACGATTGTCCCAGATGGTGTGGGCCAGGGCTATGAGGTCTATTTCGTCGTCTTTGATGATGGGTCTTTCTGTTTTTTCCACAGAATTATCTTTATTGGGTTGTTCCATGAATAATGGTGTATGATAATAATTTGTTTTTCCTAAATTATAACTTTCTGAAATGGCTGATTGAAGAAAGTTTCATATTATTTTTCTTTTTGGCATTGCCCCAAAAAGAAACAAAAAAGTCTAGTCCGCTTAAACCTATCAGCCCGCGAAAACCAAAATTTCCGGCCATTGCGCAAGGCTCCTAAAATTCGCCCATTTTGGCCTTCCTCTATCCGCCGGCCCGGAAAGCGGACGGGCCTACGCGCCATTTAAATAGTCAGATACC
>Ga0163225_100085_pt1 | contig 29480 bp, 21 predicted proteins | sample MSEWel2016_04_06_2_FD_113145 | JGI IMG/M metagenome (GOLD analysis project Ga0163225, IMG submission 113145) | Subsurface microbial communities from deep shales in West Virginia, USA - MSEEL Well Study Marcellus 5H_2016_04_06 ... | reverse complement strand
TTTGCTGAATGGAGACCGTGTGGTAAGGATCAAAGAGCCGGTTTATGGGGATCGTCGTTTTATGGAGTTCTTTGGAATTGAACTGAAATCCGGTGATGTTTCTTTTTTAGAAGAGCCCAATACGGTATTGTTGAGCCAACAGGCTGCCGCGAATTTGTTTGGGGATACTGATCCATTGGGTAAAATGGTGGAGCTGAAATACAATGCGCAGGATCAGGCGCAGAACAGAAGTTGCCGGGTGGTAGGTGTCATCAGCAAGGATCAGGAGAACTCTCACCTGAAATACGATATGATCTTATCGAAGTATGGGCATTATGAACAAACTCTGAATCATATCGATGGGATGAAGGTTTATGGTGCTTACGTATATCTGAGACTTTATGAAAATGCTGATCCTGTTGTTTTATCGGATAAATTTAATTCACTTCTCGAACCTTTCATTGGAGATGCTCATGGACCACCTCTTGAGGCTTTTGAGTCTAAGTTGCAGCCACTCAGTGAAGTTCATTTCACTCCGGGACTTATCAGAGATATTTCATTGGGCGTAAGGCAGTCGCATTTGGATATTTTGTTGATAGTGGGTGTTCTTTTGTTTCTGACAGCCTTGTTTAATTTTTTGGTTATGGATGTCACTATCCGGGATACCAATCTGAAACAGTCGCACATTATGCAAATTATGGGTAGTTCCCGTACCCGTATCTGGTTGTATCATCTTTGGAGAGTCGTTCTTCTTGTTCTTATTGGAGGAACTCTTGCAGTGATGGTTGTAAAATTATTGCGTGAATTAATAAGTGGTCTGTTTACCGGATGGTCGATTGATTTTGGTGATTCCGGTTTTTGGTTGGTTGTTATAGGTTTGTCTGCATGCATTGTATTGGTGTCGGGACTTAGCGATTTGAGAAATGTGTTTAAGAAGTCAGTACTATCGGGGAGCAGATTGAACAGCTCAGTACCTTTGTTGTTGTTTCAGTTTTCCATAGTCGCCGGGCTGATTGCATTTGGATTATTGTTGAACAAACAACTAAATTTTATTCGTGAGAAGGATCTTGGCTTCAATCCTGAAAACATCGCTGTGGTAAGAGTATCGGGGCCGCGTAACGAGAAAATAAATGTGCTCAAAGAGGAAGTACTTAAACTGCCTGGTGTTAAGAGTGCAGCAACGGCTCAGCATTATCCCGGTTTTCGGCTTCAGGATCTGAATCTTGAACTGGGCAATCAGAACTATCCTTTCAAGTTTGCAATGGTTGATCCTGATGCTATAAATACGTTGGATATTAAAGTTGAAGAGGTTTTTAGTGAAAATCAGGAGTTTTCTATTTTTATTAATGAATCATTTTATATTGCACTTCTAAAATCGTTTGCTCAAGAAGACATCGTGGCGGGAAACTTTCCTGGTTCAGAAGACGATTCTCCTGAGAAGATAGATTTTTTCGTTAGTGGGGTCGTGGATGATTTTCACTATAATTCTCTTTACGATGAGGTTGGTAACTTTGCCTTTTTTGTGCAAAGTCCCAAAGACCATCATTATCGTTTTTTATTGGTAAAATACGAAGAAGGTCGGGCTTTGGAAGTCATGGAGGGCATTGATAAAACTTTCTCCATAATCTATCCCGGACCTGCTTTTGAACCCGTTTTTCTTGATGAGCAATTGAGGTCCCAATATGAGTCTGAAGAACGGTTGTTGTCCGTAACCGGTTGGTTTGCTATCATAGCCGTGCTTATAGCTGTTACCGGACTTTTTGCTTACTCAAGTTATTTGGTACGGCGCCGCACCAAAGAAATAGGGATTCGGAAGGTGAATGGAGCTCTGGTTTCTGAGGTGATTGTTTTGCTGAACAAAGGTTTGCTGAAATGGGTGGCTGTGTCGTTTCTCCTGGCTATTCCATTTGCCTTGTGGGGCATGCATGAGTGGTTGAAGAGTTTTGCATATCACACGGCTGTGAGTTGGTGGATTTTTGCTGCTACCGGGCTGATAGTTTTTGCAGTGGCCGCTATTACCGTAAGCTGGAATTGCTGGCGGGCTGCAATCAGGAATCCCGTGGAGGCCTTGAGGTATGAATAATAGCCAACCTCAATGGCTATGTTGTATTTTGACAGGAATTTTTTCTTCTCCAGAACCTGTAACAATTCAAGTTGTAACAACGTCGCATTACTATTCAATACTCAAAACTCAATATCATGAAGACACTGATTTTTCTTTTTGGAATATTCTTAACCCTTAATCTTTCTGCACAGGAAACCATGGATGCAGACGAGATTATAGGTATGATTAACCGGGGCGATGCCGTAAATCTCAAAGGCGTAAAAGTGGTGGGGGAACTTGATTTAACCAATCTGGAAAACCGCCAGCAGGAACGGGGTAACAAAGATTCATTTTTTAGCAATGTGGAGGTGGAACTGGCTTTTGTGAATTGCACTTTTACCGACGATGTTTTGGCTTTTTATTGTGAAGACCACCGGGATAGGTGCTACCGGGCAGATTTCGGGAAGGCGGTCACTTTTATTGATTGTACTTTCAATGGTGAGACGTCATTTAAGTACTCGTTATTTCCGGAAGAGGTGGTGTTTAATAACAATATTTTCTCTCATGAAGCCAATTTTAAGTATTCAAAGTTCCGCAAAGAAACAAGTTTTATTGGAAGCCGGTTTCAGGATGAAGCCAATTTTAAATATGCTGACTTCTCCGGTTTTGTCAACTTTCATGAAGCAGCTTTTGAAGAGGAGGCAAGTTTTAAATATGCCAAATTTCCTGATGGAGCAATGTTCAGTAATGCCCATTTCTACGAAGAGGTAGATTTTAAATATACGGAATACTCAGGAGATGTGATTTTTGAAGGTGCTCAGTTTGATGGGGAGGTGGATCAGAAATATTCACACATTTTAAGTAAACGTAAGTGAATGGGATTGAGATATTACAAAAGTGAGGGCTTCACTTCGAGTGAAACCCCCACTTTTGACTTTTTAAAACTTAAATGTTCTGATATGCCTGATATGGTTCGAAAACCTTATATTCTCTTGTTTAGTTAACTTATTGATAACTATTCGCTGTAAAACACACCATCCAGGAACTCTATCATCTTTTTAATCGCTTGAATGGCATCTTTTTCAAAGCTGGTTCCCAGAAATTCATTCGACCCGGAATCGAGAAAAGCATGTGGTCTTCCTTCATACACCCATAATTCAGCCTGCTGGTCCGCGGCTTTTAGTTTTTTCACATAAGCTTTCACCGTTTTTGGGGTGGTCAGATTATCTTCACTCCCCACAGTGAATAGTTGCGGAGGTAATTTATATTCACCGGCTTCAGGGATGTTGTATATCGGAGAGACTGCCTTGTAAAGTTCAGGATTTTGTTCAATAGAGTAGTCCGGCCCAAAAAGTCCACGTGCTTCGGCATTGGCAAAAGACCAAAAGGCATTTTCCTTCGATTCAAAATTGCCGTTTTTTGCTGATTCATAGATGTCGAAGGCCCCATAACTGATGATGGCTGCCTGCACCTTTAACATGTCTTTTTTGATGATCTCTTCTATGGTTAATCCTTCAGGGATGTAGGTAGGGTTGAATTTCAGGTTTTCCGGACTGAATTGGCCTGTTCCCAGGTTGCGCCCCATATTTAATATGCTCGAGGCGAGATGTCCGCCGGCACTGTCTCCGGTTACAGCCACTTTATTTGGGTTTCCGCCGTAATCAGCTATATTCTCCTTTATCCACAAAAGCGCTCCAAACACATCCTCGATAATATCATCCATTCGGGTTGTGTTGTTGTTGTCACCCAACAACCGGTAATTCACGTTGCAGACGATATACTCTCCATGCCCTGAGATATAGGCAGAGGGCTCTTCCATGATGCTTTGGTCGTTTACAAGCCAGCCTCCGCCGTGGTAAATTACAAGCACCGGATAGCTCTCTTTGCCTGTTTGCGGTACGTGAATATCCATTGTTAGCGGGAAACCTTCAGGACTACTCCACTCAATTTCACGATAGACTTTTGTTTCGTGCAATGGTGCTTTAGCTTTTTGAAATTCTTTTTCTTTCTCCTCCAAATTCAGTTTTACCTCCTCAAATTGGTTTTCAACATCCGAAACCACCACCTGTTTTTCTAAAGCAATTGATTCTTCCAGGTTTATTTCTTCAACTGAAGCACCAATCTGTATCTTGTAAGTCCCTGTTTCAGCAATCCATGCAGATTTTTTGGTGTGATAGGATGCCAAATCATATTTGGATAAACTGAAAGTAATGGTTTCTTTTTCACCTGGCTGGAGCAATCCTGTTTTATGGAAAGCTTTTAGTTCTCTGACCGGTTTTTGTAAATCTCCCTGAGGAGCAGAGATATAGAGCTGAACCACCTCTTTGCCGGGAGTCGATCCGGTGTTTTTTATGGTACAACTTACCTCGTATCCACCTGATTTTTCTTTAACTTTCAGTTTGCTGTAATCAAATGTGGTATAAGAAAGTCCGTAGCCAAATGGATAAGATGTCTTAACTTTGTTGGTTTCAAAATGCCGGTAACCCACAAAAATACCTTCTTCATATTTCACTTCGGCAGGCTTTGCTTCCATAAAGCTGATGTTACCAACCGGAGGAAGATCGAATTCTCTGCCCGGGAAATTCTCTGAGGATTTATGATCTTCGTAGTTTACCGGAAAGGTCATAGTGAGTTTTCCTGATGGATTCACTTTGCCGGTAAGTACATCTGTTATGGCATTTCCGGCTTCCTGACCGGGCTGCCAGGCCAGTAAAATGGCATCCGCCAACTCCTTCCACGAAGCCGTTTCAATGACTCCTCCAATGTTGAGTATTACCACCAGCTTTTTTCCCCGGGAGTGATAAGCTTTTGAAAGTAATTTTATGGTATTCAGTTCTTTGTCGTTCAACAGGAAGTCGTTCTCCACTTTTCTGTCCTGAAACTCCCCGGATGTTCTTCCGATAGTATAAACAGCAAGTTCTGTTCTTTCAGCAATTTGGTTTACCTCTTCCGGTGTCCAGTCTTTTTCGCTTACCTGTTGGTCGGGAGCCATAAAGAACGTTTTCGGAGGGAGATTTTCTTTACCGATTTTAATGTATTCCAGATAAGTATTGGCCAGGTTCTCGTCAATATTCATTTCGTTGTTTTGAGAACCTTCGAAAAGGGAAACTTCGCTGGCATTATTCACATCGCCGCTTCCTGTACCACCGATAAGAGTTTCATAAGATGCAACACCAAAAAGCGCTGTTTTATTGTTTTTGTTCAACGGCAGGGTATTGTCTTTATTGTCAAGCAGAATTATTCCCTGGGCTGCCGCTTTTCTGGCAAGTTCTTTATGATTTTCCAGATCTGGATTGCCGGTTGGTTTGTATCCTTTGTACGAAAGGGTTTGTGTGTAAATATTAAGGATGCGTCCAATATTTTGATCGAGGATTTCCATTGATAACGATCCGTCTTCGATGGCAGATTTGATGGCTTCTCTTTGTTTTTCTATTCCCGGCATGAGCAGGTCATTTCCGGCTTTCATCTGTGCCACGGCATCATCTCCGGCAAACCAGTCGGTCATGACAAATCCTTCAAAACCCCATTCGCCCCGCAAAATGGAGGTAAGCAAATCGTGACGTTGTGACGCATATACGCCGTTAATCTTGTTGTAAGACGACATTACAGTCCATGGTTGTGCTTCCTTTACTGCAATTTCAAACCCTTTCAGGTAAATTTCGCGCAATGCTCTTTCACTGATGATGGCATTCACGGTTGTCCGGTTGGTTTCCTGATTGTTGGCCACAAAATGCTTGATGCTGGTTCCCACGCCTTCACTCTGAACGCCTCTGACAAATGCGGCAGCCATTTTTCCGGAAACTACCGGGTCTTCGGAATAGTACTCAAAGTTTCTTCCGGTAAGCGGATGGCGATGAATGTTCAGGGCAGGAGCCAGCAGGATATCCACTCCGTACTCTTTGGATTCATTTCCGAAAGCCTGGCCAACCTCCTGCATTAGCGCTGTATCCCAGGTGGAAGCCATCAACGAAGCAATCGGGAAAGCTGTAGCATAATAGGTCTTGTCGTCGTTAGGGCGCTCGGGAGTGATGCGTACTCCTGCGGGGCCATCGGCCAATACGGTGGTAGGCAGGTTGATGCGGTTAATGGCAAAAGAGTGACCTGCAGCTCCCGGAACTTTTTCTTCAATCATTTCTGATTCGGGAGTGATGCCCGGCATATTGAAGCCGACACCCACAACGATGTTTATTTTTTCTTCCAGCGTTAATTTTTCAATCATCTTATCGATATTGTTTTCTTTGGTTTTTTGGGCCAGCATGTTTCCGGCCAGGAACAAAACTGCCGCGATAGTAAAAATTTTTTTCATGATAACCTGATTTTTTCAAGATACTTATACAAAAGGTTTTTTACAAAAGAATCAGAAAAGAGGAATGATTCAATTGATAAATGTCAATTGATGAAGTTGATGGCGAATACGGCTTAATGTTTCAACGGTAATGCCCAGAAATGAGGCGATATACTTTAGCGGGGCGCGTTGTATAATTTCAGGATTATTATTCATTAAAGACTGGTAACGCTGAAGAGCTGTTTCAAATTGTATGGACTCCATTCTCAATTGGGATCCAATAAGTGAGCCGGCCAATAATGATCGATAAAAACGGCTGATTTCCAGGTTTTCATCAGATGATTTCTCCAGTCCTGCCTTTGGGAAAAAAGTGATTTCACAATCTTCAAGACATTGAATTATAAGTTTGCTGGGTTTCTCATGGAAATAGCTCATGATGGAGAAGCAAAATTGCCGGTCGTAGGCAAACCATTCGGTGACATCCCGCCCGTCCTTGAGATAGTAGATTCGTACCATGCCGGTTTTTACGAAGTAGATGTGTTTACAGATGGCATCCTGCCTCAGGATAAACTCATTTTTCTTCAGGCTCCTGGTGGTGGTCATTCCTTTAAGTTCAGCGAAAGCTTCGTGAGAAAGGGGTGTAACGTCGGTTATTGCTTGATTTAAAAAGGACATGTGTGCGTTTTGGTTGATAATCATTTCCATGCTCCTTTTAGCAAAAGTAATAAACAAACCCCGGAAAAAGAAGGTAACCGTGAAGTTATGAATAATCTACTTCTCCCCAGAGCGAGGTTTTTCCCTTTTAGGGGAATACATAATGGTGTTGCGTTTTTTTAAGGCCAAAGATCTTTAAGCAATGGACTGGGGCAAAGCCCTATGACAAATATAGGTGGGCAAAACAGAGCCTTCATTTGGGGAAAGCATACAAGAAGGAAAAGGACTAATTTTATTGTTACTAATTGCGTTTTTAATTGGTCTGGATTCCCCTGGGAGCAACTTTTTTCCTTTCAAAACTATTCTTGAACAGGCCAACAGCCTGAAAGCAATAGCCCAGGGCAACGCCCTGGGTTTTGAGGTTTCCCTCATCCCCCCCCCCCCCTCTCATTATTGGTCGCGATGCGACCAATAATGAGAGGGGGGAGTTGTTACAATTTTCCTGGGGCGCTGCCTCAGGCTATTGCTATCAGGCTTTCAGCCTGTTTATTCCTTGCCTGTCTTATGTATAAGGTAGATTAGATATGGAAAAATGAAATATATCGAATTTTTATAATATTGGTAACTACGTGTAATTTTTTGGAGGAAAAGAGTTTTTGACAATGTAAAGGAGGATTGTTAAATTTAGAATTACGGATTAAAGGAATCATTGTCCAAATTAAAAAACCACTCATCATGGCAAAAATCAACGAACACATTATCGGAATTCATGTGGAAGACCGTTTTGACGAAGCCCAACAGGTTCAGGAAATCCTTACCCGCTATGGCTGTTCCATTAAAACCAGACTGGGTTTACATAATACCAACGGAAACAATTGTTCCCAGGGAGGAATTATTATTCTTCAGCTGATTCCGGATAATGAAAAGGCACAGCTTCTGATTAATGCCATGAAGAAGCTTGAAGGTGTGGAAGTGAAAGAAATGGTGTTTTAGTACAAAACTCTTCACACTTGTTTTTCAGTGTTGGCAAAAAAATCACTAATTTGGCCTGCAAAATAGTGTAAACAGATTAACAAAGATACTGAAGGATATGAATATTTTCATGATGATGCAGGCGGCAGGTCAGGCTGTTGCCGATGGGGCTGAACTTGCCGAAGGTGAAGAAAAAGTAACCATTGACCTTATAGAATTGGTAATGCAGGGAGGGTGGATTATGATTCCGCTTTTCCTACTCTCGTTTATTGCCATTTACATTTTTATTGAACGTTATCTTGCCATTAAAAGGGCTTCCCGTGAGGATAAGAGCTTTATGAATCGCATCAAGGATTACATTCATGAAGGTAAGATTGAATCGGCACTGGCCCTGTGTGAGTCCAACGACAACCCGGTGTCCCGTATGATTGCCAAAGGTATTACCCGCATCGGACGACCACTCAATGATGTGAATATTGCTATCGAGAATGTGGGCAATCTGGAGGTGAGCCGTCTTGAGAAAGGTTTGCCTGTGTTGGCTACTGTGGCTGGCGGTGCTCCTATGATCGGGTTTACCGGTACGGTTATTGGTATGATTAAATCGTTCTGGGAAATGTCCAATGCCGGAAGCAATATTGAAGTGGATATGCTTGCCGGAGGTATTTATACTGCACTGGTGACCACTGTTACGGGTCTGATCGTTGGAATTATTGCTTATTTTGCCTACAACTGGCTGGTAGCAAGAGTGGAGAAGGTGGTTTTTAAAATGGAAGCCCGCACCATGGAGTTTATGGATTTGCTCAATGAGCCCGTGCGGTAGTGAAGGACGAACAGGCCTCAATAGGCCTTATTGATTAATGGAAAGAAAACAAACACCATGGCTTTAAAGTCGAGAAGTAAAATAAATGCAACCTTTAGCATGTCGTCAATGACCGATGTGGTCTTTCTTTTGCTGATCTTTTTTATGATCACCTCCACATTAGTGCACCCTACGGCATTAAAATTGCTGTTGCCACAGAGTAAAAATCAGACAGCAGCCAAGCCCCTGACGACGGTTTCCATTACCCGAAACCTTGAGTTTTATGTGGAAGAACGGAGGGTGAGTTTCAGTCAGATTGAACCTTTGCTGAGAGAAAAAGTGGGCCAGAATCCCGAGACCTATATCTCTCTGCATGTGGATGAAAATGTGCCCATGAAAGAGGTGGTAAGGGTGATGAACATCGCCAAACGCAATAAGTATAAGCTGATTTTGGCTACGCGGGCAAAATAGCAGGTAGAACTGATGATCCTTGCTGCAAACTTTGATGTTCGAATTGAACCCCATCCAATTGGTAAAGGAGATTTTAATTTCTCAAACCCTTTTGCTGCAGAGATAATAAAGACGGGTATTGAAATATCGGATAAAGATCCAAAATACTGGTTAAAGGGTTGTTCTAAAACGAATGTTTTGAATGACGATGGTGGTTTTAAATACAATGAAAAGGAAGAATAGTATAAATGGAAGATCGATCAAAAAAAGATAAGCGAGCCGGAGTAATAGGTAGTACCATTTTTCATGCAGTAATTTTGATTTTGCTCATGATTCTGGGTCTTTCCAGTATTCCACGGGAAGAGGAAGGGATATTGGTCGATTTTGGCGATTCGGACACAGGTTGGGGCGCTTCGGAACCTGTTCGCAATAATCCCTCCGGAGAGCAAAATACACCCCCACCTGTCAGTCAGCCCGAACCGGTGAGTCCGCCACCTGCAACTACCGAGGAAACATCGGATGAAGCAGTGAATACTCAGGATTTTGAAGAGGCTCCTGCAATTAGTGAAGAAGAAAAAGCCAAACAGGAGGCAGAGAAAAAACGTCTGGAAGAGGAGCGTAAGCGTCAGGAAGAGATTGAAAGACAAAAACGAATCGAGGAGGAGCGTCAGCGTCAGGAGGAATTGGAGCGTCAGCGTCAACTGGAGGAAGAACGCCGTAAGCGTGAGGAGCAGGAGCGCCAGGCACAGGAAGCCCGCAACAATGTTTCCAATGCATTTAGTAAGTCGGATGGAAGCAATACATCTCAGGGAGAAGCTGGTGGTGCAGGAAATGAGGGAGCCCTTGGTGGAGAACCCGGAGCAGGAACTTACAACGGAACCGGGAAAGGCGATAGCGGAACAGGATTTGATTTGAGTGGACGTAGTCTGAGTGGATCTCTTCCCAAGCCTGAGTATAACATCCAGGAAGAAGGTATCGTTGTAGTTGAGATTACTGTAGATCGCAACGGAAACGTGGTAAGTGCGGAGCCAATTCTCAAAGGAACAACTACTCAGAATTCCTACCTGTGGCGGGTGGCTCGTCAGGCAGCGTTAAAAGCCAGATTTAATAGTGACGGAAATGCTCCTGCATACCAGAAAGGAACCATAACTTATCACTTTAATCTGCAGTAAACGTTTTGCCGGATAATGGACATCCAGGATTTTTGTTTTAAAATCTCCTGGTTTACATCGAAATAATGGACGTTTTCAAAATGACCGGGATCCATACCAAATATTTTACAAGCAGACATCATTGGAGAAGATGGCTCGAGATTAATTTTGAAAGGAGAGATGACATTTGGTTGGAATATCCATTGAAGAAAACAGGTAAAGAAAGAATTCTGTATAATGACGCAGTTGAAGAAGCTTTATGTTTTGGATGGATTGACAGTACCGTCAAATCATTAAACGGCGAGACCACCATTCAACGATTTTGTAAACGAAGAAAAAACTCGTCTTTCTCACAACCCAATGTGGAACGCCTGAAATGGCTTTTTGAAAACAATTTAATTCACAACTCATTGAAAAATGAAGTTCAGGAAATAATCCAAAAGAAATTTATTTTTCCGGAAGACATAATCAGGGAGTTAAAGTCGCAAAATGTTGTTTGGGAGAATTTTCAGAATTTCTCAGAACCTTACAAAAGAATTAGAATTGCATACATTGAAAGTGCAAGGAAAAGACCAGACGAGTTTAAGAAACGCTTACATCATTTCATGGATAAGACGAAAGACAATAAACTGATTAAGGGGTTTGGTGGCATTGACAAATACTATTGAATAGAAATGCTGTTTTTTCCATATGGGTCACCACTTTAAATATATTTAAAATACCCCCAATACTTTCAATCCTGAAATCAATACCACAGCAAGAAGGACATATCTGATGTTCTTAGCCCCGATTTTACGGGCATTTTTGGAGGCAAACCAGGCCCCCAGTGCATTTCCGGCTGCAAGCAAAAGACCGTAGCTCCAGGCTATTTGTCCTGCCGTGATGAAAACAACGAGGGCTACAATGGTGAAGGCGAGTACCATCAGTACTTTTACAGCATTGGCTCTGACGAGATTGTAACAGGCACCAAGAACCAGCCCCGCTAAAAGGAAAAGCCCTACTCCGGCTTGTATAAACCCACCATATACCCCGATAAAGAAGAAAATAATGCTGTTGATGATGCGGGATCTGGTGGTTTTAACCTGGTCGGCTTGTCCTTTTATCCAGGCTGCAGGTTTTAGCAGAATCACAAAAAACATGACTACCAACAATCCGCCAATGAAATAATTGAGGATGTCTTCGTTGATTTCAACCGCCACCAAAGCTCCCAGCAAAGAGCCAAACAATGTGGGTATTACCAGCGGCCATTCTTTTTGGGGTTGCAGCTCCTTTTGATGAAGAAAGTTCCGGGTGGCAACCAGATTTTGCACCACTACGCCTATGCGATTGGTTCCGTTGGCCACTGCAGGAGGGAGGCCCATGAACATGAGCAGCGGAAGGGTAATTAATGACCCGCTGCCGGCAAAGGTGTTGATAACCCCTGCTGCAAGTCCGGCTACAACCAAAAGTATGGCATCGGTAATTTCCATTTTTTCCTGGTAGAAGTAATTGTAAAGAATAAAAGCAAAGACGCCCAAGGTGGCTGCGTCTTTGCTTTTTATTTTATGTTCAAACGGAACCTGACTTAAGTCTAATAGGCAAAAATGGGGAAATCCTTCATCATCTCGTTTACTTTGGTGCGAACAGATGAAAGCGTAGCCTCATTGTCAGGATCACTCAATACTTCATCCAGTAAATCAACAACGGGTGCCATGTGCTCTTCTTTCAGTCCACGAGTGGTAAGTGCAGCTGTTCCTACACGAATACCTGAGGTCTGGAAAGGAGAACGATCATCGAAAGGCACCATGTTTTTGTTGATGGTGATGTCGGCAATAACCAGAGTGTTTTCAGCTTTTTTGCCGGTCAACTCAGGGAATTTGGTGCGCAGATCAATCAACATGCTGTGGTTGTCGGTACCACCAGAGATAACTTTATATCCTTTTTCGATGAAGCACTCAGCCATTTTTGCGGCATTCTTTTGAACCTGTTTCTGGTACTCTTTGTATTCAGGTTGCAGTGCTTCGAAGAATGAGACTGCTTTAGAAGCAATCACGTGCTCCAGTGGTCCTCCCTGGATACCCGGAAATACCGCAGAATCAAGCAATGATGACATTTTGCGGATTTCACCTTTCTTGGTTTTTATGCCCATTGGGTTGTCGAAGTCTTTTCCCATAAGGATGATACCACCACGGGGCCCACGCAATGTTTTGTGGGTAGTGGAGGTAACAATGTGTGCATGTTTTACCGGATTTTCCAGCAATCCTGCAGCGATCAAACCGGCGGGGTGGGCCATGTCAATCATGAGGATGGCGCCAACTTTGTCGGCTATTTCACGCATGCGTTTGTAATCCCAGTCGCGTGAGTAGGCCGAAGCACCGCCAATAATCAGCTTTGGTTTGTGCTCCAGTGCCTGCTTTTCCATCATGTCATAATCTACACGTCCGGTATCTTCTTTTACTCCGTACGCAATGGGTTCGTAGAGACGACCTGAACTGTTGACAGGGGAACCGTGTGACAGGTGACCACCATGCGCCAGATCCAGTCCGAGGAACTTGTCACCCGGATTCAATACGGTCATCAGCACAGCCATGTTGGCCTGGGCACCACTGTGTGGCTGGACGTTGGCCCACTCAGCTCCGAAAAGTTCTTTCAGGCGTTCAATGGCCAGGGTTTCACTTTCGTCAACTACCTGGCAACCTCCGTAGTAACGCTTTCCGGGAAGGCCTTCTGCATATTTATTGGTCATGCAGCTGCCCATAGCATTCATTACCTGTTCGCTTACAAAGTTTTCGGAAGCAATCAGTTCAATGCCGTTGAGCTGGCGTTTGTGCTCTTTTTCAATCAGTTCGAAAATTTTCTCGTCTCTCTTCATTGTTTTGTAAAGTTAGGAGTCTTCGAAAAGACCATATATTACTGTTAATTTTTTTCCAAAGGTAATAATTGATTGCCAGATTCTTTGTTTTTTTGAACAAGTGCGTTTCAAAAAATAAAAATCTGAAAACAATTATACTACAGACTATTCTCTACTGGCTATTCTCTACTGGCTATTCTCTAATTTCTACTCATCAGAAAAGTGAATCAATACACGTCGGTAAACAGAGAATATTTTTGATTTGGAGACAAAGCCCAGGTATCGTCCCTGGTCGGTAACCGGGAGGTTCCAGGCGCCTGTTTCTTCAAATTTTCGCATTACCTGATCCATATTTTCGCTGGCTTCAATGAATGCCGGGGGAACGGTCATGAAGTTTTCCACTTTCATTTTATCGTAGAGTTCGTTGTTAAACATGATTTCTCTGATGTCGTCCAAAAGAACGATTCCCAGGAGTTTGCCATCCTCATGAACAACGGGAAAGAGGTTTCTGCGTGCTTTAGCGATTATTTTTACCATCTCGCCAAGCGACATGTCAGGATTTACCGTTTTAAAATCAGTTTCAATAACTTTATTGAGACGCATGAGCGTCAATACAGCTTTGTCTTTATGGTGGGTCAGCAGTTCACCTTTTTTTGCCAGACGTTTTGTGTATATGGAGTGTGGCTCAAAATACATGATGGTCAGATAGGATACGGTGGAGGTGAGAATCAATGGTATGAACAAGGCATATCCGTTGGTGATTTCGGCAATGAGAAAAATTCCTGTAAGCGGGGCATGCATAACTCCGGCCATCAGGGCTGCCATTCCTGCAAGGGTAAAGTGTGAGCTTGGGAGACTGGCCCAGCCCAGATCTTTTAATAGTTTTGATAGAAGGAAGCCTGCAATTCCTCCTGTGAAAAGAGTTGGGGCAAAAATACCCCCCACACCGCCACTACCGTTGGTTGCAGCTGTGGCAACTATCTTAAAAATGATTAGCAAAAGGAGAAAGCCAAGTATCACCAGGTTGTTCTCTTTCAGGGTATAAAAGAATGTGTTCTCAACAATCACATCCGTGTTGCCACTGAGCAAAGCTGATATGGTTGTGTACCCTTCTCCGTATAGCGGCGGGAAAAGGAATATCAGTAAACTCAAAATCAGACCTCCTGTCAGTAAGCGTGCAAACGGGTTTTTTATTTTGAGGATTTTCCCTTCGGCGTACATGCTTCCCCAGGTCATGTAAAGTGACAAAAGCCCGCCAATAACACCCAGAACTACATACCAGGGCAGATTGTTGAGCACAAATTGCTCTTCGAGGTGAAATGCAAATTCGGCTCCTTCACCCAGGAAAAAGGTGGCAATGGTGGTAGCGGTAACAGATGCAATCAGAAGAGGTACCACCGAAGCCATTGTCAGATCCAGCATCAGCACTTCGAGGGTGAATACCATTCCGGCGATAGGGGCCTTGAAAATCCCGGCTACCGCACCTGCGGCTCCGGCTCCGACCAGAAGGGTGATGGTTTTTTGGTTGAGGTGAAACATCCGTCCCAGTGATGAACCAATAGAAGCTCCGGTCAGTACAATAGGGGACTCTGCCCCGACTGATCCCCCAAATCCGATGGTAAAGGTACTTCCGATGATGGAAGTGAATGAGTTGTGCGGTTTCAGATATCCGCCTTTGCGTGAAAATGCATGCAATATTTTCGTGACACCATGACTGATGCTGTCTTTAACGAAATATTTGGAAAAAATAACGGTAAGGAAAATTCCGATCAGCGGGTACGCCAGGTAGAGCCAGTTTTCATGCTCCATGGTAAATCCTTCTGTCAGAAGCTGGTGGGTGAAATGTATGGTGTTCTTTAGTATTACGGCCGCCAAACCGCTGCCCAATCCGATGACAAAAGACAAAAATAGTGTGAAATGTTTTTGTGAAACATTTTTGACCCGCCATATAAGAAAGCGTCCTAATAGTTTTGAAGCTGTTTCCATGAGGACTTCCCCAAAAAATTAATTGTGTGTAAAAAAAAATGTAGATGTCAGAATCTGAGTGCTTCAGGCCTTTTTTTGCCTGATTTTCATTTAATAGCGGTGCAAATGTAGGCCTTTAAGTGATGATTTTCAAAAATGGGGTGTTAAATAGTGTTGGCGAGGGGAGACAGTTGAGGCATAGAGCATGGAGCAAAGAGCAGAGGGCTTGGGTATATGGTAAGAGGGATTCTGGCATTACCAGGTATTTTCCAATCTATAAGTGAAGACGGATATTGTTTTAACTCTGCTTTTTATAGGTGGACCAGCCCCGGCGGGCGGCAGTTTGGTAGCAATTTTGTTGCAATGAATGGAAAAGCCCCGGCAGGGGTGATACCTTGATTAAATGGATTATGAATGGTATTTTGGTGATTTATTGGAGTCCTATAGGCAGAGGTTTTTAGTTGGAAAGCAGATGGGAGAAGATAGAAGGCAGAATGGTTTAAAAATAAAAGCCCTCTTTGCTGCGAAATGGTTGGCAAAGAGGGCTTGTTATATGGTTTGGTGTTATGCTTATTTAGTGTTTGTCCATAAATTACCATTTACTGCGTTACGCTTGCCCGAAAATTACTCATTTACTCAAGTAAACTGCGTATTTTCGGGCTTCGCAAGCCTTGTAACTGGCACTTTCTTGACAAACACATGACCAGAACCAAATTTTGCTTAGTTTATGGACAGGCACTATTTAGCAGGGATGTTTTCCAGGGTTTCTACCAGAAAATCCCAGAATTTCTGAACCGTTTCCACATTTACTTTCTCATCAGGAGAGTGCGGGAAATTAATGGTAGGACCGAAAGAGATCATGTCCCAGTTGGGGTAGGCATTTCCCAGAATGCCACACTCCAGTCCGGCATGGATGGCTTTTATTTCAGGTGTTTTTCCCCACTTGTTCTTATAGACTGTTTGCATGGTTTTGAGGATCTCTGAATCCATGTTGGGTTTCCATCCGGGATATTGCCCGTCGAACCATACATGTGCGCCTGCAAGCAAGAAGATGCTTTCGAGTGTGGATTCAACGTCTTCTTTGGCGGTATCCACGCTGGAGCGGATAAGTGCTTTCACTTCCACCTCTTTGTTGTGCGATTTCACAATGGCCAGGTTCAGAGAGGTCTCCACCAGTCCGGGCATTTCTGTGCTCATGCGGATAACTCCGTTGGGACAGCCCTGAATGGCATTAATCAGGTCGTCCTGGGTCATCTCATCCATTACGAAATGTGGTTTTTCAGTATCTTCCAGTTTAAGGGAGAGATCAGGTTCTACATTTTTCAGTTCGTTGATGAAGATGTTTTTATATCCTTCCACAGTCTGTTCCACATCCTTTAGTTTGCTTTCAGGGATAGCTATGATGGCAAAAGCCTCACGTGGGATGGCATTACGTAAACTGCCACCCTCAATGGTGGAAAGTCGAACCTGCTCATGGGCTACCAGATGTTTCAGAAGTCTGAAAAGTAGTTTGTTGGCATTTCCACGTTCCAGCACAATATCCATTCCGGAGTGCCCCCCTTTCAATCCTGTAAGGCTGATTTTTTTGGCTATGTAGCTTTCGGGGAACTCTTCTTCCATGTAGGTGAAAACTGCGTTGGCATCCGTTCCTCCGGCACATCCAACGTACAGTTCTCCTTCATCCTCAGAGTCCATATTGATAAGGATATCGCCCTGAAGAATCCCGGGCTGCAGGGCGTTGGCTCCTGTCATGCCCGTCTCTTCATCAATGGTAAAGAGTGCTTCCACAGGCCCGTGCTTGAGATTGTTACTGGCCAGAACTGCAAGGGCAGCGGCCACACCAATCCCATTGTCGGCCCCCAGAGTTGTTCCATTGGCTTTTACCCAGCCATCTTCTTCATAAGCTTCGATGGGATCTTTGTCGAAGTCGTGTTGCTTGTCACTGTTTTTCTGGGGTACCATGTCCAAATGACCCTGCAATACCACGCCTTTTGAATTTTCCATACCCGAAGTGGCAGGTTTTCTGATAATCACATTTCCTGCTTTATCCTTGATGGTCTCCAGACCCAGGCGTTTGCCTTCCTGTTCAACAAAATCTATGGCTTTTCCTTCATTTTTAGAGGGTCTCGGTATTTGTGTCAGCTTGTGGAAATAGGTCCATACCAGCTGAGGTTCCAGATTGGCGATGTTTTTGTTCATTTTTTTATCTGTTTAAAGGCCCCCTAAATCCCCCCAGGGGGGACCCGGAAAAGGGCTTTTTATTAATAATTTGGCTTTTGTAGCTAAAGTTTAGGGTTACGGGTTCTGGGTTCCGGGTTTTGGGTTGAGTGTCTGAGTGCTCTGTTAGTTATCTGGCCATGAGGGATTTGGATTTTTGAAAAGAAGTCAGGCTGGCTAATTTTCTCTTAACCTAAACTTTAATCTTAACCTTAACCTCAACCTAAACTAACAGCACCTTTCATTAAGAAATAGGTCATCAGCTTTCATGCGTCTGTCAGACCATTGATTCGACTTTTTGGAATCTCTTATCTATTGACTACAAACTAAAAACTACTGACTACTTCTCTATTCTCCAGCCTCTTTTATCGATCACTCCTGTACCCTGATATTCAAAATCGCTCCCGTTGCCGGATCCATTTGCACGCTGGTGTTGGGATTGTCGAGCAGTGAAGGAGGCATCGTATGCAAAGAGCCAAACTGTCCCAATAGCACGTTTTCTTCTGTGAGCAGCTTGGTTCTGTCAATCACTTTCACTGTTGCTTTTCCGGGTTTGCAATAAATCATGCCGGTACGTTCTTTGGGGTTAACCTGGATTTTGTTGTTTTCAGTGGCTTCATGGTTTACCACTTCGATGTAAACAGGTGTTCCTGTCATATCGTCAATTTGGGTAAAGCCTTTTTGTCCGGAGAACCGGAAAAGTACCTGATTGGCAGATGCGGTGATGTCCGGGGTGAAGGTAAATGTTTTTGTTGTTGTCTGCGTTTGTTTTTTGCCCTTGAAAAGAGAAAGATATTGCTCTTCCATACGATCCAGCCCTTCAAGAATTCTTCGGTAGGAACCTTCGTCGGGAGGCAGGTTTTTTACGTCACCCTCGAGTAGCCTTCTTCTGGTTTCGCGAATGTCATATATTGCTGCAGCGACCTCTTCTGCGGTAGCTGCACTGGATGTTTTGATAAGTTGTTCTTCAGTGAATGGAATGTCGTTGAAGTTTATTTCATCAACCTTCTTCGAAGAATCATTGGTTGGTTCTGATGTTTTATGGAATCCCTTGTCGAAAGAAGAGTTAAAGCCCAAAAGGGTGCCGTCAGGGGTGAGGTTAACTGCTGCACCGGCAGGGATACCTTGTGCTGCGATGCTGAAACTCTTTTCAGGGTCGGGGTTACCAGAGGTGAAAATGACTGCCTCGGTTATTTCCCAGTATTCCCTGTCCTCGGTGATGATGTCCGAAAGATTCAGGTATCGTTCGGAATATCTGTAGTAAGGCCCCCGTTTCTCTGTTACTTTTTGTGCAGTTACTTTTATGTTAACAACGGTGGTTGGTAAATGATAGATTAATTTCCCTGATGATGCAGTTGTTGAAGCATCGGAAAAATCGGCCTTGGAAACAACCCTGGGTGCACTGCAGGCCCCTAAAAAAAGGATAAGAACAAGAATAGAAAGGTTGGTTATTTTTTTCATTTTTTTTTGATTTTGCTTTAGCCTGGATGATTGACTTCGTTTCATTCCAAACTCAAAGTTACGAAAATTAAACAGCTCAAAGGCTATGAAATCATATCGAATATGGGCAACAACGGTTGACTACCTGCAATTTTTACTCCGAAACATCTCTGAAAGCTTCCTGAAGGTGGTCAATGATGTCAGAAGCTATAAGGCCTCTCATTCCATTGCGGGCAGCAAGGTCGCCTGCAAGTCCGTGAATGTAAACTGCGGCACGTGCTGCATCCAAAGGTGCAATTCCGGAGGCGAGTAGTCCCAGAATGATTCCTGTCAAGGTATCACCGCTTCCTGCAGTTGCCATTCCGGGGTTTCCAGTGGGATTGAAGCTGACTATACCTTCAGGGGAAATCACAGCCGTGAATGCTCCTTTCAATATCAGGACAACCTGGTGTCGCCCGGCGAATTCGATGGCTTTTTGCAATCGCAGGAATTCATTGTCTGACTCTCCGGCCAGTCGCTCAAATTCCTTAGGGTGAGGAGTAAGAATGGCATTCGTGGGAAGGAGTCGCAGCAATTCGGGATCTGCACTTAATATATTTAATGCATCCGCATCAAGGACCATCCTTTTTTCACCGTCTGCCTCTAATAGCTCCCTTAGGGCTCTTTGGGTGTTCACGCGGGTTCCAAGCCCCGGGCCTATGCCGATTGCCTGAAATTGTTTGAGATCCGGGTGTTCGGTAAACATTAGGTCGGATCGATCCACGCTCATCATAGCTTCCGGAATGGCGGTTTGTAAAATGGAGACCGCGCTGTGTGGAACGTGGGTTGTCAATAATCCTACCCCTGATTTCAAACAGGCCCTTGAAGCAAGCAATGCCGCACCCGTTTTGCCGTAGCTGCCGGCAATGAGCAGGGCATGCCCCATGGTTCCTTTGTGAGCAAATCGATGGGGAGGCGGTAATATTTTTCTGATCTCTTTTGGGGTGGCAATGCTCCAGGGAGTTGAGGTTTTTGCAATTTTTTGCCTGCTCAAACCAATTGGGAGTACGCTCCAGTCACCCGTAAAATCTCTGTTTTCGGGGAACAGAAACGCCAGTTTGGGCATCTGAAATGTAAGGGTAAAGGTAGCTTTAACAATGTTTCCCCTTTGATTATTACTGTTGTCCTCACAAAACAACCCTGATGGCACATCAATGGAAATAATTTTGGTAAAGGAGCTGTTGATGTGGGTTACAATTTTGGCTGCCTTGTCATTAAGAGGTCGGTTGAGCCCGGATCCAAACAAGCCGTCAATGGCCACAGCTTTCGGCTCCACAGATGCCGGCAATTCTTCTTTTGATAAATCTGTGATGAAGATTTCGGGAATTTGTTGTAGGCGTTCCAGGTTGATTTGGGCATCTGGCGAAAGGTTCTCCCTCCTGTAAAGGTACGTTTTAACCCTATGGCCTTTATTTATCAGCATTCTGGCAATGGCAAGCGCATCGCCTCCGTTATTTCCGGGGCCTGCAAAAACGCTGAATGCAGAGGTTGGGAAATGTTCTGAGATCCATCGATAAGCCTGGTGTGCTGCTCTTTCCATAAGGTTAATGGAGGCAATGGGTTCATGGGTGATGGTGTGATTATCCGTTTCCCCGGTTTGTTGTGATGTGAGAATTTTTATCCCCATAAAATTTTTTTGTTAAAATCAATTTGGAACCACTTCGGTCCTGCATGGTATTTTATATATTCCTGTACTTCATATTGGTTGCTGAAGCTGAAATGTGACAGGTTTAGCTACAAGAGGTTTATGGTAATCGGGTTTAAAAATATCTTGCCGGTTTCATTCATAATATGAGAAATAACACGTTAAACTTAGCTTACAAAATGTATTTTTGTAATTGATCTGTTTTCGCGCGAATGATTTCTGTGGCGAAAGCATCTCTTTTTCAGCTTGTTGGGTTGGGGAGTTGTTCTTTATTTCCAATCTTGATAGGCTTTAATGAAAAAAAGACAAACCAAAACAGCAAATTGTTTGCGTAAAAATTAATAATTTTCACACTTAGAAATATCGATAGCCTGCCGGATTTTATTGTGCTCCGGATGAAGAATTTATCGATGATCCTAAAAGTTAACAAAAAATAGAACGTAAAAACCAATAAACCTAAATTTTAAAAAAGAAAAGAATGGACACACCATCACAAAAACATCCCCAGGGATTATGGGTGCTGTTTTTCACAGAGATGTGGGAACGGTTTAGTTATTACGGGATGCGTGCACTTTTGGTACTGTATCTTACATCGACTATTGTAAACGGTGGATTTGCTTATGCCGAGAATCATGCATTGGAAATTTACGGAATATTCACTGGTCTGGTCTATTTAACGCCGATTATCGGAGGTATTCTGGCAGACAGGCTCATGGGGCAACGAAAGGCCATTATTATTGGTGGTATAATAATGGCTCTGGGGCAGGCTGCACTGGCCTATTCTGAGTATGTGGTCAGTTCCGGTATTTCCCTTGCTCCTGATGCACTGCAGGAGTTACGTGAGTATTGGTTGTTTATCGGTCTTGGTCTTTTAATTGTAGGAAACGGGTTCTTTAAACCAAACATTTCTACGATGGTTGGCCGTTTGTATGCCGATGGCGATCCCAGGAAAGATTCAGCTTTTACCATCTTTTATATGGGTATCAACCTGGGGGCGTTTCTGGCACCTCTTCTGGCCGGATGGCTGGGCGAAAGTGTTGGCTGGGCCTGGGGATTTGGTTCTGTATCTGTTGGTATGGTTTTGGGAACTATCTGGTTCTGGCTTCAGCAGGAGAAACTCGGAACCATCGGTTTTGGTCCCAAGCGCACCTTTCAGACCGATACCGCAAAGCTGAATGGTCGCGACTGGCTTCACATTCTTGCCTGGGCTTTGGGAATAATTGCATTCATTTATCTGTTTGTTAAAACCTGGTGGACTATTCCCGAAGAGGCTACTACCTGGATTATCCGCATTGTTGCCATTGTGTCTATTACTGCGATTGCTTACATTATTATAAAAAACACTACCGGAAAGACCGAATGGAGCCGAATCGGAGCCATTTTGGTGTTCTGTTTCTTCAACATCTTTTTCTGGTCAGGTTTTGAGCAGGCAGGTGGTACATTCAACCTTTTTGCGCGTGACTTTACCGACCGTATGATTGGCAGTTTTGAGGTTAAAGCCAGCTGGTTTCAATCAGTAAATGCCATTATGATTGTTGGTCTGGCACCTGTCTTTTCCATGTTGTGGGTGTGGCTGGGACGTCGCAACCCCAATACTCCTGTGAAATTTGGTCTCGGGCTTGCTCTCTTGTCACTTGGTTTTGTGGTGATGTATGCTGCAGACAGCCATGCTACCGGTTCCAACCTGGTAAGCCCCATGTGGCTGGTAATGGTTTATCTGTTGCACACCATGGGTGAACTTTGTCTCAGTCCTATCGGATTAAGTATGATCAGTAAACTGTCCCCTCCGAAGATTACCTCTTTGATGATGGGACTTTGGTTTGCTTCTACTGCCCTGGCCAACTATCTGGCGGGTGCATTAAGGGGAATCCTTGAAAATTATCTGCCCGATATGAACTTGTTCCTCTTCCTGGTGATTTCTTCCGGTTCGGCAGCATTGCTGTTGTTCCTCATTTCTCCATGGTTGAAGAAAATGATGCGGGGCATCGATTAGATAATTGTTGATTGTTGATATAGTAAAGCCCGGAGATCTGTGAAAGCAGGTTTTCGGGCTTTTTTATTGAGGGTTTCACTTCAAGTGAAGCCCTCAAATTGTTAGGTGATTGTCTTTTTTGAATAGTTGGCTCGAAAAGTTCAAGTTTTTTAATAAATTTAAAGATTCTGTATTAAGCGTGTTGGATACGAAAAAGGATATAAAACAGAAGGCGAGAGCACCAGAGGTGTCCCGCCTTAAATGTTTTCACAACGGAATAATCCTTATTGTGAATTGCTTCAAAATGTAGTACAAGTTTAAAAAGAAATTATTTAAAATACAAAACTAAAATAATAACCCTGAAAACTATTTGAGATGAAACGCATTTTAGGACTTGACCTTGGAACGAATTCTATTGGATGGGCACTGGTAGAGAAAGATGAGAAGAAAAAGGAGATAATAGGGATGGGGAGTAGAATTGTTCCTTTATCTCCGGATGATAAAGATGAGTTTTCAAAAGGAAATACTATTTCCAAAAACCATCGGCGAACTGTAAAGCGAACTCAAAGAAAACTTTATGACCGGTATCAATTAAGACGGAATGCTTTAATTGAAGAATTGAAGAATAAAAATATGATGCCTGATGAAGATTTAATCCATGTATCAAAATTCAGGCTTTGGGAATTAAGAAGTAAAGCAGTGGAAACAAAGCTGACTTTGCCTGAAATAGGCCGGATTTTATTGCATCTAAACCAAAAAAGAGGTTATAAAAGTGCCAGAAGTGAAGAGAATCTTGATAAGAAGGATACAGAGTATGTAGAGAAAGTAAAAAACAGGCATGAGGAATTAAGAGATGCAGGCCTTACAATAGGGCAATATCTTTTAAAGGAGTTGAAAAAAAGTGAAAATTTTAGGACAAAAGATCTTGTTTATCCCAGAGAAGCATATATTGAGGAATTTGATAGAATTATTTCGATTCAGAAGGGGTACTACCCTGAAGAGCTTTCTGAAGACTTTATTCAACGGATAAGAAATGAAATTATTTTTTATCAAAGAGCTTTAAAATCCCAAAAGGGGCTAGTATCCATCTGCGAATTTGAAGGTTTCTGGATGGAGAAGGAGGGTAAGAATCTATACGTTGGCCCCAAAGTGGCTCCCAAGAGCTCCCCGCTTTTTCAGATTGAAAAGATATGGGAAACCATTAACAATATCCGTCTCAAAGACAAATATGGTCAACCTATTGTGTTAGGGATAAGGGAGAAAGAAAAATTATTTAAGGTTTTAAATATTCCTGGTGCCGGAAGCGAGGATTTTGATAATTTTTCAAAATACAGCTTAGATCGGAATGGCAAATTATCTTATTCGAAGTTATTGAATCTACTTGGTTTATCTAAGGATGATGTTTATGCAAATAAACAACTTGAAAACGGTATTCAGGGAAATATTCTCCGACAAAAAATTTTGAATTGTTTTAATAATCCGGATGAGTTTTCTGAATTACTTCGTTTTGACATTTCATTTATAAAAACAGATAAGAAAGTTCATCTTTATGACAGAAAAACCGGTGAAGTAATTCATGAGGAAAAAGAATCTATTATTGCAAATAAAGCCGAAGATATCGAGAAAGAGCCACTTTATAGACTATGGCATGTACTTTATTCCATTAAAGACAGAGAGGAATGTGAGAACATATTAAAAAAGAAATTCAATATTCCTCCTGACTCAGCTGAAAAACTTTCTGCATTAGATTTTACTTTAATGGCATTTGGAAATAAATCGGTGCGAGCGATTAGGCGGATTTTGCCATATCTGGCTGAGGGGTATGACTACTCTGAATCATGCATGTTAGCAGGATATAATCATTCTAATTCATTGACAAAAGATCAAAATAGAGATCGCCAAATAGCTGAAAGGCTTAGTTTACTTGAAAAAAATAGTTTGCGTCAGCCGGTTGTGGAAAAGATTTTGAATCAGATGATTAATTTGGTAAATGCAGTAATTGAGGAATATGGACATCCCGATGAAATACGTATTGAATTGGCCCGGGAATTAAAGCAAAGTAGACAAGAGCGATTTGATGCAGATAAGGCAATCAGGAAGATTGAAAGGGATAATCAGTCAATAAGAAAGGAGTTGGTCGAAAACTATGCCTTGCGTGCTTCCAGAAATAATGTCATAAAATGGCGCTTATATCATGAAATGAATAATCAAAAGTTGAATGCGATATGTGTTTATTGTGGACAACCAATAAGTTTTACCGATGCCATTAAAGGAAATGATGTTGATATTGAGCATATTATTCCGAAAGCGAAATTATTTGATGATTCTCAAAGTAATAAAACTTTATCTCATAGATCATGTAACCGGCAAAAAGACAAGCAAACTGCCTTTGATTATATGAAAACTAAAAAGGAGGATGAATTTCATGAGTATATTGAGCGTGTTAATTATTTGTATAAGAATAGGTTGATTGGTAAGGCAAAACGCGATAAACTTTTAATGTCGGAAGATAAAATACCACAAGATTTTATTCAGCGCCAATTGAGAGAATCTCAATATATCGCACGCAAATCTCGTGAAATACTTATGGAAGTTTGTCATGATGTTTGGACGACAAGTGGTACTGTAACAGCAGAATTACGTCATATTTGGGGCTGGGATGATGTTTTGATGAATTTGCAGATGCCAAAATACAAGAAATATGATTTAACTGAAGAAATTGAATTTGAGAATAACGGGCAAAAGCATAAAAAAGAAAGAATTACTGACTGGAATAAAAGAAATGACCATAGACATCATGCTATTGATGCTTTAACAGTGGCTTGTACTGAACAAGGATTTATCCAAAGGCTTAATACGCTCAATTCGGGCAAGACCAGAAACGAAATGCTTCGTGCGATTAATGAGTTTCAAAAGAATGCTTCAGAGGTTGATAACAAAAGAAGTGAATTTGAAATAGAAAAACGAAAGTTATATCAGGATTATCTGTTTGTAAATAAGCCATTTTCCACAAACGAAGTTGAGCAGGCTGCATCGAAAATCATGATTTCTTTTAAGCCAGGTAAAAAAGTAGCAACATGGGGAAAGAGGAAGGTAAAAAGAAATGGACGAAAAGTAACTGTTCAATCTGATATTTTAGTACCAAGAGGAGCTTTAAGTGAAGAACAAGTTTATGGAAGGATTAAAGTACTGAAACGAGAAAATCCAGTTAAATTTTTATTTCATAATCCCCATTTAATTGTAAAGGAGAGAATCAGGAAGAAAGTTCAAAAGCGATTAAGTGAGTATGATGACAATCCAGATAAAGCTTTGAAAAGCCTGGAAAATGAACCTATCTACATAAAAGATGACATTCTTTTGGAATGGGCTAGCTGTTACAGTGAAGAATACGTGTATAAGTATAAAGTTGATGTTGATTTTAAGAAAGCTGACAAAATCATTGATGATAGAGTTAGAGAAATAGTAAAACAGCGTCTTTCAGAGTTCGATAATAACCCCAAAGAAGCGTTTAAAGATTTGGATGGAAATCCTATTTGGTTTAATGAAGAGAAAAATATTCCTATAAAATCAGTGAGATGTTTTACAGGTTTATCAAGTATCGAACCCTTAAAAAAGAATGCAAACAATGAAGTGACCGGATTTGTAAAGCCGGGAAATAACCATCATATCGCTCTGTATTTGGATGAAAACGGTAAACTGCAGGAACATATATGTACGTTTTGGCATGCGGTTGAACGAAAGAAGTATGATATTCCGGTTATAATAAAAAATACGGATGAAATTTGGGAAAAAGTTCTGTCTGAAGGAGAAGATTATTTTCCGGATGATTTTCTTGAGAAACTACCGGATATAAAATGGCAATTTGTTACCAGCCTTCAGCAGAATGAAATGTTCCTTCTGGGGTTGCCAGAAGAGAATGTAAGACAAATTAATGTTAATCAAAAAGACAACTATTCTTTTTTGAGTGATTATTTATATCGGGTCCAGAAGATTACTTCGGGCGATTATGTTTTCAGGCATCATTTAGAAACTCAAATAGTTGATACGACAGATTCGAAGCTTTGTAAACGTTGGTATAGAGTGCAAAGCTTGAAGGCTTTTGCAGGTTTGAATCCGGTAAAAATTCGGGTTGATGTTTTGGGGCGGATGGTCTGGTATCAAAAATGTTTCTAAATGGCTTTACTTGATAGTCAGGGCTTCACTCCAAGTGAAACCCTGACTAAAGAAAAACCTAACCCAATTGATCTGGAAGAAGGAAAATTGTATCACATCTACAATCAGGGCAATAATCGTCAGAAAGTTTTTATGAACAGGGCAAACTATTTATTTTTTCTCAAAAAAGTTCGCAATCACATTGTGCCTCATGCTTATATTTTGGCCTGGTGTTTAATGCCAAACCACTTTCATTTCATGATTTATGTTAATAAGATTGAGATTGTCGTCGGAAAAATTAGTGAGGGCTTCACTTCGAGTGAACCCCTCACTAAATTACCTCAAAAACGTACTATGAATGAGTCCATAGGAGTAATGATAAAATACTATACCAGAGCAATAAATATGCAAGAGCAAACTTCCGGAAGTCTGTTTAGAAAGAAGTCAAAAGCTGAATGCTTAAATCCCTCGGATGGTATTACTCCTGCATTTTTCAATTCAAACTCAGGGACACTGATGAATGTTTGCAACTTGACGAAAAGAATATCCTCAAATCTGTTTTGATTATATTCATTATAACCCTTTGACTTCTAATTTCGTATCAAATATTACAGAATGGGAATTTTCTTCTGCCCCCGATTATTACTCAAATAGAATGGGAAGGTTGATAAATAAGAAAAGAGCCAGGGAGTTCGGGATTTGTTGGTAGAGGTTAACATCCTTTTCTTACCATCAATAGTGAGGGCTTCACTCAAAGTGAAACCCTCACTAGTTGGACTGGGATGTCAATCAATACTTCTATCTATGATAAAAAAGACACTTTATTTTGGAAATCCTGCCTATCTGAGTTTGCGTAGCAGCCAACTTGTGCTTAATCTGCCTGATGCCAACGGAATGGATGATAAATCAGGACGTAACACCATTCCAATTGAAGATATCGGTGTTGTTGTTTTGGATCACAGGCAGATTACTATTACTCATGCTTTGATAGAAAAGCTTGTAAGTAATAATTGTGCAATTATCACCTGTGATCAGTCACACATGCCGCAAGGATTGTTAATGCCGCTTTCCGGAAACTCTGTTCAGGGAGAAAGGTTTGCTCATCAATTATCCTCTTCTGTTCCTCTGAGAAAACAGCTTTGGCAGCAAACAGTTAAAGCCAAGATAACCAATCAAGCAATCTTGTTGAAAGACGTACGGTCGAATGTAAATACTGATAATATGCATCACTGGGCTTCCTGCGTTGCTTCCGGAGATAGTGAAAATCATGAAGCCAGAGCAGCAGCATATTACTGGGGCAATATTTTTGATATTGATAACTTTAGGAGGGGCAGAGAGGAGAATCCGCCAAATAATTTACTGAATTATGGCTACGCCATTTTGAGAGCCATTGTTGCACGTTCTTTAGTTGCTTCCGGACTCTTGCCTACGGTAGGCATTCATCATCACAATCGTTATAACGCCTATTGTCTTGCTGATGATATTATGGAGCCATATCGTCCATTCGTGGATAAGGTGGTTTTGAAAATTATTGATTCCGGACTGGATTATTCCGAATTGAGTAAGGAAGTGAAATGGCATTTGTTGAGTATTCCGCAGACAGATGTGTTGATTAATGGAAAACGAAGTCCTTTGATGGTAGCAGTATCACAGACTACCGCCTCACTTTATAGTTGTTTTGAGGGCAGTAGCCGAAGAATTTCTTATCCGCAATTTGAAAATTGATATGAATCGCCTTAACGAATATAGAGTTATGTGGGTTATGGTTCTTTTTGATTTGCCGACAGAAACGAAAAAAGACCGTAAGATATACAGCACTTTCCGGAAGAAAATGCTGAATGACGGTTTTGTGATGTTCCAGTTTTCTATTTATATCCGACATTGTCCCAGCCGGGAAAATGCAGAAGTGCACATGAAGAGGGTGAAAAGTTTTTTGCCTCCCAAAGGGAATGTGGGGATTATGAGAATTACAGACAAACAGTTTGGTGATATGGAGCTGTTTTACGGAAAAGAAATTACCAAAAAGGAAACTCCATATATGCAGTTGGAATTGTTTTAAAATAAAAAAGTCCGGCGAACCGGACTTTTTTATTGAAACTGACAGCTCATTTTTTGATTCTAAATTCGTGAGTAATTTGCTGATGCATAGTCGTTTGTTTCGAGGTCTGCTGTCAGCGCTACTGCAAAGATACATTTTGAAAGCAATTCACAACAATAACACACTTTCAACTATATTGGTTTGTGCTGTCAGCGCTACTGCAAAGATACATTTTGAAAGCAATTCACAACATGAACACAAGGGTAACAACAATAACAAAAGCTGTCAGCGCTACTGCAAAGATACATTTTGAAAGCAATTCACAACTCTTACGGGGAAGATATGTTTAAATTTTCTGCTGTCAGCGCTACTGCAAAGATACATTTTGAAAGCAATTCACAACAGAATTGGTAATTTGGTTAAATCCAAATACGCTGTCAGCGCTACTGCAAAGATACATTTTGAAAGCAATTCACAACTATTGTTGTTCTGTGCCCTCAGCCATGAGTGCTGTCAGCGCTACTGCAAAGATACATTTTGAAAGCAATTCACAACAAAAAGAGATTAATAACAAAGAGGAACTGCGCTGTCAGCGCTACTGCAAAGATACATTTTGAAAGCAATTCACAACGTTCTTTGACTGGTCAAATATCTAACCTGGGCTGTCAGCGCTACTGCAAAGATACATTTTGAAAGCAATTCACAACAAGAATTACTTTATTAGTCAACTCCACTCCGCTGTCAGCGCTACTGCAAAGATACATTTTGAAAGCAATTCACAACGTCACGGGCAATGTATATGTCCGTGATTTTGCTGTCAGCGCTACTGCAAAGATACATTTTGAAAG
>Ga0163225_100082_pt1 | contig 29865 bp, 26 predicted proteins | sample MSEWel2016_04_06_2_FD_113145 | JGI IMG/M metagenome (GOLD analysis project Ga0163225, IMG submission 113145) | Subsurface microbial communities from deep shales in West Virginia, USA - MSEEL Well Study Marcellus 5H_2016_04_06 ... | reverse complement strand
TTAAAACGGCTATGCCGTTTTAAAAAAAGCTGTAAAACAGCTTTTCAATTCGTGTAATTCGTGCAATTCGTGGACAAAAAAATAATTGCGTAGCAATTAGCGTATCCGGCTAATTTTGATTGGGTTTTATTATATAACCTGTTTGGTTCTGGCTTGTCCAGGTTAGGGTGTGTAATAGAATAAACTACCTGAAAATATTTTATAATTCTCTGAATACCTGAGATTTATTTTTTAAGCTAACCTTAATTCATTACACACCCTTAATGGATTTTCAAGGAAGTTAAAGGGCAAAAGAACAAGTTTAAAGCGGCAAGTTATTTCGGCACAAACCCTTAGCAGAAAAGCGTAAATAAAAAAACCCGGAATTTTGTTCCGGGTTTTTTTTATTCAGAACAAATTGAAGATTACTTCTGTTCTGTGTCAGATTCTGTTTTCTCTTCTGTTTTCTCGCATTCTTTTTTCTCATCTTTTTTCTTGTCGCATTCTGCTTTTGCTTCTTTAGAACAAGGTTCTTTTTTCTCACACTCTTTCTTTTCGGGTTCCTGAATCATGGCGTTAGACATAACAGGAGCCGACAGAGCTAAAGTGAATACAAACAGGAATGATAATACTAATTTACGTTTCATAGCGCTATTGTTTTTAAGTAAAAAATCCATTTTTAGGATTCAACAAGTTTAGAATGAATCTTAATAAATATACGTTAATGAAATGTTATTTCGTGTTAATGAAATGTTAATGGTCTGGTTTTCCCTACTTGTAAATACAGGTGTCCGGTTAAATGATATTACTTGAGAGGAGGGGCTGATTTCGGCTTTGCCGAAATCAGCCCCTCCTCTCAACCTCGTCTCAAAGAAATGTGGTCATTCCCGGGGATAATAATGATTTGTAAAATAGAAAGAAACCAGTTGTTTGAAGAGAGATTTAAGGGGTTGGATGAAATCATTTCTACTTGTGGCGGTGATGATGGAAATTTGTTTTCAGAATCATTTTTGAAAATTCTGAAGGATGTCACATCAAAGAAAAATAATTGTACTTCTCATTGTATTACTGGTAAGATTTTCTTTTCTGTCCGGCCAGGGAATTATCGGGGAAAACCTATCACTCTTGAAGACTAAAAGATTAAGCTGATTTTTATTAAATGCTCCTTAAAACCTTTGACACCAAGCGTTTTTTAACGTACTGTTGATTATTTAATACTCCGTTGAACATTTGCAAGTGTCTGATTACAAGCTACTTCTAAGTCGACGAGGATGTTGTGTAACTCTCTGATATTAAAAACTTTGCGCCTTTGCGTTTAGGCTTTTTTTAACAGTCTATTGTTATTGTTATGAAACGAAAATTTGTCATTCCCGGAATTGTGTTGGTTCTCCTGACGGCAGGAATTGTCTTTTTCTACAGCCGGGGAGCAGGCCGGGAGACTTCCAGTCCCCGTTATTATGTGGTAAAAACAGGTAGCATCGTGAATACGGTGACGGCCACAGGTACCGTGGAGCCTATCGACCAGGTGGAAGTGGGAACCCAGGTTTCCGGGGTTATAGAAGAAATATTCACCGATTACAATAAGCAGGTGGAAAAAGGACAAATCATTGCACGCATTGATGAGAGTGCTCTGAGTGCTCGCTTACTGCAGGTTCGGTATAGTCTTGCATCAGCTGAAAATGAACTCGATTATCAGCAAAAAAATTTCAACAGGACTCAAAAGCTGTACAAAAAGCAGATGGTGAGTGAGACGGAGTACGATGAGGTGCTTTACAAGCTGCGAAACGCCCGCACTTCAGTGGAGTCATTGAAGTCGGAAGTTGCACAGGCCGACGTGAATCTCTCTTATGCGCGTATTTATTCTCCTATTGATGGAGTGGTGCTGAGCAAAAGTGTGGAAGTAGGGCAAACTGTTGCCGCCAGTTTTAATACACCCACGCTGTTTTTGATAGCTCGTGATCTCACTCGTATGCAGGTGGAAGCTGATGTGGATGAGGCTGATATTGGTCAGGTGGAAGTGGGACAGGAAGCCACTTTTACGGTGGATGCTTTTCCCGGCACTGATTTTCTTGGGAAGGTTACCCAGATTCGGCTGGAACCGGTGATAGAAAGCAATGTGGTTACCTATGCCGTGATTATTGATGCGCCGAATCCTGACCTGAAATTGAAACCGGGACTGACCGCCAGCGTGACCATTGTCACCCGCAAGGTGAAGAATGTTCCTTTGGTGCCGGTGGCAGCGCTAAGGTTTCAACCGGAAGCCGGAATGGTTGGGGAGGTGCCCACCTTGGTGGAGAGATTTCCTGAAAGTGACACTACATTCTCATCAGGAGAAAAAGTATGGATAAAGAAAAATGGACTTATACACCCGGAGTTTGTGGAAACTGGTCTTGAAGACGGCGTGCTGACAGAGGTGAAACGTGGAGTCAGCGTGGGTGATTCAGTCATTACAGGGATGCGGGTCATGCAGGAGGCTCAGACCGCAGCGGCGCGAAGCCCTTTTATGCCTGGCCCGCCATAAGGACACCGAAAGAAGGTGAAAAATCTTCAAAAAAATCAGGCTAAAGCTTAAATTTTCTGTAGATGAAAACAATAGAACGGTAGATTTCCAGATATGAGATTTAAGATGATTCTCATTCCGAAGCTTCGGGATTGATAATCTGCACTTTATTACAAATCCTTGGTAAGGTATAGGTATTTGATAAATAGATGCTTACAAAAGTTTAACGAAGTATAGTGAAAAGCAAAATAATTAAAATAGAGCGACTGCAGCGTGATTTTTCTGTAGGAATTGAGACCGTTCATGCGCTCAACGGAGTCTCATTTGATGTAGCCCGGGGGGAGTTTTTAACCATTATGGGTGCCAGCGGATCCGGAAAGTCCACTTTGTTGAATGTTTTGGGTGCGCTGGATCGGCCCACAAGTGGGGAGTACGTTCTTGACGGCATCCGTGTAGGGAGTTTGAGCAAAAATGAACTCGCCCAAATCAGAACCCGGGAAATAGGACTTAGGATGGCGGTTGGTGGACGGGGTCAGGATATTCTTTCTCAATTCCTGATGGAGGCTGTCATTGTCAGTGTGGGAGGAGGTCTGTTTGGGGTATCATTGGGACTTATTGTGGCTTACGGGATGGGAAATTTGTTGGATTGGCCGGTGGTGGTTACCAACCAATCTATTTTACTCTCTTTTGCAGTTTGTGCGGTTGTTGGAATATTTTTTGGATGGTATCCAGCCCGCAAGGCTGCTGGTCTTGACCCAATCGACGCTCTTCGTTTTGAATAAAACGGCCTCAAAATTGTAACAATTAGGGAAATAAATCCATACAAGGGAAAAGAGTGCTTTCCTTTTTATGGGCTCCAAATCTTAATTGTTATGAAGCGTTTTATTTGTTTTTCTGTGATAGGTTTGCTGGTATTTTTTAGTGGAATGGCAGCTAATGATAAACCGGTAGGGAGTCGTTCGTCTTCTGCAGGTAACCCATTCGGGTATGAACCCGGTGAAGAGCTGATGTACTCTCTGAAATATGGATTTCTCAAGGGAGGAGAAGCCAACCTCAGCGTTAAGGAAGCCATACTGAAAGGAGAAAAGGTGCATCATGTGATTGCCAGTGGTAAAACAGTGGGACTGGCGGATGCTATTTACAAAGTTCGCGACCGGTACGAAAGTTTTATTCATCCCGAAACGGACCTGCCGATGAAGTCGGTTCGCAGTATTCGTGAAGGGAGCTATCGGTATTATAATGAGGTCGAATATGAACATCATCATATCGATTCATCATTGGTGATTAGCCAAAGATCCGGAGAACACTGGGTACCTGAGAATATTCAGGATATCTTATCGGCCTTTTATTTTGCCCGTAAACATAAGTTCAATGACAATTTGCGGGATGGTGAAATGATTGAAATTATGACTTATTTCTCCGATGAGTTGTTTCCGCTTCGCATCCGTTACAAAGGCATTGAAACCATCGAAACTTCTTTGGGAGATATTGAATGCTATTTGTTTGTTCCGGTAACCGAGGTAGGACGTGCTTTTAAAAATGAGGATGATATGCAGGTGTGGATTTCAAGGGATGAAAACAAGGTGCCTGTTCGTATCCGTTTTGAACTCAGAGTAGGGGCTTTCACCTGTAATCTGGAGCAATTCAGGGGACTTCAGAATCCATTTTCAAGTGTAAAGGTGGATTAGGAGTCCAACCATCAACCCCCAACACGCAACTCCTCACTCGAAAACGCTCAACTCCTAACTCGAAACCCGCAACCCCCAAACACATATTTCCGATTTTTTGCGGCGTTTTCATTGATTTACACTATTTTTGCACCGCAAAAAAAATACACACCATCATTAAGAAAAAATAAAATGGCAACAACCTCAGATTTCAGAAACGGGATGTGCATAGAATTTAACGGACAGTTGTTCTTTATCATCCAGTTTCAGCATGTAAAGCCAGGTAAAGGGCCTGCATTTGTTCGTACAAAACTCAGAAATGTATCTACCGGGAAGGTCATTGACAATACTTTTTCATCGGGAGTAAAAGTTACGGAAGCCCGCGTAGAGAGAAGACCCCATCAGTTTCTTTACAAGGATGATTTGGGATATCATTTCATGAACAGTGAAACTTTCGAACAGATTAATTTGGCTGAAGATTTGTTGGAAAACTCCCATCTGATGAAAGAGGGACTGGAAGTGGAAATTGTTTACCATGCCGATACTGAAACACCACTGATGGTGAATCTGCCACAGTTTATCAATTATGAGGTGACTTATACCGAACCGGGCGTGCGGGGAGATACTTCATCTACCAACTCATTGAAACCTGCCACTGTTGACACCGGTGCTACCATTATGGTTCCTCTTTTTGTGAATACCGGCGACAATATTAAAGTTGATACACGAGACCAGTCTTATGTGGAACGAGTAAAGGAATAATCTAATATACAGGAAATAAACACCCGCCAGATGGCTTCTTTAACGGAAGAAATCTGGCGGGTATTTTTTTTGATTTTTGCATCTTGGGACTTCCACCGAACAAATGTTCGCATATAAAAATTTTATTTTGTACATTTAGGGTGATTGTCACACTCATTATTTTACATGATTACGCAGGTTAAAAAGAAAAGACTTCGTCTCTACAAAGACAGACTTAACATATTACTTGACATTGCCCAAACCATTAACCAGGATCATTCGGTTGAAGATTTGCTTGGTGAGTTTGAGATATTGTTGCGTGAAGAGCTTGAAGTAGGGAAAATTCTGGTTTTTACCAACCCAGAGGGTGAGTGGAAGAATTTACTTATCTCCGGTGTTTCGGCTAAGGAGGTGGAGGAAATTGATGTGGAGCGTGACCTTCTTCAATTCAAATCTATTGAAAACATTACACTGGCCCCACCTGTCCCGTTGGAGGGATTTGATGCCGTGATTCCGCTTTTTCACCGTTACCGTGCCATCGGTTATGTGCTTATTGGAGATGTGGAAGAAGAACATCAGGGAATCAGCCCTACTATTAAGCACTTGAAGCTGATTCAAATTATTTCCAACCTGATCATTGTTTTTATCGAAAACAAACGAATGCAGGAAACCATTCTGGAACAGGAAGCTCTAAAGAAAGAGATGGAGGTGGCATCGCGTATTCAAACCCAGTTGATTCCGGGTTCGGATGAGTTGCCCAAAAGGAAGAATTTATCGCTGCACTCGTTTTATCATCCTCATTGGGGCGTTGGTGGAGATTATTACGATATTATTTCCCTTTCGAAAACTTCCATCGGTTTTTGTGTGGCCGATGTGTCGGGGAAAGGAATTGCGGCAGCTTTGTTGATGTCTAATTTTCAGGCTGTTATACGGACTCTTTTTACATCAGGAATAAATCTGCGAAAACTGGTTCATCAATTAAATACCCGGGTGAACAACAGTGCCAACAACGAAAAATTTATTACCATGTTTATTGGGAAATACAATATTCGTTCGAGGCGACTTACTTATGTCAATGCCGGGCACCTTCCGCCCCTGTTGTTTGATCCCAGAAAATCGCATCTTTCTTCGCTTGATAAGGGTTGCATTGGATTGGGAATGCTGGATGTAATTCCATCCGTGGAAGTGGGAAAGGTGACTGTTCCCAGGAATGCTAAAATGATGGCTTTTACCGATGGCCTGATTGAACTGGAGCGGGACAATGAAGTTACTTCGGGACTTACAAACATTGAGAAAATAATCAGCAATGGTCAGGATATTGAGAATAATATGGAGGAAGCCAAGGCGTTGGTGGCCAAATATATTGAATCGGGGTCGGTTTTTGATGATATTTCCCTTATCGGGATGGGATTTAAGTAATTGATCTGTTTTTTCAATAGTACGTTAAAAAAAGCTTAAACGCAGAGACGCGATGACGCAAAGTTTTTATTATGAATGAGTTGTGGGCTGCTTGCCTGGTTTCGTGATGGATTAGATATAAGCTGTTTGTAATCCCGAATTCGGAATAAAGGAGTATTGTTTTTTGTTATTCGGTATTATTTATTTTTTCCCACATGGCTCTTATCTCTTCGCAATAACTCTTCACCAGCTGCAAATTTGAGTTTCCAAGACTTTCCTGTAATTTTTGTTTGTCTTGTCCCAGTTCTTTATTGAGGATACGAATATTGATGCGTTTCTGGCCGTCTGAGATGTATGGATTTTCCGTGAGTTGTTCCTCGTTCGACATCAGGATTTGTTGTTGCTCGTGAAGCAGGGAATCATAGTTGAGGTAAAACCAGGCTTTGCAGAAAGTGATCAGCGACTCAAGACGCAACGCATCGTAGCCGTATTCTTCCAGAAGAATTTCTCCTCTGGCATCCAGTGATGCATCACGTGGCCAGATGTAGTAAGCTTCAGAAACAGTGATCTCAGCTTCGCAGAGCTGAGGCACCATACGTGGGAGGGTGCGCAGGAAATGCTGAATGTCTGTATCCGACATTTCGGTTGTTTGGGAAGTGGAAGATTGGGCTCCAAGAACCCAAAGCAACGTGAGAAAACTAAAACCGATTTTACTAAACATGATCCGGAGCGATTGAGGGCAGTGCCCGTTATTCAGAACCAAGTTAGTAAAATATTGTCTGATTATTTCATGTTGTCTGCTTTATTTGCCAGATCATCAATGTCCTCAATTCTGAAATCCCCATAAAATGAGAATACCAGTAAGGATTCTTTATCGTTGGTAACGATATGACATTCTTTTACTTTACGGCCGTTTCTGATGACAAAGACCCGGCTGTTATCTTTGTGCTCCTTTTCTTCTTCAACTTCGGTAAAAGGCTGTTTTTCAAATGTTTTAATTACTTCGCGAATGGTTTTGTCTTCTGCCTCTTTGCAAATCATCAGTTTTACTTTTTTTAGTTCCCCGGTTACCTCCCGGCTATTGTCCTCATCGACAAACATATCGGTCAGTTCTATAGCATTTTGGGAAAAGGAGAGGATCGTGACCCCGTCGGCACCATCAAGTTGGGTATAAAGTTTGTCGGAGGCGCTGTTTTGTCCTATCACTGTTATTGCTGATAACAAAACGGCCAATAATGTTAGAAGGGCTTTTCTTTTCATGGCTTAAAGATTTTATAATTAATTAGTTGAGTTTTGTGTGTTCCGGTTTCGGTTTTAATCTCTCAATATTGGTCGTCCGATACCTCCACCAAATATTTCAGGTCTTCTGCAATTTTCACCTCTTTTCCTGTGGGAACCTCTATCTCAACAAAAACTTTTTGGTTTCTGATAAGCGCAGGGTTTTGAACATTAAAATATCGGTCAAGCATCAGTGCGGAGTCGTTTTGTAAATGGAAAAACTCTATGCGGGCTGCATTTTCTCCGGCACGTTCACTGCTTTTTCCGCGGGCTTCTTTTCGCACCGTTATTTTAAAATGGTCAGCATTTTTATAGACTTCGATATCAGGAGTACCAATGAGGGTCAGCTGATTGTCGTAATTGCGCACCGAGAGGCCATCGTGACTGAAGAATGATTCTCCTTTGCCCAAAGCCAGAGAGGATTGGTTCACATCGATGTAAATGGTATCGGATGTGGGAACCCGCAGGTCGGAAGTTTCTTCGATTCGATTTTTGCCGGCATAATCAGTGGCAACATTGACTCCGGAATAAATTACCAGTCCAATTCCAGCCAGCCACAGAATCAGCGAAGTAACCAGGAAGGCAGGTCCGCCTTTTTTGAAACGGAAAACCAGGTGCATTCCCAGGTAGAAGAGTACCAAAAGGGGAATTCCTGCAGTTAGTGCCAGTCCCAGAAAGGCAGTTAATCTCTGGTCAGGCATCAAAAACAGGGTGTCTAACTGTGAAATCCAGGTTCCATCGCCTAAAAATGAACTGAACAGGACGTCGGTGAGGGTAAGAGTGACCAATAGCCCGGTCAGAGAAATAAAGGAGACGATGATTAGGAATATTCCAAAAACCACAGCAAAAGCACGTATAATGCTGTTGGTGGGGTCGTTTCCCGGGGGGCGATTTACCTGCCTGCGTCGCCAGGAGTCGCTTCCCGGTGCTCCACCCATCATCATAATGCGTTGCTGTACGGTTACCGCCTTGGGAATGGCAATCCACAAAACCAGGTAGGCAAGAAACGAGGTGCCATAGAGAACGGTTGCCACGATGAATAACAGTCTGAATATGATGGGATCCACCCCAAAATAACTGCCGAGTCCGCTACAAACGCCTCCCAGTACCCGATTGTCCGGGTCGCGATAGAGTTGTTTTTTTAACGGAGGTTCAAATTTGGTTTTCTCTTCGTTGGTATCGTCCGGCTCATCAGGCGTTTCATAATCTGTCGGGGCGCCCAGGGTTTTAATAACCTCTTCCACATCGGTCAGGGTAATCGCCGACGTGGCATCGGAATGTACGCCCCGAAACAACTCTGCAATCCGAAGGTTGATGTCGTCGAGCGTTTCCCGGGCTTCTTCGTTATTGCCCAGTTTGTTTTCTACCGCTTTCAGGTAGGCATCCAGTTTTTCGTATGCATCCTCATCGATGCTGAATGCGTGGCCTGCTATGTTTATATGGACTGTTTTCTTCATAATTCAATTTTGTTTAATGTTTTTACTCAAAACCCAAGGTGTGGGATTAGACAAGGAGGGGATTAGGGATTAGAAAAAGTTCAAACTCAAAACTCAGCCCAAACCCGAAACTCAAACCCCAAACCCCGGAACTCAAAATCTACAAAACACTGTGCATTACATGCGGCCAGGCCACAAAACCGAGGATTTTGAACAAAAATGCCGCTACCAGTACCACCGCAATCAGAATCAGAAAGCCTTTCATGGCCGAACGGAATGCCAGTCCCAGGATTAGTAAAATCAGAATCAGCGGGAATACGCCGGGAAATCCAAGGTGTGCAAAGGGCATATTTATATGAAACGCAGGCGCAAAACCTAAGTGAAACGGGATGCTGAAGAGATTGACCAATAAAATGAACCCAACTATCACTGCCGCGATGATGAAAATATTGCGATCGCGTTTCTGAAACCGGTTCAGGTAATTTTCTCCTTTCCTGAAGGCTGATGATTGCTGAAATCGTTGTTTAACATCGTTGTATTCGTTTTTGATGTTTTTCTCAATGTTGGAAATGGTCACATCATCGCCTTTCATTTCCAGCCGTTGAGAAGATGTGAGGGCCGGGGGAATGGCAATCCACAAAATGAGGTAGATGGGCAATGCAGTGCCAAAGCTCAAAAACGCCAGAAGGGCAAATAATACCCGCACTACTACCCGGTCGATGTTGAAGTAGGCTGCTATCCCGGAGCAAACCCCACCAAAAACTTTGTCTTCTATGTCGCGGAAAAGCCGGCGACGGCGGGGGCCTGAAGCTGTGGTTGCGAAATCATCGAAAGTATGGCTGCTTTTGCTGTAACTTCCCTCTTCCTGGAAATCTTCCGGCTCGCCCATTGTGGCAATGATTTCATTGACCGTTTCGAGTGTGATGACGCCGGTAGAGGGGTTGATTTTTTCTTCCAGTAATTCACGGATACGTCCTTCTATGTCGTTCAGGATTTCCTGCCCCTCTTCTTTTTCTTTCGACCAGTTTTCCAGCCTTTTTAAATATTGTTCCAGTCGGGCATACGCATCTTCGTCGATATAGAATGAGCGTCCTGCTATATTAATGGTCATTACTTTCTTCATGGTTACGGATTTTTGGAGTGGATAAATTGAACAGAATCTACTAACTCGTGCCAGGATTTGTCAAGTTCCTGCAGAAATTCGTTTCCGCGGTCGGTTAGTTCATAATATTTTCGTGGCGGACCCTGCGTAGATTCTTCCCATCGGTAGGAGAGCAGACCTGCATTTTTAAGGCGTGTCAGAAGAGGATAAAGTGTACCCTCCACCACAATGATGCGCGCCTCCTTCATATCGTGGATGATGTCGGACGCGTAAGCATCGCCTCGCGAAAGGACGGAAAGAATGCAATATTCCAGCACTCCTTTTCGCATTTGGGCTTTTGCGTTTTCTATTTTCATACTTCTTTAATTTTTAAAAAGGTAAGCCAATCATGACAGCCGAGGTGACCCTGATGTTTGATTTATCGGTACCCGAATCGGGTTTGGAACATGGCTCTACATCCGGTTCAAAATACTTTTTGGATGGAGTAGTGAAGTTCTTGCAGGGAAGATTGTCAAAGTGGTGCTTCCCTGACAGCAGGAAAAATAGAATAATCCCGGAGAAAACCGCCGGGAGTAATGTTCTTATTTTCCTGAGTGTAAAAGCCTTCATTTCCTTTTCTTTTTTGCCAAAATGTTGGAATCCGGTTTTGTCTTTTTAGAATACTATCCATTACCATGAATAGTGTTATGCAAATATATGGTAAAAATTTAGTACTATGCAATACAAAGTACTAAATTTTTTTATTGATGGGTCAATTTTATAGTCGAGTATATATTTTTAGAGATAGCTTCATGATGAACCGCTAATTCATTGAACAACTTTTGTTATCGAGATTGCTTCGGGATAGACCACTCATGGCCCCACAAACTTCTGAGTTACCGGGATTGCTTCGGGCACTGCCCTCGCAATGACCTCCGCACAGGGCCGGAATGGGATCGAGACAGCAGGGCGGCAGAGCCGCCCTGCTGTCTCGATCCCTCTACTCCACAAGTGATCCTGTCATTGCGAGGGCGAAGCCCGAAGCAATCTCTAATGACATAAACGCTAATTTAACCAGCTCCTTAAAGATTTGTCATTTGACCGTTTTCAGGCAAGACATTTCGACCTAAAGCCAGATTTTTCGGTATTTCAATGAAAAACAATAAAGCGTCAGAAGTAAGAGGTGTTGATTTTCAGGCCCGTTAAGCATATTTAACACCATTAAAACCATGGAGGGCTGTTGATTGTTATTAATAAAGAGTACTTTTGCACGCTCTTTTAAGAAATATTTATGCAGTCAATCAGAAATGTAGCGATCATTGCCCACGTTGACCACGGCAAAACCACTCTGGTGGATGAAATGCTGAAGGCGGGTAAACTTTTCAGCGAGCATCAGCGTCCCGGTGAACTTATTATGGATAGCAATGATCTGGAAAAGGAACGAGGCATTACCATTCTTTCCAAAAATGCCTCAATGGTTTGGAACGATCATAAAATAAACATTATAGATACACCTGGTCACTCCGATTTTGGAGGAGAGGTGGAACGCGTTTTGAACATGGCCGACGGGGTTTTGCTGTTGGTTGATGCTTTTGAAGGCCCTATGCCTCAAACACGGTTTGTGCTCCAGAAAGCTCTGGCACTGGGATTGAAGCCCATTGTGGTTATCAATAAAGTAGATAAGCCCAACTGTCGTCCCGAAGAGGTTCAGGAAATGGTATTCGATTTGATGTTTAGCCTCAGCGCTACTGAGAATCAGCTGGATTTCCCGACTGTTTACGGTTCAGCCCGTGACGGCTGGATGTCAACAGATTGGAAAAAGCAGACCACAGATATTTCAGCCCTGATGGATGCCATTATTGAATACATCCCGGTTCCTGAGGAGCGGAAAGGAACGCCCCAAATGTTGATAACTTCATTGGAATACTCTCCTTATGTGGGACGAATTGCCATTGGAAGGATGCACCGGGGAACTCTGAAAAACGGCCAGGAAGTAACTGTGGTGAGTCGTGACGGAGGCCTGTACAAAACACGTATCAAAGAGTTGAATGTGTTTGACGGCCTGGGACGTACTAAAGTAGATAAGTTGGCCAATGGCGAACTGGGTGCTATTATCGGTCTTGAACGTTTCGATATCGGAGACAGCATCTGCGATTTGGAGAATCCGGAGCCGCTTGATCCCATTGCTATTGATGAGCCGACCATGAGCATGTTGTTTACCATCAACAACTCCCCTTTCTTTGGGAAAGATGGTAAATATGTAACTTCCCGCCATATCAAGGATCGTTTGGATAAAGAATTGGAACGAAATCTGGCGCTAAGGGTGGAAGAAACCAACTCTTCTGATGCATGGAATGTGTATGGACGTGGAGTTTTGCATTTATCGGTGCTGATAGAAACCATGCGTCGCGAGGGTTATGAATTACAGGTGGGACAGCCTCGTGTTATTATCAAAGAAATTGGTGGTGAGAAACATGAACCGGTGGAAGAGTTGACCGTTGACCTGCCTGACGAATATAGCGGACGCGCCATTGAGATGGTGACCCAGCGAAAAGGAGAACTGTTGACCATGGAACGCAGAGGAGAGCGTGTGGTTCTGGAGTTTAATATTCCTTCTCGCGGAATTATTGGATTGCGTAATAATATGCTGACAGCCACCGCCGGAGAAGCGATTATGGCTCACCGTTTTGTGGAATTTCAGCCCTGGAAAGGAGAAATTTCTAAACGTCAGAATGGTTCTTTGATTGCCATGGAATCAGGTAAAGCCATTGCTTATGCTTTGGATAAGCTTCAGGATCGGGGTAAGTTTTTTGTACATCCCATGGAGGAGGTTTATTTGGGGCAGGTGATTGGAGAAAACAGCCGCGATGGAGACATGACGGTGAATGTAACCAGAGAGAAGAAACTTACCAATATGCGGACCTCCGGCTCGGATGATAAAGCCAAACTGGTTCCGCCGATTGTTTTCAGTCTCGAAGAGGCACTGGAATACATTCAGGGCGATGAGTATGTAGAGGTTACGCCAAAGAGTATTCGACTTAGGAAAATACTCCTTCTGGAGCATGAGCGGAAGAGACTGGCCAAGAATAGTTGATTTGCCTTAGCCCTAAAAAGTTTCAGTATGCTCCGAAAAGAGGTGTTTTTGTCAAGATCGAGGCACAGGGGTTTTTTGAACCGGAGTTAACCCCTTTGTGCGTGTGGATTTCTTTGCAAGCAAAGCGGCATAGCCGAGCGGAAATCCACACGGTTTGTTTCGCGGATTTGTAATCCGCTTCATAGGATCCGCTCCTCGGAAATTTCTTTTTCCACAAAAAAACTTCATTTGGTTATTCCGGATTGCAAATCCACTTCGACGGACATGTAATTTTTATTTATGAATCGACCCCCAACGCGGATCGTACCAGTAATGTGAAATTGTTTGTTTTTCTCTGATTTTTCTTGATTATCATCTTTTGTAAGTATTTAACAGGTACGGATTATTATGATGAATCCTTAATTTAACAGTGCGGTTATATTTCGACCATTCCTTTCAAAAATTTCAAGAATTGTCTCAAGTAAAAGAAACCTTCTTAAACACAGTACGTAATGACTTATATGTGTGTTTATGTTTCAAAATGTGAAATTTCATTTTTTGACAGGTTTTTGCATTACGATTTCATGGGTTAGCGCATGGTTTCAGTTGCAATAGCATGAAAATCACCATTTTACATGAAGGAAGACGAAATAAAGGGGATTTATGCTTAGGGGTTGGTTATTTATTTTTCTCTTTTTGGGTTGGTTTCAGGTCTCGGGACAAAGTCCCAATCTGAAATTCAGGCACATCACTTCCAAAGATGGTTTGGTACAGAATAATGTCGTAGCCATTTTACAGGATTCAAGAGGCTTTATGTGGTTTGGTACCAGAGCGGGACTGAACCGTTTTGACGGGTATGATTTTCGGTTGTATGAGTATGTTCCGGGGAAAGAAAACTCCCTGACCAGCAGTCAGATTAGCTCATTATTCGAAGACAGCCGGGGATACATTTGGGTAGGACATGTGGGAGGCGGACTTGATCGTTATGATCCGGAGACTGATCGCTTTGAGAATTTCAATAAAGTTCCCGGAAGTAATTATGAACTTCCCCACTCTAATATGGCCGCAATTATTGAGGATGACAATCAAAACCTGTGGCTGGGAACCTTCGGAAATGGCTTGTACCAACTCAATAAAGATCGCACCCGAATGATTCAGATTGTACATGATCCTAAAAATTCTGAATCATTGGGTGACAATAGTATCCGAACATTATTGAAGGATTCGCGAGGGAATATTTGGATAGGATTTTGGTCCAACCAGGGGCTTGACCGATACGATCCTGAAACCGGGATTTTTGAACACTTTCAACATGACCCGACAAACCCTGAGTCTATTGCCGGCGATAGCTTCTACGATATTTTTGAAGATTCTTCCGGGAAAATCTGGATAGCAATGAGAGGCTTTGGTGTCAGTTGCTATTACCCGGATGAGGGGCGTTTTGAGCATTTTTCACACGACCCGTCAGACCCCAATTCTTTGAGTAGCGATGTTGTGCGGGCCATTGCTGAAGATGACCGTGGCAATATTTGGTTTGGAACCGAAAACGGCGGGCTGAGTATTTTTAACCCGTCCACGAGAAGTTTTATTCATTTGTTTCATGATGATTTAGATTCTGAAAGTATTAATAATAACTCTATTTATTCTTTGTTTAAAGATTTCGATGGAAATATTTGGATAGGAACCTATACCGGGGGTGTGAACGTCTATTTTAAAAGCTACAATACATTTGAGCATTTTCGCAAAAAAAGTGGAACCAATAAATTGAATCACAACAGTGTGACCAGTTTTGCTCAGGATCATAAAGGAAATATCTGGATTGGAACCGACGGTGGTGGACTGAATGTTCTTGACCCCGAAAAAAGTAGCATGAAAGAATTTCGCTCCAGCAGGAATGATGAAAGAAGTCTGGGAGCTGATTTCGTGATGGGTGTTTCACAGGATTCCCGACGCAATATGTGGGTTGGCACCTGGGGCGGCGGATTGAGCAGGTATGATTTTAGATCGGGTGACTTTACAAGATATCGAATGGACAATTCGGATGAGCATTCCATAAATTCCAACAATGTTTCTATGGCTTATGAAGATTCTTCGGGTGACCTTTGGGTGGGAACTTTCGGTGGCGGATTGAATTTGTTTGATTATGAAACGGAGACTTTTACAAGTTTTACCAACGAACCCGGTAATGAGTTGAGCATTAGTAACAATCACGTGGTTAATATACTACAGGGAGCGAATGAATTACTTTGGATAGGCACCGATGGCGGTGGGGTGAATATGCTTCGGCGCAACAATACCTTCAGACAGTTTTTAGGAATAGAGGAAGACCGAAGAGGGCTCCGAAACGGGAATGTATTGTCGTCGATGAAAGACCATGAAGGAGGGTTGTGGTTTGGAACCAACAAAGGTTTGCATAAACTCAATCCGGCGAATCTTCATTTTAAACATTATCCATTGGGCGATAGTCTTTCGGAACTTCGTGTGTTGGGGATAGAGGAAGATGACCATCACAATTTATGGATAAGTTCCAACGACGGATTGATGGTCTATAATCCCGCGACAGGACATTTAAGGAGATTTACTCGTGCGCACGGACTTCAGGATATTGAGTTTAACAGAGGCGCCTCCTTTAAGGATCGGGATGGTTACCTTTATTTTGGAGGGATCAATGGATTTAATCGGTTTCACCCCGATAGTATAGCTGTTTCAGTTGAGCCCCCACCCATTGAAATTGTTGACTTCGAAATATTCAATAAATCCGTCGGGATTGGAGAAATGGATTCTATACTGAAGAAATCGATCACCGAAACGGATTATATTGAAATTCCATGGCGTTATTCCATGTTCTCCTTCGATTACGCGGCACTGAATTACAATTTTACAGATGATATTGAGTACGCCTATAAGCTGGAGAATTTTGATAAGGAATGGTATTATGTAGGGAAAACTCGGAAGGCAACCTACACCAATCTGGATCCGGGCAATTATGTATTTAAAATCCAGTGCAAAGTTGATGGAGTGTGGGGCGAAGAGCAGCGGAAACTTGAAATTTTAATTCTGCCGCCTTATTGGCAGACTTACTGGTTCAGGGGGATAGTTGTTTTTGTTGTATTGTTGATTTTGGCATTTTTCTTTCGCTCCCGGCTTCAACGCATACGGAAACTAAACCGGCTGGTTGAAAAACGTACCGAAGAGATAAGTCAGAAAAATGAAGTGTTGGAAAAGCAGAAAAAACAGCTGATGGAAAGCAATTCCGCGCTTAAAGAGCGTCAGGAAAAAATTGAGATTCAGGCACAGGAATTAATTGAGCAGCGTAATGAATTGAAACAAGCCAATGCAACAAAAGACAAGTTTCTCTCTATTATTGCACACGATCTGAGAAATCCTTTTAATACGATAATTGGGCTTTCCGAACTGTTGCTTAGTGATTTCGAGTTCTTCAGTCGCGAGGAGGTAGAGAATCAGTTGAAACAAATTTTAAGAGCCGGAGAGCAAACCTACGGATTACTTGAAGACTTGTTGTTGTGGGCCAATTCGCAATCGGGTAAAATGATTGCCCGTCCCGGGAGAGTGGATGCAGGGGAGGTGTGCCTGGATGTGATAGAATTATTAAAAGATCAGGGAATCAGGAAAAATATTAGTATTAAATATTCAGGTGACGAAACCATAATGGTACAAGCTGATTGTTTCATGTTTAGAACCATTATCAGAAATTTGCTGTCCAATGCCATCAAGTTTACCGAACAAGGAGGTTGTGTGAATGTTTCTGTCCGTCTTGAGGCGGGCGAAGCTGTGGTTTCCGTTTCCGACAATGGGGTGGGTATAGCCCCTGAAAACCTGGAAAAACTTTGGGATATTACTGGTCAGTCGTCACGTGCAGGAACCGAAAATGAGCAGGGCAGTGGTTTGGGATTGTTGCTGTGTAAGGAGTTTGTGGAAAAGCAAGGTGGCAGGATATGGGTGAAGAGTAAGTTGGGAAAGGGAAGTGAATTTTCTTTTACCGTGCCGCTGAGCCGCCCCTTATTTTGACATTTCGGTAATTCTATATATCTTCATATCACTTTCTGGATAAAGTTTCACTATTGACAGTTGAAACTTATTTCTTGAAAAGAGATTGCTTCGCCTTGCTCGCAATGACGCCGTTCTTCAGGTTTAGGGAAAGTAATCTCAATCTTTTAACCCAAGACCAATGATAAAATTTATCCGATTATGGTCAGTGATATAGAAATCGCCCGGAAAGCGGGCATCAAACCCATTGCAGAAATTGCAGAAAACCTGAAGATTCCTTTTGAAAAACTGGAGCTTTATGGAAGATATAAGGCCAAGTTACCTCTGGATCTTATCAATAACGAAAAAGGGAAAAACAGTAAGCTCGTTTTGGTGTCTGCCATTTCGCCTACTCCTGCCGGAGAAGGAAAAACAACTATTTCTATCGGACTTAGTGAAGGCCTCAACCGCATAGGGAAACAAACTACCGTGGTGCTGCGCGAACCTAGTCTGGGCCCTGTTTTTGGGATTAAAGGAGGGGCTACAGGGGGTGGTTATTCGCAGGTGATTCCTATGGAGGATATCAATCTTCATTTTACGGGTGATTTTGCAGCCATCGAAAAAGCCAATAATTTATTGGCTGCCCTTATCGACAACAACATTCAGAACAACGGTCGCTCGCTGAACATTGACCCCCGCACTGTTCACTGGAAGCGGGTGATGGATATGAACGACCGCTCGTTGCGAAACATTATCGTGGGACTGGGCGGAACAACATCAGGTATTCCCCGTGAAACCGGATTTAATATTACCGCAGCTTCCGAAATAATGGCCATCCTTTGTCTGGCCGAGGATTTCCACGATTTGAAAGAGCGAATCGGAAATATTTTTGTGGGTTATACTTTTGATAAAAAACCGGTTTTTGCGCGCGATTTAAATGCACAGGGAGCTATGGCGGCGTTGCTGAAAGAAGCCATCAAACCCAATCTGGTACAGACACTGGAGGGTAATCCTGCAATTATTCATGGTGGCCCTTTTGCCAATATCGCTCAGGGAACCAACTCTGTTCTTGCTACGAAAATGGGGCTGTCTTTGTCTGATTATGTGGTGACAGAGGCCGGCTTTGGTTTTGATTTGGGGGCGGAGAAATTTTTGGATATCAAATGTGTATCTGCAGGTCTGAAACCTCAGGCTGCTGTACTGGTGGCAACGGTCAGAGCACTGAAATATCATGGCGAAGTTCCGGTGGCTGAACTCAACAGTCCCAACGCGAAAGCGGTGAAGCATGGACTGGAGAATCTTGAGAAGCATGTGGAAAACATGAGGAAATTCAATGTTTGTCCGGTGGTTGCCATCAATCGGTTTGTGTCTGATACGGAAGAAGAAATTGGAGCGATTGTGGCAAAATGTAAGGAGCTGGGTGTTAAGGTGGCTGTGGCCGATGTGTGGGCAAAAGGCGGAGAAGGTGCCGAAGAACTGGCACATCTGGTTGCTGAAGCAGCTGAGAGTTGTACCTCCGAAATGACACCGCTTTACGATTGGTCCTGGTCGGTGGAAAAGAAAATTGAAACCATTGCCAAGGAAATATACGGAGCAAAGGCTATTGATTATACGGCTCAGGCCAAAAAAGACCTGAAAGTGATCGAAGAATTGGGATTGGGAGATAAGGCTGTTTGCATTGCCAAGACTCAGAAATCGCTTTCCGATAATCCAAAATTATTGGGGCGACCCCAGAATTTTGTCGTCACTGTACGAGAAATAGAAATTGCTGCCGGGGCCGGTTTTATCGTGCCCATCACCGGCAATATCATGCGTATGCCGGGACTTCCCGGAACTCCTGCTGCTGAGAATATCGATATTGATGACGATGGAGTAATTTCGGGACTTTTTTAACGGACTATTGAAGATCGCAGTTGAGTTTCGCGATAGATTATTTGTGAAATGTAGTTCCGCAAAGTCAATTTTTCTGGCTAAAATGGGTCGCTTTCTTTAGCTATAGTTAATAGTCGCATATATATTTTTAGAGATTGCTTCTCCCGATCTCGTGCCTCATCGGGCTCGCAATGACGCTCTTTCACTTTTATATGGAAGAGGTTGGCAGCAGGCAGGGCGGAGAAGCCGCCCTGCCTGTTGCCAACCTCTTCTCTGTTATCGGTAAGTTCTGTCTTTGCGAGGGCTATGCCCGAAGCAATCTCTAATGAAATAAACGCTACTTTAAACTAGTGTCGTGTCATGTATAAAATGACGTATAAGTTAAAACTGATTTTTGCTTTTTTCAAAATGATAAAAAACGAGCATAGCCATAGCTACGTGAACTTTTTATCATGAATAAAAAACGAAAATCAGTGATGCTTGGTGCGATATTTTGTGCTTGACACGACACTAGAGCCCTTTCTTTTTGTTACTTCATGGTTCTTAGATGGTTTCATTATTAAGAGATAGCGGCTTTTTAACTTCAGTTGCCTGTCTGCGTCAATTTGGTTTGTTCTCTAATGTGGCTTTCATCAGTGCCATGGTTAACGCATACCTCATGCGATAGAGCGAATAGGTAGCTCCCGAAACTTCATCCACTTCCATTATATTCTGTTTTTCCAGCAGTTGCTTTTCCATTATCGGGTAAGCAATGGCCGGAGTGGTTCCGGCGGATCGCATCTCTTTGCAGTAAGCGGTATCTTCCTGCTTGCCTTTGCCGGAGTGTTTTATTTTATTGTAGTCAACCGAAGTGATTTTTTCGTTTTTTAGGGAAATGGTAACAACGTGTTGGTAGTCAAAGGCATCAGCCGGAGCCGCCGCGCTGTAGGTGCCATCCGGAATTCTTTGAAATTTCATTTTTTTAGATGCTTTTGACGTCTGCTCACATATTACGTTAGGGGTTATTGGTAACTTTGCCGGATTATGAAAAGCAAAACGAAACACATTCAATGGCCATTCTTTTATGGCTATGTGGTGATGGTGGTTGGCACCATTGGCATTTGGGCAAGTGTTCCGGGGCAGACTATCGGGGTGTCCACATTTACGGATCCGGTGAAAGATGCACTGGGACTGACGCGTGACCAGTTTAGTGCGGCCTATATGGTAGGAACATTTGGCAGTTCGTTGCTGCTTGGGTGGGCCGGACGGTGGTTTGATCGCGCAGGTGCCCGAATAGTGGCTGTTATTTCGGCAATGCTGCTGGCGGGTACTTTATTTTTAAGTTCCATATCTGATGTATTAAGCCAGAATATTAAATCCATTACAGGCATTGAGCATTGGGGAGTGCCTTTTTCTATTATGATGGTGTTTTTTTTCCTGTTGCGCTTTAGTGGGCAGGGCGTACTGACCATGGCATCGCGCAATATGATTATGAAATGGTTCGATCGTTACCGCGGACGGGTCAATGCTTTTGTGAGCATCAGTATTTCCCTGGGCTTTTCCAGTTCTCCTTTGTTGTTCGATGCTTTAATTAAAGACTGGGAGTGGGACGGTGCCTGGCGTGTATTGGCTGTCAGTGTGTTAGTCGCCGGTGTTCTAATGTGGATTTTCTATCGCGACAATCCTGAAGAGATGGGGCTGGTTCCTGATGGGAAACGGGGCAGCAGCAACCCAAAACACAAGCCGATGCCCAAACTGAAACAATTTCTGCCCAAAGAAGCTTTTGTCACCCGGGCATTTTGGATGTATGCCATGATGATGTCCTTTAACTCCTTTTTTATTACCGGCTTGTCGTTTCACATGGTCGATATTTTTACCTCCACCGGCCTCAACCGGGAAGAGGCAGTGGCTGTTTTTTTGCCCATATCGGTAATTAATGTGAGTGTTTCACTGCTTTTTAATTTTCTTAGTGATTCGATTCCTCTTAAGAAACTTCTTTTTATAATGATTGGGGGAGCCATGGTTTGGGTAGTCGGGCTCATTGGTTTGTCCGGCGGTTGGGGCTTGTGGCTGATAATTGTGGGAGCAGGTGTAAGTGGTGGTATGTTTGCTGTACTGAACTCTGTTACCTGGCCCAAACTTTTTGGACGTAAGCATTTGGGGGCAATATCCGGACGTGCTATGTCCATGCTGGTGTTTGCCAGTGCGTTGGCACCATTTTCCTTCAGCCTTTCCAAAACGATTTTTAAAACCTATACTTCCATGGGATGGCTCGGTCTGGGGGTTGTTATTTTTATGTTTATTGGTTCGTTTAAGGCTGATGATCCACAACCCAAAGTTGTAGAATAGTTTTGTGAATTAATCGATCCTTCTAAAAGCGAGGCTTTTTCTTTTTAAAGGAATACACAATGTTGTTTTGACCAAGTGATGTTGTTATGTTTTTAAAAGGCCGAAGGTCTTTAACCTTGGGGCTGCTGAAAAAGTCAGCAGCCCCACTTTTAATTTCAGGTTGTTGTTCTTTTTGGCATCGCCCCAAAAAGAACCAAAAAAGTCTAGTCCGCTTTAACCTATCAGCCCGCGAAAGCCAAAATTTCCGGCCATTGCGCAAGGCCTTGAAAGTCGCCCATTTTGCCTTCCCGCCATCCGCCGGCCCGGAAAGCGGACAGGCCACCGCGTCTTTGGACAGTGAATCTTTTTAAATCACAAAAAATGTTTCCGTTAGTGAAATCTAAACATTTTTCCTTTTCGAGTGCAGACTTAATTTAAGGTTTGCTAAAAAAACCTTGCACTTTAAAGGAAATTTATCACTATAAATATTTTATTTCTAAAGCTTTAAATATTTTTCAGCAGACCCTAAACTATCTTATACATAAGTAAGGCAAGGTGTAAACAGGCTGAAAGCCTGAGTGCAATAGCCCAGGGCAACACCCTGGGCTGGAGGTATCCCTCACGGCCCCTCTCATTATTGGTCGCAACTCGACCAATAATGAGAGGGGAATTGTTTTATGCACAAGGCAGGTTAAATGGTTTCCAGTGATTTTTTATTCAATGTTAATGTACTTAACAAAAACGGCTTGTTTTTTGTTAGGTGTGTAACCACACTGAATAAACATATTATGCAAAAGATATTTATTTCTCTCCTTTTCTTTTTAATTGGATTATTCGGGACGGCACAAACCCCGGACTATTCCGATGTGAAGTTTGACAAAAAACAAATGCTGGAACTGGTCAACAACGCCCGGATGACCCAGCGTCGTTGCGGAGGTAAAAAACATAATGCAGTCGCCCCGCTTCAATGGAATAATAAGCTGGCACAAGCAGCCCAAAAACATGCGGATGATATGGCCGACAATGACTTTTTTGATCATACCGGTTCTGATAAATCCACGGTGGTGGTGAGAATTGAGCGGGAAGAGTATCTCTGGCGTGCAGTTGGGGAGAATGTGGCCATGGGGCCCCGTTCGGTTTCCGAAGTCGTTGAAGGATGGCTGGATAGTCCCGGCCATTGCAGCAACATTATGGGTGATGGTTTTACAGAAATGGGGGCTGCATTGTCGCACAATGGCCAATACTGGGTTCAGGTATTTGCGGCTCCGAGAGGGGAGTAGCTGTTAGGTTTTAGCTCTTGGCTCTTAGCACTTAGGTTCACGAGGTTCTTTCCCAAACGCAACTGCTCGCAGCCCTCAAATGGCTTGTGCTGACGCTGTCGGGTTTATAGTCAGTTTCACCATTAAACCTTTTTACCCTTTTCCCATCTTTCCCCATGCTCCATGCTCCACGCTTTTTGCCAATTCCCCCTCATAACCGCTCAATAACTTCAAGAGTAACCAAACCCCAAATCAAATAACGTAAAGCTTTGCCTGCCAACATGCCGATTGCTGAAACCCAAAAATTGCTTTTGAGAAGGCCCAGAATGACAGCGATGATATCGCCCACTCCCGGGAGCCAGCAAAAAAGGCTGATCCACCACTCTTTGCCTTCTACTTTGTGGTGCCATTTTTCCAGTTTTGTTTTTGGGATGCGCAGGTATTTTTCGATCCATTCAAATTTCCCCATCCAGCCTATCCAAAAGGAAGTGAGTCCGCCCATCCAGTTGCCAAGTGTAGCAGTGGCAAGACTCAACACCGGATCGCCACCTGCTGCAAGCATTGCGCTTAGTACAAATTCCGAACTAAAAGGAACAATGGTTGCTGCTAAAAAACTGGCCAGGAAAAGGCCCAAATATCCGAGGTCGATCCACATGCGATAAAGATAGCAACTTTCATTCCTGACAACAATTTTTCTTCTTTCTGACTCCTGACTAATTAACTTCTTTCTGATTTTTTGTATCCCAATATGTTGGTATTTTTAAACCAATCCGGGGTGTTCTTGGTTTTCTTTTATTGTTTGTTCTTATTTTTGAAGCGATGAAAAAATTATGTTATCATATTCCTGGAATGGATTGTCCGTCAGAAGAACGTATCATCCGGTTGAAACTGGAAGATGTTGATGGAATGGAGGGACTGGAGTTTGATTTGGAAGGCCGGAAGCTGGATGTGTTTCACAGAGGTGAGGCGGGTGATATCACCCCGTTGATTGAATCTCTGAATATGGGCGGTAAATTGGTCGCGGAAGAGGAGCATGACGCTGCAACTTTGCAGTTGACTGATCACGCCCGTGAGCGAAAGATGCTTTGGGCTGTTTTAATCATAAATGCCGTCTTTTTTGTTGGCGAAATGGTTGCCGGTTGGATTTCCGGCTCCATGGGGTTGGTGGCCGACTCTTTGGATATGTTGGCCGATGCTCTGGTTTATGGATTGAGCCTGCGGGCAGTAGGAACTCTTGTTATCCGGAAAAAACGCGTGGCAGCGATTAGTGGATATTTTCAATTGGCGCTGGCAATGATGGGATTGATGGAAATTATCCGAAGATTCATCGGAGCTGATATATTTCCTGAATTCCGCACCATGATTGTAGTTTCTGTTTTTGCACTGGCCGCCAATGCCACAAGTCTCTATTTGCTCCAAAAATCCAGAAGTAAGGGGCAGCATGTCAAAGCCAGTATGATATGTACCTCCAACGACGTTATTATCAATGCAGGTATTATTGTGTCCGGCGGATTGGTTTATTGGACCGAATCCGCGATACCCGATTTGGTGACAGGAACTATTGTTTTCGCCCTGGTCGTATGGGGAGCCGTCCGGATTCTAAAAATATCAAAGTAACTGAAACTGAAAAAACTAAGTCGTAATTAATGTCGCATTCTCAGCAACATATCAATAGTGGCCGGGCTTTTGCCATAGGTATTACACTGAATTTGGTATTTGTAGGCGTTGAAGTGTTTTATGGGCTGGTGGCCAATTCGTCGGCATTACTGGCCGATGCTGGTCATAATGCCAGTGATGTGCTCGGGCTTTTTTTTGCCTGGGGGGCTTTCCGGCTGGCCAACAGAAAACCCAAAGGAAAATATACCTACGGATTGCAGCGAAGTACCATTCTCACTTCCATTCTGAATGCCGTATTGCTGTTTATCGCGGTCTTTTTCATTGCAAAAGATGCCATCTTTAAATTAGGGAATCCGGAGCCCGTTGGGGGTACCAGTGTGATGATTGTGGCCGGTATCGGAGTGATGATCAATTCCATTACCGCACTTTTGTTTGTCAAAGGCCAGAAACACGACCTGAATATCAAAGGGGCATTTCTGCACATGGCGGCCGATGCAGCTGTGTCTTTGGGAGTTGTCGTTGCCGGATTTCTTATCCAAACCACCGGTCATCAATGGATTGACCCGGTGGTTAGCTTTGTGATTATTGCCGTGGTTCTATATGAAACATGGGGCCTGTTTGTAGATTCGATAAATCTGGCGCTCGATGCTGTGCCTAAAAACATTGATATAGGGGAAGTAAGGAATGCTTTAAATTCCTGGCCTGGCGTTGAAGATGCTCACGATCTTCATGTGTGGGCATTGAGTACCAATCAAACGGCAGTTTCTGTGCATTTGGTGGTTCCCGGAGGGGGAGGAGACCAGTTTCTGGCCGGGGTGCAGCAAATGCTGGATGAGCGGTTTAATATCTCTCATGCCACCATTCAGGTAGAGAGGTATGCAGAAAACCAGATAGAGTGTAATCATCGGTAGCCGGAGGTTGGGAGGGAAGTTTTCTTTAACCACATAAGACACATAAGAAAATATCAAGGAGACAAGTCAAGGTTGGGCTGATAAGCATATTTGGGATAGCTTTTTTTTACCTTCCGGAAGTAAAAATCGGGACTGCCCATAGAACATGCCTGTTCAATGTTTCAAAAACTTTTTTCAGGAAAATAAGTGAGTGTAGTATAAAAAGGTATATTTTTGCTAAAATCAAGGCTTTGAAAATTTTTTTACCGGAGTTAACCTGTTGTTAATGAGGATTGAAAAATTTGCAATAACGAAGAGTTTTACAATAAAGATGCTTTTTAGACTGGACGCATAAGTAAAAGAGAAAAATTACTGTTTGTTTTGGAAAAAGGTTTGCTCTAAACTTAAGGTTAAACTTTAACACATAGCAGACCATTTGTTCATTGTAATTTATTGCGTTCGGACTTCAATGTTCCGACAATCAGACCTTTGCGTTTAGATATTTTTTAACAGACCATTGAAAATGAATATTCCACAGAAATTGAAATATCTCCTGATTCTGCTCTTTTTTAGCGTTCCCTTTTTTTCTGAAGCTCAGATAAACAATGAAGCCCGTCATTATTATCCCGAATTTGAGGAGCACCGTTCGCATCAGCTTTTGTTGCATCTGGCGAATGTCAATTTTGTGAAAAATAACGAGTATAAAAATAAATTTGCCTGGGGCCATACCCTCATTGGATACGGAATTCAACCTTCCCTGATGTATTATGCCGGAGACCGTTTAAGATTGCAGGCAGGGGTTTTTCTTCAGCAATACAGCGGTCTCGATTATTACAGCGAAGTTCGTCCGGTGTTGTCGGCCCACCTTAGAGTCAGTCCTTCGTTCGATTTAATTATGGGATCGCTGAAAGGACATATTCATCACGATGTGATAGAGCCCTTGTTTGATACTGAGCGGCAATACATTCGACCTGTGGAGAATGGAATCCAGTTCCTCATTAACAGGCCCTGGCTTGACATGGATTTATGGGTCGATTGGGAGCAGTTTGTGCAGGAGGGGGATAATTTCCCGGAATGGTTTACTACAGGATTAAGCGCTACGCCTCAACTTCTGGATACTTTGAATCAGTCCTGGCAGCTGCGTGTTCCCCTAAATATGATTGCTGTGCACCGTGGAGGCGAGGTAAGTACTTATTCCGAGCGGGTACAAACATCCATGAACCTTGCTATTGGGTTACACCTGGAGCGAAAAATGAATGGCCTTTTCAATGATGCGGGGCTGTTTGTTTATGGAATGAATTACAACAATCTCAACAATGTGGGGCGTTTGGGGGTAAACAATGGCTACGCCTGGTATGTGGGTGCGACTGCCAATACCCCAAAGACCAATCTGATGGCCGGCTATTTCTATGGACACGATTTTGTTGCGTTGCGTGGAGGTGGAATTTTCCAATCTGTCTCTCCCATTCGCGATTATATGTACATCCCCACTCGTCAGCTGGGAACCATGAAATTTGCATACAACAGAATATTTCTGAAAAAAATAAAATTCTCCTTTCTCTTTGAGGGCTACTACGATATTCCGGATGCCCGGTTTGATTTCGCTTCCGGTATTCAATTGGTGTTTTCACCCAGCTTTTTCCTTACTGAGGCGGAGTTCTTTTAATACCTTTAATTAGCTTCTACGAACTTGGGTTATTGATTTCATGTAGTCTCCGCTCCCCAATGTCAGGATAAAATTTTATCTTTATCTGGCGGTTACTTGATTTGTATGCAGGGCCCTCGACCCCCGCATCGGCCGTTGGCTCACGCCCGACCCGAAAGTATTCCCCTGGCAGAGCCCGTATGTTTCGATGGATGGAAATCCTGTGGCGCTTGTGGATGTGTGGGGAGCGAGTACGGATGGAGGAGAAAAAGGAGGAGCCCAAAAACATGCAGATAAATATAAAACAGAAACAGGTAGGTCTTATAGTACCGATTCTTCTGATGGTTATGTTTTTGAGGGGGTGGATGTAACGCCTCCGGCTGGGATGGCGAATCCGCCGGCAAATACCTCGTTTGTACCTATGTCAACTATGGTTTTTAACACCTTTGAATTGCAGCAGGACGTAATGAGATTCGGTGATTTAACAAAGCCCGAATCAGGAGGGAAGAATGGTTTTGAAATAAATGGTTATACCTATACTGATGACAATGGCGTGGGGGATTCGCGTAATAATTTCGCATCCGATGGGACAAGTGATGGGGTGAAGGATGTATCAGGAATCGCAGATGTAGCTGGAGGGCATAGTCAGGGATTGAGTAAGCTTTTGAGTTTTTTGCATTCTGTTTTTTGGAGTGTAATGGAGAGTGGAATTCTAAAGGAAGGGGATGTTGGGGAAAAAACACCTGAAGTTGACGTTGTAACAGAGGCTGAAATTGAAGGAATTATAAGAGATTTGAATCCTCCTTCACCAGTACCTCAGAGATACATGTTAAATGATTCTATTCGAATTGATATTGTACCTCAAGATGATGGTTCTTCAGATTCAGTTAGAACCAATGAAGTTACAGGGGATTCTGAATTGTTTAAAAGGTTTAAAAGTAAAAAAGTTTGGTTAGAAACAAGTAAAAAAGCAGGAGACAAGCATTATGGGCCAGGCAAGATTGTTAATTAGCTATTTTTTGATATCATTCCTTATTGCATCATGTACAAATAATTCAAGGTCAAAGGAAGAAGATATAGAAAATCAAAAGAAAGTATTTAATTGTGTGGTTGACTACCTAGATAAAGAAATACTAAGTGGCGTTGAATATTCAATCAATCCAACGCTATATGAACTAGTAGATACATCTTTATTTAGGGAGCAACTATTAAATGGGCTGGATAGTATATTCACTTCAAAAGATCTGGATCGGATGATAAATCAATATGAAAAGAAGAAGATTGATTGGGTGAAAAAATATTTAGACCCTAAATACTATGGAAATATTGAGGCCAATTATGATGAGCGGTATATGATAATATTTGGGCCGCCTTTGATAAATAATGAAAATACTGCCGTAGTAGTTGTTTCCTTAAATAGGTATGTTTCGGAGAATGAATATGCTGGTGATATTGTTATGTTTTTCTGTTCAAAATCGAATGATGAATGGAATGTGGAATTGTATAATGTAATGAGGTAGTTGCTGCTCGGCTAAGTCCGCAACTTCGTCGTTTAGCGCTTGTAGTCTGCAGACTACTTCTTTCGGTTGTAGTTGCAAACTACAGATTTGATTCGACGTAGATGCCGCTGCGCTATGCCGCTTTGCCTGCAAAGAAACTTCGACGAGTGGAAGTTGTTTTGGCTGTCGGATTGCAAATTAGGGGTGGTCGAAAGATTTTTATTGCCAATTTCCAATTTTCTATTACGTATCAACATAAAACTGCCTGGGTGTTGATAACTTTCTGTTAGTTAGGTTTTTAATTTGACTTTTTGTCGTGTTCTTTGTCAGATAACAAGAAAATATGTTTACCGGACAAAAAGTTAACATTCAAAAAGTTTTAGGATTAATTCCTGACGAACTTTTAGCCTCTGCTCGGCTAATTCTGCAACTTCGTCGTTTGGCCCCCGTCGGTGTGGAATTGTATTCCACGCCGCTTTCTTGTTTGGATTTTCAATCCTAAATAACACAGAATATATTCTACTATGTAAATCTTCAATTTACCCATAGTTCACTGGCGAGTTCATTCCCGCCAGTGTTCCTGTTTTTATTGGAGTCCCTTTTCCTCTACCAGCTGCGCCACCAAATACACCAGCCAACTTTGCCTTTGCCAATGATGCTACCAGGATTGCTCAATAGTTTATGTCTAAGATGGGCAATAACCAAAGAATGCAAACCGCAATGGATTCTTGCTCAAACTTCGTTATTGAAATAATGGCATTTTCTATATCAAGCTTGCTTACTTTACTCATAATCAAAATTTTCCAAAGTGGTCAAATTCGACCATATTAACTTATTCATCAACTCAAATGTACTTGTTTTGATTCTGATTTTAAAATCATGTTTCAAAATTTGCACTGTGGCTCCTTGCTTGAAGCACAATGTCTATACAGGGTCTGCTGAAAAAGTCAGCAGTTCCACTTTTGATTTCTATTTATTGTTCTTTTTGGCATTGCCCCAAAAAGAACGAAAAAGGTCTAGTCCGCTTTAACCTATCGCCCCGCGAAAGCCAAAATTTCCGGCCATTGCGCAAGCCCTTGAAAGTCGCCCATTTTGGCTTCCCGCCATCCGCCGGCCCGGAAAGCGGACAGGCCACCGCGTCTTTGACTTGTGAATCTTTTTTAATCATAAAAGAACTCTTTCGGTATGTAAAATATCAAGAAATTTCCTTCCCGAGTGCAGACTTCATTTAAGGTTTGGTTAAAAAACCTTCCGCTTTACAGAAATTTTTTCAGCATAAATGCTTTATTTATAAAACTTTATATGTTATTCAGCAGGCCCTATATAGGGTCTGCTGAGTAACCGACAACAATACCATCACCCTCAACGATTTCATGGTGTACGGCAGCAGCCGACTGGGCAGTTACATAGTCAACGAGCCCGAAGGCGGCACCACCGCCCGGCCTTCACCGCAGCCAATCTGCGCTTCGAACTCACCGACCACCTGGGAACAGTGCGAGCTGTAATTACCGGTGAAAAAACTGGTGAGGGTGAAGCAAAAATTATATCTTTGGGTTGCTAATGGGTTGTTTGCCAGTTTAACTGGGTTTCGATTTTCTGAAATTTTTTTACATCAAGTCTTAATATTTGTAACGAG
>Ga0163225_100079_pt1 | contig 30136 bp, 23 predicted proteins | sample MSEWel2016_04_06_2_FD_113145 | JGI IMG/M metagenome (GOLD analysis project Ga0163225, IMG submission 113145) | Subsurface microbial communities from deep shales in West Virginia, USA - MSEEL Well Study Marcellus 5H_2016_04_06 ... | reverse complement strand
GTGTTTGAACTAGAAAGTTCAAATTCAAGGCGTGTGAAAAATCTAAACCGCAGAATACTAATGTATTTGAGGATTTAGATTTTGAGCAACAACGCAGAAGTTGGACTTTATAGACAAACACTAATTCGTTACATTCTTTTTGTAACAGTTGTTTGCTAACGCTTAATAAAGATACTATTACAATATAGAAAGGCTATAGTTTAAAGTAACGTTTTTGCAACTATAGATTGCTTCGGGCAAAGCCCTCGTAATGACAGAGTCCGCGGTAGATGGAGAAGAGGTTGGCAGAGGGCAGGGCGGTAATGCCGGCCTGCCCTCTGCCAACCTCTTCCATATTAAAGTAAAAGTACGTTATTGCGAGGGCTCAGGCCGAAGCAATCTCTATACAGACACACGCGACTATAAACTTAAGCCTATATAAACCCGCATATCTTAGCAGATTTGTGGGTTTTGTTTTAGCAGGTTTTTATCCCTTCAGTTTCTTAGTCATGGTTATTGATTCCTCGTCGGACTTTACCACCTCAAATCCAAATTTCCGGTAAAGTTTGAAAGCATAATTTGTTTTATCCACACTCAAAGATACTTTTTGGTAATTTAGAGCTTTTAGTTTTTCTTCCACTTTTTGAACCCTTGTCCCCATTTCTTCGTAACTTAATGAGCAGTTTAATATTATGGATGGATGAACCGGACTTTTCAAATAATATTGGTTTGCTTTTTATTTCTGTGGATTTCTGCAGGAAATGGTTATGCACAGTATTTTGGAAAGAACAAACCTTCCTACCGGTCGTTTGATTTTCAGTTGTCACAAACCGACCATTTTGATATTTATCATTACCTGGATGATTCTGCGCGCATTCGGTTTGTGGGTAGTCTTGCGGAACAGTGGTACCGCTATCACCGGCAGATTTTGATGGACACTTTTCGTACTCCGGGTCCTATTATTATGTATCGCAACCATGCCGATTTTCAGCAAACTACCGCCATTATGGGTGATATTGGTGTGGGAACCGGTGGGGTAACAGAGGGGCTGAAACGACGGGTGATTTTGCCTTTCTCTTTTTCCGATTATCAGACTTCACATGTGCTGGGGCACGAGCTGGTACATGCTTTTCAGTATCATATTATTGAGGAGAGCAGTGATTTGAATCCTGGTGCCATTTCCCGGGTGCCGCTTTGGATGATTGAGGGAATGGCCGAATACCTTTCTGTGGGCAACAGCGATGCCTACACATCGGTATGGATGCGCGATGCATTACTGAGCAACGATTTTCCCTCGCTCGATGAGTTGCGGAATTACTCCCGGTTTTCTCCTTACCGTTTTGGTCAGGCTTTCTGGTCGTACATCGCCTCCCGCTACGGAGAACAATATATTCGTCGGTTGTTTGTGGCCTCCGCAACTCAGGGATATCACAATGCCATCGAAGAGCAGCTGGGCATTACAGTTGATTCACTCTCTGCAGCCTGGAAAAGCTCGTTAATACGCCAATTGGTTACGAAAGAAGACAGTACTTATACGATGATTGGCCGACGGCTGTTTTCGTCCGGGAATTCTGGAAAGTTTAATCTTTCTCCTTCTGTGAGTCCCGATGGACAAAGCATCGTTTTTTTATCGGAGAGAGATGTTTATTCGCTGGATTTATTTCTTGCTGATGCCCGAACCGGAGAGATTATTTCTAAAATTTATACCAGTTCGCGCAATTCCGATATCGATGCGCTGGAATACACCGAAACAGCCGGCTCGTGGTCGCCCGATAACCGCTATTTTGCTTTTGTGGCTTATCAAAAGGGCAAATCTGTCATTTTGATTTATGATGTTCAAAAGAAGCAGATTGACCAGACCATTTTTCATGCCGGGTTAGATGCGGTATCGGGGCCGGTCTGGTCTCCCGATGGTAAGGGCATCGCCTTTAGCGGAATGAATAAGGGGGTTAGCAACCTTTGCTATTTTAGTCTGGATGACAACGAACTTCATTTTTTAACCCGGTCTCTAAATGCAGCCATTCAGCCCGGCTGGTCGCCTGACGGGCAGTGGCTTTGGTTTATCACTGATGATGGGGCACCCGGTCAGTCCTTTTTCTTTCCCGGAAATTTCAATATTGCCCGTTTGAATATCAGCACCCATGAGATATCCGTCTTTAATACATTCCCGGGAGCTAAAAACCTGAATCCACTTCCGGTGAATGACCACGAAGTGTTGTTTTTGTCAAACGTCAACGGGAGGCGCGATTTATATTCGCTGGATGTTTCATCAGGAAAAATAAAACGGACAACCAACTATGCCACAGGAATAATGGGAATTACGGAAATGTCTCCGGCCTTGAGTCTGGCACAGGATACACTTTACTATTCCATGCTGAAATCCGGAGAATTTCAAATTATTAAGGCCCCCCTTCAGGAGCTATTGCAACAGGCGTGTCCGATTTCTTTGCAGCCTTTCGATTACAGAGCAGCCCGTCTGGCTCCTTATTCGGAGCGTTTTTCCAGGGTTGACCAGAATCTGATTTATCAAGGGGTCTTAAATGGAAATGATGAGGTGGGTCTTCGTTCTGCCGAGCCAAAAAGTAATTTTCGGCTGGATTATGTGGGCAATATGGCCGCGGGAGTGATGACCGGTCGCTTTGGTACGGGGATGGCCGGGAGTATTGAGGCGCTTTTCAGTGATGTGTTGGGGCACAATCTTCTTTACGGGGGCGCAAGCATAAACGGAGAAATTTATGATTTTGGCGGTCAGGTAGCTCTACTCAATCAGAAACGACGCATCAAAACAGGGGTGAGTTTTTCACATATTCCATACCGTATGGGCTATTATTCCTACGAGGGAGAAGGCGAAGAGGAGGAAGGCGAAGAGGAGGAACTGGTTTATTATAGCCGGCGTATTTTCGAAGATAAAGGGGCGTTGTTCTCTTATTTGCCACTGAGCCGGAGTACCCGGATCGAGTCAGGTGTTTCCATGGCCCTTTACAGCTATCGCTACGAGAAAATTGAAGATGTCCGTTCCTACTATCCCGCTTACAATGAATCCGGAAGTCGCATTGATGCTCCGGATAGTTATTGGGTGGGGAAAATGGATGCCGCTTATGTGTTTGATAATTCCCGCTCCGGTATCGCCTCCCCGGTTGATGGCAGTCGTGCCCGTTTTCAGGCCGAGAAATTTTTCAATGGGGTGGATGCACATGCTTTTCTGCTCGATTTTCGTCAGTATAAATTTGTTCGGCCATTTAGTTTTGCTTATCGGTTGTATTATTACGGACGCCTTGGTGCCGACCGCAATACCAGGCGGATGACCCGATTGTTTGTGGGTTATCCATGGCTGGTCAGGGGTTACGATACGGGTGAATTTTATGTGGACAGCACGCAGAATCACGAGGGTATTGGCATTAAGCATTTGATTGGTAACAATCTGCTTATCTCCAACTTTGAATGGCGTATGCCTTTTTCCGGACCCTTTGATTTTGCCTGGGTTCGTTCATCCCTCATTTTTTCTGAGCTGGCATTGTTCGTTGATGCCGGCATAGCCTGGGACTCCGAAAGCAGTCCGGTTTTGGCACTCACAACGGATTCTGATGAGCGCAGAATTCCTGTCTTCAGTACGGGTATGTCACTGAGGTTGAATTTTTTCGGCTTCATTGTGGTTGAGCCCTATCTGGCCTTTCCTTATCATCAGAATCGCTTTTATAATGGTCAGTTTGGGTTCAATGTTTTTCCCGGTTGGTGAAAATGACCCCCAAAAAATTAACATCTCCCATCAATCAGAAGTCAATAAAATTTTTATCTTGCGGCTGTTTTGGCCCATTTAGAAAATTCTGATTTTTTTCTTTTAAAGGTTAAGTCAAGGATTGGTAATTTAAAACGGGTTTTCGGACATATACCAGAGTAGTTGGTAAATAGGTGGTTGGAAGTGCGGGAGGTGTTGGTGAAGCAGAATGTCCGATTGGTTCAGTTTCGGGGACAGAGAGAAAATAAACACATATCAGAATTAGTATTTATAATTAACCATAAATCTTTGAACTATGTTAAATCCAGTATTTTGGCTTGTGCCTGTCGCTTCCTTGATAGCGCTGTTCTTTGCCTGGTATTTCTTCAAACAGATGATGAAGAATTCCGAAGGCAACGATACTATGAAAGAGATTGCCAAACACGTACGTGATGGAGCCAATGCTTATCTTAGAAGTCAGTACAGGGTTGTTGCCCTTGTATTTGTAGTGTTGGTAATATTGTTGGCTGTTTTGGCTTTTATGAAAGTTCAGAACCCGTTTGTACCAATCGCTTTTCTTACCGGTGGTTTTTTCTCGGGCCTTTGTGGTTATCTGGGTATGAAAACGGCCACTTATGCGTCTGCCCGTACTGCCGAGGGAGCTTCAAAATCTCTGAATCAGGGACTGAAAATTGCTTTTCGTAGTGGTGCTGTTATGGGATTGGTTGTGGTAGGTTTCGGTCTCCTTGACATTGCCATGTGGTTTTGGTTTTTGAATGAAATTGTGTTTACCCCCGAGAACATGGTTAACGGTCTCGACTGGGCCGGGCTAACGTTTGTGCATCCCGGAATTTCAGAAAAAGAAAAAATGGTTGAGATTACCGTAACCATGCTGACCTTTGGTATGGGAGCATCTACCCAGGCACTTTTTGCCCGTGTGGGTGGTGGTATTTTTACCAAGGCTGCCGATGTGGGTGCCGACCTCGTTGGTAAAGTCGAAGCCGGTATTCCTGAAGACGACCCACGTAATCCTGCAACCATTGCCGATAATGTTGGTGACAACGTTGGAGATGTTGCCGGTATGGGTGCTGACCTTTATGAATCTTATTGCGGTTCAATCCTGGCTACTGCTGCATTGGGTGCTGCAATTCCGGCCCTCACGGGAAGTGAGCAAATGCAGGTGGTTATGGCCCCCATGATTGTTGCAGCTGTAGGTATTTTGTTGTCCATTGCCGGAATTTTCCTGGTTCGCACCAAGGAATCGGCTACCCAGAAAAATTTGCTTACATCTTTGCTGCTGGGAACCGGAGGTAGTTCATTTATGATTTTGGTGGCTCTTGCTGTACTGGTTTATTTAAACTGGATTACCTGGGGTATTTTTGGTTCTGTTGTGGTTGGTCTGTTGGCCGGTGTCATTATCGGGCAGGGTACCGAATATTTTACCTCCGATGAATATGCCCCCACTAAAGGTATTGCCCGTCAGGGATTGCAGGGACCTGCTACGACCATTATCGAAGGTATTGCCGTTGGAATGTTCTCAACCTGGATTCCTGTTGTGACCATAGTATTGGGCATTGTAGGTTCGTTTGCTTTTGCAGGTGGATTTGAAAACTTTGCCATGGGTGTTTACGGAATTGGTTTTGCCGCTGTGGGAATGCTCTCCACTTTGGGAATCACTCTCGCTACTGATGCTTTTGGGCCTATTGCCGACAATGCCGGTGGAAATGCCGAAATGGCTGAGCTTCCTCCTGAAGTACGTGAACGTACCGATGCACTCGATATGCTTGGAAACACCACTGCCGCTACCGGTAAAGGTTTTGCCATTGGTTCGGCTGCGTTAACCGCAATGGCTTTGCTGGCTGCTTATATTGAAGAGGTGCGTTTGTGGCTCGGGAAACTGGCAAAAGCATCGACTGACGGTATTCAGCAGGTGGGTGACTATATTTTCTATCTGAAAGATAACCCGGAGCCTTTAGTGGAAAAAGGTCAGAAAGCCGTGGAGATTTCTGCTGCCGGTATTCGTGATTTTTCAGCCGCTTACGACTTGTCACTTTTTAACCCGATGGTTTTGGGTGGTCTTTTTATTGGTGCCATGATGGCTTTTGTGTTTAGTTCAATGACCATGAAAGCTGTCGGGCGTGCTGCCGGTAAAATGGTTGATGAAGTTAGACGTCAGTTCAAGGAGATTCCCGGAATTATGGAGCGTAAGAGCAAACCCGATTATGCCCGTTGTGTGGAAATTTCAACCAAGGGTGCTCAGCGCGAAATGATTCTTCCTTCTTTGCTGGCCATTGCCGTTCCTGTTGTGGTGGGTCTTATTTTTGGTGTTCCCGGAGTGGTTGGTTTGCTTGCAGGTGGACTGACAGCCGGTTTTACACTTGCTGTAATGCTCAACAATGCAGGAGGAGCCTGGGACAATGCTAAAAAATATATTGAAAAAGGAAACTTTGGTGGTAAAAACAGTGATGCGCACCACGCAGGTGTTGTTGGGGATACTGTTGGAGACCCCTTTAAGGATACTTCTGGCCCATCGCTTAACATTCTCATTAAACTGATGACTATGGTGTCTGTGGTAATGGCTGGTCTTACTGTGGCTTTCTCTATTTTTTAATATGGTGCCCGGTTAATAAATTGGGATTGCTTCACTACGTTCGCAATGACGGGCCTTTGCAGTATATTGAGGGTTGGTAGGGGTTGATTTTCGGCTTTGCCGAAAATCAACCCCTACCAACCCTGATAAAATCCTTAAAGACAGTGTCATTGCGAGCAAAGCGAAGCAATCTCCTTTCAAAGAAATAATTTTTCCGGACAATAGTGATTTTTTCATAACAATATTAGACCATATAAGGATTTAAGATTTATAATTGTCCTGTTGGTTTTAAAGGAATGTGACAGATATTATTTCTGATATAAATAAAAAGGTACATCTTTGGGTGTACCTTTTTTCATGGAAAAAAATGACCTACTTCGAAGACATCCTCAAAGCCCGGGAGCGCATTGCTCCCTTCATTAAACGTACGCCGGTAATTTCCAGCGATTCGCTCAATCGAATGTTTGGTGCAGAAATCTGGTTTAAGCTGGAGAATCAGCAGAAGGCCGGAGCTTTTAAATTCAGGGGTGCAACCAATGCTGTGCAAAATCTCAGCGAAGAGGATGCCCGTAAGGGAGTGGCCACCCACTCTTCAGGCAACCATGCTGCTGCACTTGCTCTGGCCGCTAAGAACCGGGGTATTCCGGCCTATATTGTGATGCCCGAAAATGCTCCCGAAGTGAAAGTAGAGAATGTTAAGAAATTTGGCGGTCATATCACCTTTTGCAAACCTACTTTGCAGGCACGGGAAGATACACTGTATGAAGTTACTGCTAAAACCGGAGCCGTTTTTATTCCTCCTTACGATTGTTACGATGTAATATGTGGACAGGGAACCGCAGCGATGGAACTCATTGAGGAAGCCGGCCCTTTTGATATTCTGATGACTCCTGTGGGAGGAGGGGGGCTTTTGAGTGGAAGTGCAATTGCCACTAAAAATATATCTTCGAAGACACTCGTTATTGCCGGAGAACCATTGGAGGCTGATGATGCCTGCCGATCCTTGAAAGCAGGGAAAATAATTCCGTCAGACAATCCGCAGACCATTGCCGATGGATTGAAAACTTCTTTGGGGAAGCTCAATTTTGAGATAATTTCTCAGTATGTGGATGAAATACTTACGGCAAGGGAACATTCTATCAGAGCTGCAATGGTTTTACTGCGCAAACAGGCAGGTATTCTTGCTGAGCCATCTTCGGCAGTGCCTTTGGCAGCCATCACCGAAAACAGAGAAATGTTTAGAGGGAAAAAGATTGGGATGATTATTAGTGGCGGAAATATTACGGAAACCTTGTTTCGGAATCTAACCCAGGGGTTTTAAAAGAATAAATCAGCAGATTAAATACGCCCGGTTGTTTCGGTTCTATTCCTAACAATAGTTCGTTAAAAAAAGTCTAAACGCAAAGACGCAATAGTGCAAAGTTTTTATTATCAGAGAGTTGTGATAAATATTGCGCATTGTGCAAATTGCTCACTAACAGGCATTTAAAAAAAGTTTAACGGAGTATTGTCCTAAAGAAGCGGACTAAAAAGGCGTGCAAAGGATTCCTTCACTTTTTCAACTGGTGACCTGTCCATCCACTCGGGCAGCAATACTATTTCGCTGTCTGCCTGATCCTGAAGAAATGTATTCTTCATTTCTATAGCCGTGGGTTTGTCATAGATGAAAGCGGTGGCTTCAAAATTTTGTTCAAAACTGCGGAAATCCATATTGGCCGACCCTACAATACTGATTCGGTCATCTGCAACCAGGGTCTTACAATGTAAAAATCCTTTTTGATAGAAATATATCTGAACACCGGCTTCCAGCATTTCTCTAATGTAAGAGCGGGAGCAGAGCAGCGTAATAAAGGCATCGCTTTTTTCAGGTATGATGATGCGTATATCCACACCGCTGAGCGCTGCAATTTTCAACGCAAGCAACACCCCTTCACTGGGCATAAAATAAGGGGTGGCAATAAATACGTAATCCTTGGCGGTAACAATGGCCTGAAAGATGCCCATCATAATGGCGGGCCAGTCGGAATCCGGGCCACTGGCAACAATCTGAATTACTTTATTGCTGACCGGCTTGCTTGGGGGAAAGTACTTGGGATCCGACAGCTCTGTCTGGCTCACAAAGTACCAGTCAATCAGAAAAACACTTTGAAGACTATTTACTGCATCGCCTTCAATCATAATATGGGTGTCGCGCCAAATTCCGTAAGAGTCGATGTCTCCATCCTTATAACGATCGGCGATGTTGTAGCCCCCAATGAAACCCACATGACCGTCGATGATTACGATTTTTCGGTGGTTGCGGTAATTTACTTTACTGGTGAACAATGGAAAGTGCACCTGTAAAAAGCTGTAAACTTCAATTCCTGCATCCCGCATCTCTTCAAAGAACGATCTTTTCAACTCCCAGCTGCCTACGTCATCTACAATGAGTCTGACTTCGATGCCCCGGCGTGCCTTGTCTTTCAAGATTTCTTTTACCTGATGGCCAATTTTATCTTCGGCAAAAATGTAATACTGCAAATGGATAAATTGTTCTGCTTTTTTTAATTCCCGGATGAGGGCTTCAAATTTATCTGTTCCATTGTGCAAAAAGGTTACTTCATTCCCGGTAGTTACTACCGCACTGCTGTTATTGAGCAATAATCTCACAATTCCGGTAGGTTCACGGGCAATATCATTTCCTCCCATGCTGCCATCGGCCAGTTGGGTGATTTGTGAGTGAGCAAGATAATTGATTCGGTGGTGGTTGCGAAGACCTTTGCGGGCAATTATTTTTTCCTTGCGAAAGTTCTGACCAAAAAAGATGTATAATATGAAACCCAATCCCGGCAGCATCAGTAGTACCAAAACCCAGGAGATGGTTTTCAACGGACTGCGGTTCTCCAGCACAATAAGAATAACCACCACCAGGATGCTGATCGCATATCCTGCGAGAATAAAAGGCAAAATGTTGCTGGCAATAAAGGAGTTCAACAGATTAATTATTTATTTTATTCAAAAGATATTATTTATACGTCCGCCCTGGCTCTTTGGTTATGTCGCAATATGAGTTTTGTTTATGTCCTCAATAGTGGCGGATCGACCTCGGCTCTGCCACTTTGCTTGCAAAGAGTCCGCTACACCTGTTGGCCTTCTGCATGTGGAACCCTTTGAGCTGCGAGCTACGAGCCAAGAGCTAACAGCCAACCCACTTTTTCTAACCTAAGATAACGATTTGTTTCGATAAATAAATAAGCGGCTGTTGCCAAACTGTTCCCATGCATCCGGTTTTTGCCTGATTTTGGGTGCTTCAATACCCGAAATAAACCATTTTTCTCCGACAAACACCCGTGCTTCGTCCCACAAACCGGCATCAGTAAAAGCATTGAGCAATATTCCGCCGCCTTCGACCATGACCGATTGAATGCCCCTTTGATAAAGTTCTTCCAGGACAGCCAGTAATGGATTTTCAGTGTCGGTTAGATAAACGGTTTCAACATTTTCAGAAACCGGGGTGCCCTCTTCTGAAAATACAAGAGTGGGAGTTTTCCCATTAAAAAGTGTGAGGGTATGTGGGAGTTTCCCAAAGCGATCCAGTACCAGACGCAATGGATGTGGGCCTGACCAGTCACGGACAGTCAGTGATGGATTGTCTTTAAGTGCAGTGACGGTCCCTACCAGAATGGACGGCTCAATACTTCGCCATTTGTGAACCATGCGGCGGGCCCAGTCATCTGTAATCCAGGTGGGACGGGCTTCATCCAAAACGGTACGGTCAATGTCCAGATAGCCGTCTCGTGTCTGGGCCCATTTTAGTAAAATATAGGGACGTTTTTGTTCGTGAAAAGTAAAAAACCGACGGTTCAGTTCCCGGCTTTCCTGTTCCAGCACCCCTACAGTTACGTCCACCCCTGCCGAACGGAGCATCTTAATTCCGCGGCCTGCAACTTTCGAAAAGGTATCGGTGCAGCCAACCACCACGCGAGGAATTTTTTTCTGACGGATGAGCAGGGAACAGGGTGGAGTTTTTCCGTAGTGGGCGCAAGGTTCAAGATTGACATACAAAGTAGCTTCGCGAAGCAAAGATTCATCCTGCACAGAATTGATGGCATTCACCTCGGCATGGGGCTCTCCGGCTTTTCGGTGATATCCTTCTCCAATAATTTTTCCGTTATGCATAATGACACTCCCAACCATGGGATTGGGATATGTATTTCCTTCAGCTCGTTTTGCCAGGTCGATGCATCTTTGCATATATATTTTGTCTTGGCGTTGTGCTTCCATGTTTCTATTTTTACATTTTCAAAACCAACAATCATGCAACCAACCGTAAAAGATACCATCCGTCAATTCAGAGAAGAGCTTTCACAAATCTATAATGTGCATGAGGCCTTTCAGTTTGTGTGGCTTATCTTCGACCATCTTCACGGATGGTCAAAGACCGACATGATGCTTCGCGATGATACAAAATTAACCGTTTCTGACCACTTATTTGTCCAAAAGGCGTTGGAAAGATTAAAAATCCATGAGCCTATTCAATATATCCTGGGAAAAACCGAATTTTTTGGGCTCCCTTTTGAAGTCAATTCGTCCGTTTTAGTGCCTCGTTCCGAAACGGAGGAGCTGGTGGAATGGATAATTGAAAGCGTAGAACCTGGCAAGAAATTGCGTATTCTGGATATTGGCACCGGCAGCGGATGTATTGCTATTGTTCTTGCCAAACATCTGCCCGGATCTTCTGTTTCGGGGTGGGATGTTTCTCCCGAAGCATTGCTGATTGCTGAAAAAAATGCAAGCAGAAATGAGGTGTCTGTTTTTTTTGAGCAAAAAGATGTGCTACAGGTTTCAGCGGAGAAAATGGAACAGTTTGATATTATCGTGAGTAATCCCCCTTACGTTCGGGATTCGGAAAAGGAGTTGATGAAGGAGAATGTGCTGAATCATGAACCTCACCTGGCTCTTTTTGTGGAAGATCACGATCCTTTGCTGTTTTATCGGAAAATAACGTGGCTGGCCGCAAAGCGTTTGGCCGCCGGTGGATTGTTGTTTTTTGAAATCAATCGTGACATGGGAAAAGAGACACTGAAACTGCTCGCCGAAAAAGGGTTTCGCGGAATGGAACTTCGAAAAGATTTATCAGGAAATTATCGTATGCTCAAGGCTTGTGCGCCTGCCTGATATCCGTAGAAATGCATTGGAAGAATCAATCATATCTTCCATGAACCGGTTAAATTGTCCGGACAACTTCTCATAATGGTTCTCCAGTTGTTTTAAAGCAAAGTTAGTTTGGTCGGGAAGGGATGAATTGGCCGACATAATTCGTAATGTTCGTTCCACTCCCTCGAATGACTGATAGTTTTCCAACCGCCGGCTTTTTATCAGGAAAGGTAAAAATTGTTTTACTCTGGGGGGCAAAACGAAGTAATGGCGCATCAGGGTCAGATGGGCTTTGTTTACAAAACGTTCCAGTGATTCATCGGAATAAAGCTCCCAGTTAGCTGCCAAAAGATGGTCGTAAATAATGTCTCCTACCACACCGGCATACCGACGATAACCATCTCTGAAAAATCCGGCACTTTCGCGAAATACCGGATGGGCATCCGTAAATGAATCAATATGTCTGTGCAAAAGAATTCCTGTCTGCACACCACTGGAGTAGCGCGTGTATCGTCGTCCTTTCACATGATCGCCAATAAAATTGCCAACCATTACCCGGGGATCGCCATTCGATAAATATAAGTGTGCGAGATAGTTCATAATTCTTCAACAGTACATGAGGATTTTTGTTTTTCCTTTTGGTAAATAGTGGCTTGTTCAGACATAATTTTATTTTCCTTGCAGACTTTATTTCTGTTATTCTCAGAATAAAAATGATTGGTGTCCGGCTTAAAACTTGTAAGACAGCGTCATTGCGACCGCGAGGCACGAAGCGGGAAGCAATCTTCTTTTAAAAAACATGTTTCTTCGGACGCTGGTGAATAAAAACGTAAAAGACTGTTTCAAAAACGAGAACAACAGTCAACCCCGATTTTTGTTTGGGGCAGTAGTTGGTGTTTTCTTGCAATGACTATATAGAGAGAATTTTTGTAATTTCCAGCAATTGGGGATTCAGTTGCTTCTTATTTTTTATGGCTTCTCCAAAGGGTGTAAGTACAACTTTGTTGTTGGCCATACCTACCATCACATCCTTGTGATTGTCGCGTAACGCTTCAACTGCTGAAATCCCAAGCCGGCTGGCAATTACGCGGTCGAATGCTGATGGAGATCCGCCCCGTTGAATGTGTCCCAGGATGGTTACCCGCACATCGTATTCGGGATGATCTTTTCCAACCTGTTCGGCAATTTTTATTGCTCCGCCAATTTCGTCTCCTTCCGATACCAGCACGATGCTGCTGGTTTTCTTTTTGCTGAAGCCGGTCTGCAAAAAATTTTCCAATTGGTCAAAATCGGTTTTTATTTCGGGAACAAGAATCGCCTCCGCACCTGATGCAATGCCACTTCGCAGTGCCAAAAAACCGGCATCACGTCCCATTACTTCAATGAAAAACAGGCGGCTGTGAGCCGTGGCTGTATCCCTGATTTTGTCCACTGCCTCCACCACGGTGTTCAGGGCTGTATCGTAACCTATGGTGTAATCTGTTCCAAAAAGGTCATTGTCAATGGTTCCGGGGATTCCCACAATAGGTAAATTGTTCTCCTCGCCAAAAATCCGCGCTCCGGTAAAAGTTCCATCGCCACCTATTACTATCAACGCGTCAATACCCCTGTTCTTTAGGTTATTGAAGGCTTTTTTGCGCCCTTCTTCTGTTCTGAAATCTATGCTGCGAGCCGATTTAAGCATAGTACCTCCGGATTGGATGATGTTGCTTACCGAGTTGGATTGCAATTCTTCCATATCGTTATCTATCATCCCCTGGTAGCCACGCTTAATGCCGAAAACTTTCATGTTGTAGTAGATACAGCCTCGTACTACGGCGCGAATGGCGGCATTCATACCCGGGGCATCACCGCCCGATGTTAATACACCTACTGTTTTTATGGAACTCATAATTTTATTTTTTTTAATGTTTAAAATGTCCTGATTTTCTCAGCCACTGTCTCCATCAGCCATACAGGGGTGGAGGTAGCTCCGCAGACCCCGGTACTTTTGGGTCTGGAGGCAAACCACAGGGGCTGTAAATCTTCGGGACTGCTGATGAAATAGGTTTGCGGGTTGATGGCAAAACAAGCCTGATAAAGCGAACGGGCATTGCTGCTTTTGGCGCCACCCACAAAAATTACCACATCGTGTTTGCGGGCAAATTCTTGTAAATGAGGGGTGCGGTTGGACACCTGGCGGCAAATAGTATCGTTAATTTTTACTTCAACACCGTCTAAAGCTCTTTGCTTTATGGCTTCAGCTATCTTTTTAAAGACCTCAGGACTTTTGGTGGTTTGCGAAAATAAAACTACCGGTTTGCTCGGGTCAAGCAGTCGCACATCTTCTTCTTTTTCCAGAATGATGGCCTCATGGTTCGTTTGTCCGGAGAGTCCTTTCACTTCGGCATGTCCGATTTTCCCGTAAATGGCAATCTGACCGTTTTTCTCTTTCATTTCTTCGTAGGCCGTGCGCATTTTTTGTTGCAATCTGAGCACTACCGGACAAGTAGCATCTATCAGTTTCAACCCTTTTTCTCTGATTTTCTGATAGGATTCGGGCGGCTCTCCATGAGCCCTGAAAAAAACTGTTCCCTCCTTCATCTTTTCCAGCTCTCCATGGTTGATGGTTTGCATGCCTTTTTTGTTGAGACGCTCCACCTCCAGGTCATTGTGGACGATGTCACCCAATGAATAAATGGTACCGTTCGCGCCTGTCTCTTCTTCTGCCTTTGAAATTGCGCGTACTACTCCAAAACAAAATCCCGATTTGTCATCTGTCTCAACGTGGAGGGGTTGTTGCTTATTTGTATTTGCAGGAGAATCCATTTAATTCTATTTCAGGTTTTGTAAACCACTTAAAAACTTACTTCCATTTCTGTCAGTTTATCGAGTATCCAGTCCAGCTGTTCCTTAGGCGACAGATGGCTGTTGTCCAGAACTACTGCATCCTCAGCCTGTTTGAGTGGACTTTCCTTGCGTGTGCTGTCCATCTGGTCGCGGTCCTTTACATTTTTCAGAACCTCTTCGAACGATGGGTTTTGGCCTTTGGCTTTCATCTCGTCGAATCGACGTTGCGCCCTGATTTCAGGTTCAGCAGTCATGAAAATTTTCAAGTCGGCATTTGGGAAAACAACGGTTCCGATGTCTCGCCCGTCAAGTACCACGCCCCCTTTTTCGCCCATCAATTGTTGTAGTTTCACCAGTCTTTTTCTCACAAAACCCAATGCACTAACCTGACTTACATTATTACTTACATCAAGATTTCTGATCTCTTCCTCTACTTTCGCGCCATTGAGCCACGTGTCGTTGGTTCCTTTGCTCAGGTTGGTGCGAAAGCGAATGTCAATATCATCAAGTGAAGATCTTAAGCCTTCTTCATTAATTTTTCCATCTTCAATAAGATTATTTTGGAGCGCATATAGCGTGACAGCCCTGTACATTGCCCCGGTGTCGATGTAGGCAATTTTCAGCAGCCGTGCCAAATCTTTGGCCACTGTGCTTTTACCGCAGGAAGAATGCCCGTCGATTGCAATTATCAGGGAGTGAATATCTTTAGTCATATTATTTTTTTAGAGGTGTCTTACAAAAAATACTCCGTTATTTCGAAGCTTCGGGATAAGAAGTGTTTGATAATTAATATTTTACAGAATTCGCTACAAAGTACATAACCCTCTCATAATAAAAACTCTGCGTCATTGCGTCATTGCGTTTATGTTTTTTTAGCGGACTATTGACAAAGATAGTGATATTGGGAAGAAATTAAGGCCGAACTCCCGACGCAAAACTCTCAATCCAAAACTCAAAACTCCGAAATATTCGTAGTAATAGAGAAATGATTAGAGGAAGAAGCCAAATGATAGCGTGCCGAACTGTAAGCGAAATGAAATTTATAGACTCTAAAGCCAAATCCCCAGGAATAGCCTACTGTTGAGACTTTTGAATCGACTTTAAGTTCCTGACGACGGCGGGGATTTAGTCCGGCAGCCACATAAAAATTTCTGGATGGAAGAAACTCCACGCCGAAAACAAGGTGTCGCAGTAGCTGGTCTCCAAAACCGGCATTGGCACTTTCGGGCTGTGAAACATTGATACCGGATTCGTTTTCGGGCACTTCATAATCGAGGGAGCCGGATAACAAGTCACGGGCGGTTACCGAAAACCGGAACGGAGCGTGAGCCAGTTGGGTGGAAAAACCGACCTGCAAGTCGGGAGGTAAAGATTCGGCAGATGCTGCGCCGTAGGAGCTGATTTGCCGACCGGCGTTTCTCAGCAAAGCACCTGCATGAAACCGTCCGTTGGCATGATTGTAATGCACACCCGCATCGAATGCAATCCCCCAGGAATTGTAAGTCTCGATGGTGCTGAAAACCGGTTTGAAGGTAAGCCCGGCAGTCAGTCGGGGAGATAATTTTTTTGAATAGCCCAGAAAAACAACTGTCTCTGAAGCTCCGAAACTTCCCTGAATTTCTCCGTTCTCATCAGCCATTATCATGTCCCCATATCCCAGATGGTTGATGCCGCCAAAGAAAGTTCCCGTTCCGGGCAAATTATAAGCAAAACTGCCATAACCGTATTTTATGTCGGCGATATAGGGAGAGAAACCAAGCGATACATTTTTATGAAGCGAAGAATCCGCCAGGGCGGGATTGAATAAAGCCAGCGACGGGTCATTGTCGGAAAGCGCTACCTGGTGTCCTCCCAGAGCATTCATCCGTGCCGAGGGCGTCAGATGCAGGATCCCGAACAAGGACTCTCCTCCCTGCTGGGCAGAGATGGAGACGGATATCAGTAAAAAAGTGAAAACAGAGGAAAATATTTTAAGTCTCATGGGCTGATATATCTGGTATGCTTTAAAAGCAAACGGCTTGAACGATTGGTTTATTGTCAGCAAAATTAGTATAAATCGGAGAAATGGAGATAATAAAAAAGAAATTCAGGTTAAAGACTTTCATTAATTGCAACTTTCCAAAAAGGAATTATCTTAATCCCTTTTTCTCCTGATTTAATCGTTTCAGTATTATGGTAGGTGAAGATGTAGCTGGTGTTCATATCCAGCTCTTTCATTGCTTTTGTCAAGGCTTCTTTTTGATTTTCTTTGAAGGAAGGAATTCCGAAACGGGTAAATAGGGTTTGCTTGAAAAAGATTAAAGAACTAATAATAAGATGATTGTAGTTAGAAATCTCATTCAAAGTGTAAGGTTTTTCGAGTAAATCTTTCAAAAAGTTTGCATCTGTGGTGATTAATAGTCAAAATCTCACTGTTCAAAAGATTTTTTTTTAGGTTAAAAGATTTTTCCTATTTAAAAGGCGCGGTGGCCTGTCCGTTTTCCGGGTCGGCGGATAGCGGGAAGCCAAAATGGGCGACTTTCAAGGCCTTGCGCAATGGCCGGAAATTTTGGCTTTCGCGGGCGGATAGGTTTAAACGGATTAGATTTTTTTGTTTCTTTTTGGAGCAATGCCAAAAAGAAAATCTATAAAGAAATTAAAAATTGGGCTGCTGACTTTTTCAGCAGCCCCTAAATAATAAATAAGGCAATTTTATAAAATTCAACTTAATAAAAACATTTTGATTTATTAAGTTGTGCAATATAAGTCAACGATACTCCTCCTTTATCCGTTCCACAATTTCCAGAACAGCAGGGCAAACCAGGGTATTTCGCCAGGTTAGTTTCAATATCTGATGAAAACGTGCCCGGTCGGTATGTGGATATTCTCTGCAGGCCCGGGGGCGTACTTCGTAAATCATGCAGTAATTGTCGGGCATCAGAAAGGGACAAGGGGTTTCACGAAACACATAATCGCCGTCATCATCCAGATGAAGATATTGCTCTATCATCAGTGACGGCTTCATCTTCAGATGCTTTGCGATGCGGTCAATGTCGCGGTCAATGACAATGGGACTGGTGGTTTTGCAGCAGTTTGCACACTCCAGACAATCGATGTGGTCGAAAGCGTCCTGGTGTAGTTGATGAACCACATTATCCAGATTTTTGGGTTTCCGGCAACGCAGTTTCTCCAGAAACGTCTTGTTAGCTTTAGATCGGTTTTGAGATTCCTCTTTGAATTTACTTAAATCCATGATTTTTCGTATTTGTCTCGGGGATTGTGCCGAAATAGTTTCGTTAAATTTGTCAATTTATTTCATTCGTTTAAAATTGGCTGTAGTTTATAGTTGCGTATAAATTTTTAGAGATTGCTTCGGGATAGACCGCTAATTCATCGAAAAATCTTTGTTATTGGGATTGCTTCGGGGCAAACCCTCGCAATGACCCACAATCCCGTTGAGAGAAGAGGAAGCAGAGCGGCTACGCCGCCCTGCTTCCTCTTCCTACCCCTCTATCGATGCGTCATTGCGAGGGCAACGCCCGAAGCAATCTATAGTGAAATAAACGCTATTTTATACTAAAGCCTTAAAATTTTGTAATTGTCTGATAAAAACCTCATTAAAAGTTTGAGAATTCCGACTGATCGGAAGAACCGCTTCGCTCTCGCATAATATTTTTTTAACATATTCTATTGTCAATAGTCCGTTAAGCTTTTGTAATCACCTAAGGCTTAATTGCTTGCAATCTCTCGGGCGGCAGTCATAGTAGTCAGGTTACCAATCCCGAAACTTCGGAATAGGATTCCTCTTGAATCTTATATCTAAAAATCTAACGATTTATTGTATTGTGAAATTTATGCATAAAAAATATCATGCTCGTTTCATTGCAAACCCTTATGTGTTTTTTACCTGCAAATATTGAAAGATTATTTGTAAATAATGATGTCCTTTTTATCTTAGTGCTGATTATTAAACATCTAACCTGTTCTTATGAAGACTTACCGAATTTTCTTGTTGACGTCAATCGGCGCATTGTTTTTAGGACTGGCATTTTTCTTGTCGATTTGGTGGATTGCTTATGGCTGGGAGGAAGCCACAGACTCTTTTGATAGCATGATTATACCCGTTGCAATTATGGCTGTTGTGCTCTCTTTTTTTTACCGGAGAAGATTAAAATATCTTGATTCCGAAGAAAGAATACCTCCCGTTTTCCAGGACACCAGTTATAGGGAATTTGACATTGAGGCCGGGCGTTTCGACTTTGACCAATTTTTGCAGTTGGCAGCTGAGAACCATGTAATAACCAGTAAGGGAGAAAATACATTGAAACTGAGACGGAAATTTACTGTGTTGTCGTGGGGAGCCGGCGCTTTTTTACAATACGATAAGGATAATAGCAAAATTGATATTCATTATTTTCCGATATCGGGTTATACGAGTCATGGTTCAAGGGCTGTTAGGAAAATGGATAAATCTGTTGAGGAATTGATTCGCCGGTCTTTAAAGTCGTAGAATAGGTCTAAAATACGTCCTAATGTTTCCTGATTTGGCGAATTTACTGTAATTTTGTGGAAGACGGGCCCGGTATTTGTTATGGAGGGTTCGTCTTTTTAAACGGAATCAGGGAATGTTAAAACAGAGTTTACAACAGAAATTACTGCAGAAGCTTTCGCCACTTCAGATTCAGGTGATTAAGCTTTTAGAAATTCCTACTACTCAGCTGGAGCAGCGAATTAAAGAGGAGATGGAAGAAAACCCTGTGCTCGAACTTGAGCGTGATTCTCATGATCCTGATGAAGAAGATACCAGCACTGAAACGGATAGCGAAAAGGATGAGATGTCTATTGATGCTTATATTCAGAATGAAGATATTCCGGCATATAAATTAAGTGCCCGCAACTTTTCAAAAGACGATAAGCAGGAAGATGTACCCTTTTCGTCGGGTACAACTTTTCATGAACATCTGGTGAGTCAGATGGGGCTAAGAATTATGAATGAACGCGAGGCTCTGATTGCTGAGTATATCATTGGAAACATTGATGAAGACGGCTACCTGAGACGAGAAGTGGATGAGGTGATTGATGATTTGGCTTTTGCTCAGAATTTGGAGGTGAATGAAAAGGAGGCACTGGATGTTTTGCGCATGGTTCAGGATTTTGATCCTCCCGGAGTTGGGGCACGCGACCTGAGAGAATGTCTGCTCTTACAACTGGATCGCAAAAATCATGATGACCCCATGGTGGCGAAAGCTTATCATCTGATAAAGCATCATTTCGATGAGTTTACCCGGAAGCATTACCATAAAATTGAGAAACGGATGCATCTGGAGGACGGGGAACTTAAAGAAATTCTGGAAGAGGTGTTGCATCTCAACCCAAAGCCGGGAAGTTCATACAGCAATCCGGTAACCAAAACCATTCAGCATATTATTCCCGATTTCATTCTGGATGTGGAAGACGGCAAACCCCGCTTGTCATTGAATAACCGAAATGTGCCCGAACTACGTATCAGCCATACTTATGCTGAAATGTTTGAAGATTATCAGGCCAACAAGAAGAACCAGAGTAAAGATAAGAAAGAGGCACTGATGTTTGTGAAGCAAAAGCTCGACTCGGCCAAGTGGTTTATCGATGCCATCAAGCAGCGTCAGAATACTTTGATGACTGTTATGCAATCTATTCTCGATTATCAGTATGAATACTTTCTGGAAGGCGACGAAACCAGGTTGAGACCAATGATTCTAAAAGATATAGCCGAGCGAACCGATTTGGACATATCTACCGTTTCCAGAGTTTCTAACAGCAAATACATTCAAACACACTTTGGGATTTTCCCTTTGAAATATTTCTTTTCCGAAGGGTTGCAGACCGACTCCGGAGAGGAGGTTTCTACCCGCGAAATAAAAAGTATTCTGCAGGATTGCATTGAAAACGAAGACAAGCGGAAGCCGTTGACTGACGACCGATTGGCGAAAATCCTCCAGGAGAAATCATACAACATTGCACGAAGAACTGTTGCCAAATACCGGGAACAGTTAAATATTCCCGTTGCCCGGCTTCGGAAAGAGTGGTAATTGCAGATTGCCGGATAAAATAAATCATTATTCCATGAAGCTTTTCAGCAAAATTCTTTCGTTTCTTTTTCATCCTATGTTGATGCCTACTTTGGGGCTGTTCTTTATTTTCAGTGCCGGCACTCATTTGTCCTACATTCCTTTTGAGGTAAAACGACTGGTCTATCTCATAATTTTTATCTCTTCATGTTTGTTGCCTATCTCCCTGTTGCCGCTGTTTCTTCAAATGAAAGTGATTAAAAGCTTTAGAATGGAAACCGCCCGTGAACGCATTTTTCCTGTTCTCACAACCGGGGCATTTTATTTTTTGGGTTATTTTTTTCTCAGGCGTCTCAATATTTCTCCGCTGATTGAAAATTTTGTATTGGCCACATTGGTCGCCGTATTGTTAGCTGCCGGGCTCTCTTTTTTCTGGAAAATCAGTTTACATGCCATTGCTGTAGGAGGAATTACGGCAGCTCTGGCAGGCATGATGTTTAAGTACGGAGTGGATTTAATATTGCTTGTTTCACTGATGTTGGTTATTTCCGGATTGACTGCCACGGCCCGCCTTTACCTGAATGCTCATTCTCCTTCTCAGGTATATGTTGGTTACGCCACTGGCTTTATTATTGTTTTTATGGGGGTTTTTCTGGGCTGATTATTTGACGGCCTCGTAGATTTGCGTTGTATTTGTTATATGATTAACTTGCAGATAATCATTGACAATTCCGTAATCCTACCCATTCATGAAAAGAAAACTGTTACTGGCAGGGCTTTCTTTCTTTTTTCTATTTGCCGAAGCCCAGCATTACGATTTCCCCTCTCCGGTCTCTTTTTCTCTCGGCCTGTCCGGAGCCTCAGATACCACCGTTTGGTCATTATTCTCCAATCCTGCAGGAATCAGCAAGGTTGATAATCCCGCTGCCGGGATTGGTTATCACAATGCTTTTTTGACAGAAGCTCTTTCCTCGCAGACGGCATTTGGTGTTGTTCCTTTATCTCTTTTAAATGCCGGAGTTGTTTATTCCCGGTACGGAAATCAGCTTTTTAATCATCAGCACATTGCACTATCCATGAGCCGAAGCGTGGCTCCTTATCTGAGGATGGGGGTTCGGTTTCGATACGTAATGCGCACCATTCAACAAGCCGAAACAGCGGATGTATTCACTTTTGATGCCGGTTTTTCTTTTGATGCATCGGGAAAAGTGACGTTGTCTGTTTTTAGTCGTAATCCTGCGGAACAGTCTCTGAAAGATGAATTTTCGGAACAGCCTCTTGCATCTTTCCTGGCGGTTGCCTGCGATGTAAAGCTGTCACCTGCTTTTGGGGTAATTGCCGATATTATGCACCGGAATAATTTGTCCCGCCAGATATATGGTTTCGGGATGTCTGCCAGGATTCATTCAGCGGTTGAAATTCGGGGTGCTGTTTCTGCGAAACCGGTGCGGTTGGCATTAGGAACCAGCATACGGTGGGAGGGAATTGAACTTACCTTGGGCGCCAATCATCATGATCAACTGGGACTTTCTTCAACCGCCGGGATTGTTTGGCATTTTGCCGATAAGGGAGGAGGTGAAAAGTGAAAAGGTGTTTTTGGAAGTTCTCCTTTTGCTGTTTTCTCGGTTTTTGTTATTCAATTAGTGTTTATTCTCAAATTGGCGAAGGTTTGCAGGAATGGGCCGAAGAAGTGGCTTCCATCTATGCCGAAGAAACTGAAATTGAAGATGTTTCTGTGCTTACGGAGCATCTTATCGGACTGGCCCGTAATCCCATAAATATAAATGTCGCCGGCAGGGAAGATCTGGAGCAGATATTTTTTCTGACCGATATTCAGGTGGAGAATATTCTTTTTAAGAGGTATGTCAACGGTTCTTTTCTGTCCATTTATGAACTTCAGGCTGTGGAAGGTTTGCCGGTGGAGGTAATCCAGAGACTGGAACCCCTGCTGGTTTTTGGCTCTCAGGAGTACGAAAGCCGGAAATTTCGTCTTTGGGGTGATTCGTTTCTGAGAGCAGGTTTTCAGATGGAGAAAGCCAGGGGGTTTGAGGAAGATGATTCCGGAAGCGAATTGTATCAGGGTGACAGATTCAAACTGTATAACCGAACCCAGATTGAGACCAACCGCAATTTATCGGGCGGAATGATTGTGGAGAAAGACCCTGGAGAACCGATGTTTGGAAAAGGCATCAATGGCATGGATCTGATGTCGGGCTACATACAGTACAAAAAAGGGAACGGGTGGTTGAGGGAAGCCCTTGCAGGTCGTTATTCTGCCAGTGCGGCCCAGGGTTTGGTTCTTCAGTCGGGAATGCCTGTGCGCAAAAGTTCCATGACTACAAGCATCAGAAACCGGCGGGCCTCATTCAGGCCTTCTTTGTCGGCTTCGGAAGCAATGGCAATGCAGGGTGGCTATGCCGTATTTGGGTACAAGTCGGTGGAAGTGACTCCTTTCTATTCATTGAATTACAGAGATGGCCGGATTGATGAAAATGACCGCCTCACCAGTTTACGTGAAGATGGTTTCCATCGAACAGAAACAGAAATCAATCAGCGGCACAATGTGCTTGAGCAGGTGGCAGGAGGGAAAGTTTCATGGTCGGGTCGATGGTTGAATGTGGAAGCAGGTCATGTGATTTATTATCTCGACAGGTCATTGGAGCCCAATGTGCTTCCTTACAATCAGTTTTATTTTAGCGGGAAAGTGAATGCAAACAGTTGGTTGGGATATATGGTTAGCCGGAAGAATTTGCTGTTCTTCGGGGAGGTTGCTTCTAATGAATGGAATCACTATGCCTTTTACAACGGGCTGGTTTGGAGCCCTGCTCCTGGTTTTTCTCTTTCTCTGAGTCAGCGCTCTATCTCCATGTACTACAAGGCTCCGATGGCAGGTCCAATGACCGAAAGCGGCAGTTTTCAGGGCGAGGAAGGTTATTATTGCGGAATACGATGGGAGTTGCCTTCTCAAATCATCGTTTCCTCTTATATGGATTACTATCGTTTTCACTGGTTGAAATTCCGTATTGATGCACCTGCGTCGGGCTTCGATTGGCTGGGACATCTGGAAAAGAATTTTGGGCAGGATTCAAATCTCCGGTTAAAATTCCGGCATCGTGAGAAGCCGGCCAATGAAGGTGATGATTCACCCGAGGCAGGCATCTCTCATCTGAAATACAATCAGGTGAAAGTGCAGTACAGAAAGAAAGTAAACCCCGGCTGGCAGCTTACATCTCAGGGGCAGTGGCACTTTGTTAAAAAAGACGGAGATAACCTAAACGGGCAGATGGTGGCTCAGGATCTGAGGTGGAGCAATGAACAACAGACACTCACACTTACCGGGAGGTTGGCGGTTTTCTCAACAACCGGGTACGAGGCTCGTCTGTATTCGTATGAGCCTCATGTATTGTATATGTTTTCGGTTCCGGCCTATTCCGGAAAAGGAAGCCGTTTTTTGTTGATGGTAAACTATAAATTGGCCCGAAGTCTGCATTTCTGGTTTCGGGCAGCAAGGTGGCAATACAACGACCGAACCGAAACAGGCTCCGGCAATCAACAAATCGCATCCAATAAGAAAACGGAATTTACTTTTCAGATGCGGCTGAAGTTCTAGAGTGGTTGTTGTAAGTTAAGTTTCAGTGTGCTTAGTTGCCTACTTCTGAGATAAATTTGATGCGCACCATTCGTACCTCTTCTTCAGAATACTCGTCTTCTCCAAGTTCCTCAAGTGCTGCACCAATATCATCCGTTTCGGCATCTTCTTTAAAATAGAAGAAGATGTCATCGCGGTGTTCTTCATCCATTACCTGGTCAATGTAATAATCAATGTTGACACGGGTTCCGGAATAGACGATTGACTCAATTTCCTGGAGCAGTTCTCCCAGTTCTATCCCTTTGGAGTTGGCAATATCTTCCAGCGAAACCTGTCGGTCGATACTCTGGATAATACTGACTTTTGATTTGCTTTTGTTTGCCACCGTTTTAACCACCAAATCCATGGGGCGTTCTATTTCGTTCTCATCAACATGTCGTTGAATCAATTCCACGAAATCTTTTCCGAAACGCTTGGCTTTCCCTACCCCAACACCGGGCATATTCTGAAGTTCTTCCAGAGTTATGGGGTAATAGGTGGACATGGCTTCCAGCGATGGATCCTGGAAAATGACAAATGGAGGAAGGTTCTTCTTTTTGGATAATTTCTTACGCAAATCCTTCAGCATAGAAAACAGAACCGTATCAACGGCCGCGGTGCCTCCTGCCGAACGCGTTTCCTGTTCCATTTCATCGAAGTCGTGGTCGCGGGCAATCATGATGCTGAAAGGCTTTTTGATATAATTCAGACCTTTCTCAGTCATTTTGAGCAAGCCATAGCTCTCAATATCTTTGGATATCAGTCCGTTTACCAATGCCTGACGGGTTACTGCATGCCAGAATTTTTCATCTTCTTCGTCACCACACCCGAAAATGTCCAGTTCGTGGTGGTGGTACGACTTAATGATACTGGTAACTTTCCCAATCATCACCTGGATGATGTGCTCGGTTTTGAACCGTTCCTTAAGTTCGTTAACAACTTTAAGGAGTTTTACTATGTGCTCTTTTCCTTCGAATTGCTCTTTAGGATGCACACAATTGTCACAGGTAGAGCAGTTTTCTTGGGTATAAACTTCTCCGAAATAGTGAAGCAGCATTTTTCGGCGACAGACCGATGATTCTGCGTAGGCCACCGTTTCCAACAATAGTTGTTTCCCAATTTCCTGTTCGGCAAGGGGTTTGCCCTGCATGAATTTTTCCAGCTTCTGGATGTCCTTATAACTGTAGAATGCGATGCATCGACCCTCCCCACCGTCGCGACCTCCGCGTCCGGTTTCCTGGTAATATCCTTCCAGGCTCTTAGGGATGTCGTAATGAATGACAATTCGCACATCGGGTCTGTCAATTCCCATTCCAAAAGCAATGGTGGCTACTATTACATCAATATCTTCCATCAGGAACTTATCCTGATTGCCCGAACGCGTGGCCGCATCCATCCCTGCATGGTAGGGTAGGGCTTTAATCCCGTTGACGATGAGTGTCTCGGCCAGTTCCTCTACTTTTTTGCGGCTCAGACAATAAATAATGCCGGATTTTCCTGTATTTTCCTTGAGAATTTTTATGATTTCCCGGGTTGCATTAACCTTGGGTCTTACCTCGTAATAAAGGTTGGCACGATTAAAAGAAGATTTAAATACACTGGCATTGAGCATGCCCAGGTTTTTCTGGATGTCGTGTTGCACTTTTGGAGTGGCAGTTGCAGTTAGTGCAATAACGGGAGCTTCACCTATTTCGCTGATGATGGGTCTGATACGACGGTATTCGGGGCGGAAATCATGGCCCCATTCTGATATACAGTGAGCTTCATCCACTGCATAAAAGGATATTTTTACCTGTTTGAGAAATTGAATGTTGTCCTCCTTGGTCAGCGATTCGGGAGCTACATACAAAAGGCGTGTCTTGCCTGATACAACATCGTCTTTAACCTGCTGTATAGCCGTTTTGGTGAGAGAGGAGTTGAGGAAATGGGCAATTCCATCGTCCTCACTGAAGTTTCGCATAGCATCCACCTGGTTTTTCATCAGAGCAATCAGGGGAGATATAATAATGGCGGTTCCTTCCAGAATAAGTGCCGGCAGCTGATAGCAAAGCGACTTGCCTCCGCCGGTGGGCATCAGTACAAAAGTATCATTCCCGTCGAGAACATTTTGAATTATCGCTTCCTGGTTTCCTTTAAATGTATCGAAACCAAAGTGTTGTTTAAGATAACTGCTAAGGTCAATCTTCTTAGTCATAACAAATTCTAACTATTCATAATTTTCAACACAAAATCAGTTTGTTATTGCTCGTTTCTTTTTTTTTGACCCATAAAGCAAACAAATTTAATGGATTATTTAGAAATTCGATACGTTTAACTGATTTTTATGAGTCTTTATGACTCGTTATTGCAAAAGGCTGAAATTTTCAGGCAATCTTTTATGAGTTGCAATTCAATTCAGGTAATTTTGGGTGTATCGGGCATTGCCTAATTCTTATTGAAGGTATAAAATAACCGCAGTAAAAACAAATTATTTAGAAAGTGTTTTTATCTTCGCAATCACGTTTAACGAATCAGAGAAGAGATTGAAATGGGAAAAACAGTCCGGGAAGAAATGTCTTTTTTAGAGCATCTTGAGGAGCTTCGATGGCATCTTGTGCGGTCTTTTTTGTACATTTTCGTGTTTGCAATACTGGCCTTTATTTTTAAGAGTATTGTTTTTGATGAAATTCTTTTAGGACCGGGCAACCCTGAATTTTTTACGAATCGGATGTTGTGCGAACTGGCCAAAGATTTAAATCTGCCGATGTTGTGTATCAATCCGGTCCAGTTGTCACTTCAGAACATCAATATGACCGGACAGTTTACCACTCATTTGTGGATTTCTTTTCTGGCCGGGATTGTGATCGCTTTCCCTCTGATTTTCTGGGAGTTTTGGAGGTTTATTAAGCCCGCGCTATATAAGGAAGAGGTAGCGCACAGCCGGGGAGCCATTTTCTTTGCATCCATTCTTTTCACAATAGGCATCCTTTTTGCTTACTATGTGATAAGTCCTTTGTCGGTTCATTTTTTGGGCAGCTATCAGGTCAGCGAAAAAGTGGAGAATATTGTGAACCTTGGGTCATACATTGGAACGGTTTCCTCTATTATTTTGGCCAGTGGCATTTTGTTTGAGTTGCCGATGTTTATTTATTTTATGAGCAAGGTTGGCCTGGTTACCGCAGATACCCTGAAAAAATACCGAAGACATTCCATTGTGGTTACTTTGGCCTTGGCAGCAATCATTACTCCCCCTGATGTTATTAGTCAGATATTGGTTTGTTTGCCATTGATTTTGCTCTATGAGGCGGGGATTATGATTGCAAGAGGGGTGGAGCGGAATAAGAAGAAAGAACTGGCCCGGCAAGACTAAAATAAAGAGGTTATGGAAGAGCACAAAATGAAATTGCATACAGATACGCTTGTCAAAAGATATCGGAACCGGACGGTGGTGAAGGGTGTTTCGGTGGAGGTAAATCAGGGAGAGATTGTGGGATTGTTGGGCCCTAATGGAGCCGGAAAAACCACAACTTTTTATATGATTGTCGGGCTTATCACCCCCAATGAAGGGAAGATTTTTCTGGATGAGGAAGAAATCACCAATGAACCGGTTTATCGCAGGGCGCAAAAGGGAATTGGTTATCTGGCTCAGGAGGCCAGTGTTTTCCGAAAACTGAGCGTGGAAGACAATATCATGGCTGTGCTTGAGATGACCAAATATTCAAAGGAGTACCAAAAAGAACGTTTGGAAGAACTGATTGGCGAATTTGGTCTTGCGCATATTCGAAAAAGTCTGGGTATTCAGTTGTCTGGTGGAGAACGGCGCCGAACTGAAATTGCAAGGGCTTTGGCCATCAATCCCAGTTTTATTTTGCTGGATGAGCCTTTTGCCGGAGTTGACCCCATTGCTGTTCGTGATATTCAGGAGATTGTTGCCCGCCTGAAGTTTAAGAATATCGGAATCTTAATTACCGACCACAATGTGCATGAAACGCTGTCGATTACCGATCGTGCTTATTTGCTTTTTGAAGGCGATATTCTTAAAGCCGGGTCTGCTGAAGAACTGGCTGAAGATCCCGATGTGCGGCGTGTTTACCTGGGTGATGATTTTGAGCTAAAGCGCAGGAATTTTGACTATGCAAAACACTCCTGAACAGATTTTTTAGAAAAGTGATTTTTTTTCTTGGAAATTTAAATTTAAAAACCGTACTTTGCAACCGCAAAAATCAGGCGGACGTGGCGTAATTGGTAGCCGCGCTAGATTTAGGATCTAGTGCCGAGAGGCGTGTGGGTTCGAGTCCCTCCGTCCGCACAAATAAGAAAATGAGAACCGCCTTGGGTGGCCGATGGTCGCAAAAGGCGGTTTTTTTAATTGTGCAGGCCCCGAAAAACGGGTTGAAAAAAGAAAAAATGGACTACCGGGGTTGTACAGTTTGGCAACTTGTAAATGCTTCATTATCTTTGCACTCGTTTTTGTTCGGTCTTGGAAACAGGATGTTTCTGAAATTACCGACAAAACGGCCTTATTAATAGTTTAATTGAAAGCTGACGGTTGTTGTTTATTTACTGATGCTGGTCGGTTTAGTGTTGGCTAAAAATTGAAAATTGTTTTCACATGAACATTGAGAAAGAACAAATTGATGATTTGAATGCCGTTGTGCATCTCACCATTGAGAAGGACGATTATGAACCACGGGTTGAGACTGTCCTGAAAGACTACAGAAAAAAAGTGAATATGCCTGGATTCCGTCCGGGAAAAGTTCCTGCCAGTCTGGTGAAAAAGATGTATGGTAAGGCTGTTTTGGTTGACGAAATCAACAAACTGGTTTCTGAAAACCTTTCGTCCTACATCACTGACAATAAATTGGATATCCTTGGTGAACCGCTGCCTTCAGAGAAGCAGCAAACCATTGATTTTGATAATGATGAACAATTTAAGTTTTCTTTTGACCTGGGATTGACTCCCGACGTTGAGGTGAAACTTACCAAGCGTGAAAAGTTGCCTTACTATAAAATTGAGGTTACCGGGGATATGCTTGAAGGTCAGAAGAAAAATGTTACCAGTCGTTTTGGTACTACCGAGCCTCGCGAAGAAGCCGGGGAGAAGAGTATGCTCAAGGGCGATTTCGTACAGCTTGACAAGAGTGGCGAACCTCTTGAAGACGGGATTACAACCGAAGATGCTGTAATGTCAACGGCTATAATTAAAACAGATAAAGAGAAGAAGAAAATTGTTGGCGCTAAAGTGGGCGATGAAATTGTTTTTGAACCCAAGAAAGCATTTCCCAACGATACTGAAATTTCATATCTGTTAAAAGTTTCAAAAGAAGAGGCGGCCACTATTACCGGAAAATTCAAATTTACCGTTAAGGAAATTACTGAGTATGTTGATCCAGAACTGAATCAGGAGCTTTTCGATAAGGTTTTTGGCCCCGGAAAAGTGACCAGTGAGGAAGAATTTACTGCCCAGGTGAAAGAAGATCTCGAGAATACGCTTGAAATGGAATCGGAGTATAAATTCTCTATGGATGCCAAAGAAAAGCTGATGGGAAAGATGGATTTGAACCTTCCTGAGCAATTCCTCAAGCGTTGGATCAAAGCCACCAATCAGAACAAGGAAGAGCAGGACTTCACCGATGAGCAGATAGATCAGGAAATGCCTGATTTTCTTGAAGACCTTAAGTGGCAGATTATCCGGAACCAGTTGATCAAAGAAAATGAACTGAAAGTGGAGCAGCAGGATATTATTGATTTTGCCAAGAAATCGGCCAAGGTTCAGTTCATGCAATATGGCTTGAACAATGTGCCGGACGAACATCTTGAAAGCTATGCCATGGACATGCTTAAAAATGAAGACCAACAGCGTGGTATGGCCGAAGGAGCTATCAACGATAAGGTGATGGACTTCGTGAAAGAGGCTGTTAAAGTAGAAGAAAAAGAAGTTTCCAGAGACGAGTTCAATAAACTTTTTGAGGAGAGTCAAAAGAAATAAAAAAGACCGGCACCCTGTCTTTGTCATGAAAAATGATAATTTCAGGAACTGATTTTTAACCTGGAAATATTTTCATTGCCGAAAACTTTTAGTTTTTCTGATGGTTATGTTTTCAGGGTTTGTTATGAAATACAATAGATGAGTGTAGTATAAAAAGGTATATTTTTGCCAAAATCAAGGCTTTGAAAATTTTTGCACCGGAGTTAACCTATTGTTAATGAGGATTCAAAAATTTTCATTAACGAAGAGTTTGGCAATAAAG
>Ga0163225_100078_pt1 | contig 30148 bp, 29 predicted proteins | sample MSEWel2016_04_06_2_FD_113145 | JGI IMG/M metagenome (GOLD analysis project Ga0163225, IMG submission 113145) | Subsurface microbial communities from deep shales in West Virginia, USA - MSEEL Well Study Marcellus 5H_2016_04_06 ... | reverse complement strand
TCAGGAAGATCTATGATCAGGCACAGCGGCGGTTTATGAAGGGTGAGCCGGTACGGGTGATGGTCTATACAAGAGGATCATTTGAAGAGCATATTGTAAGAATTGAGGAGTATCGCGGCTTCTCATCCCCATAATACATTCACACGATGGAAAGGGTTTTTATAGGAAAATATCATTTTTCTATATATGTCACTTCCTTTTATTGAGACATTTAAAGGGATGATCACATCCCCCGGCGAAACGATCCGAAGCAGCAGATCCGGAACGCTTGGCGACTCGATCATCTATTTCCTGCTTGTCGTGATCATCTATTCAGTGCTTTCCACTGCAATCGCCCTTCTGATCGGACCGCTAAACCCCATGCCCCTCTCACCGGGAGGCGATATCGCTGCTGCCCTTGGCTTTATAATTGCACTTGTCATCTTCGGCACGATATCACTTCTGATCGCCGGTGCCATCATCCATATCTGTGCAAAAATCGTCGGCGGCAAAGGCGACTATACCGCAACGGTGCGAGCCTTTTCACTCTCGGAAACCCCGATGGCAGCTATCGGATGGATCCCGTTCCTCGGCTTCCTCGCACCAATCTGGGGCTTGATCCTGATGGTGATGGGTATCCGGGACTATCATGACATCTCAACGATCCGTGCAGTGATCGCAGTGTTCCTGCCGGCGATCGTCATCATCATCCTGGCAGTGCTCGGGCTCATGTTCTTCATGATCGATCCAACCAGCGTAACGGTTACTGAGATCCCATCAGTCACCGTCTAGACCTCTCCTCTTTTTTCCAATAGATACGCACAAATATTCCGGAAGCAAGCTTTTATCCATGCAGAGGCTTGAAGATCTCCTTGAACCCCTCCATGAAGGAGTCTGGGAGGTGGTGGTGCCAAAGGGCGAGGTTGCCTTTCCGCTCTCAGAGAACTGGGTTCTCTCCCGCATGAATGTCCCCTCACCCGGAACCCTCGCAAGCTACCGGTTCGGCCAGTACCACCTGCATGAGACCGCCACCGAATACCGGGTGCACCTTGACCGCTATGATCCAAAAGAGCATCCGGTGCTGCATCTTGCAGATGATGCCCCGCTCGTTCTGATGGTGATCGATACCATTTCTGCTCTTGTTACTGACTCTAAAAAAGCTCTTGTCCGGAATACGAGAGAAGTCCTCTCCGAACAGGCAAAGGCCTGGAAACTGGTTTTACTATGCGGGATCTTCATGTTCCTCTTTGCACTCCAGATCTTAACAGATCCTTTCATCACCTTTGGAAGCCTCCTGCGGATCCTTATCCCACTCCTTTTCCTCGCGTTATCGTACCCGTTTCTGAAGACTGCGCTGGTTATCAGGCCGTTCCGTATACGATCGATCGGGCGTTTTATTATCGGGCTTGGGATCGCTCTTTTTGCCATCAGCTCATTCTTCTCGGATCCGGAAGAACTTGCAGGAACATTTCTGTTTGTGCTGGCTGTATGGACCTTTGCAAGTGCCTGGCTCTCACTAAAAAGGGTAATTAAGGGGAAAAAAGCTGTACCTGAGGGATTCTGGCTGCGGCTTGCGGTTGGTATCCTCTCTCTCATTGTTGCCTTCATGACGCTCATTGCACCGGATGCAATCATCGAAATCCTGATGTATATTCTTGCAGGAATCGCCGTTCTCTTTGGAATCTATCTCCTGGCAGTAGGGCTTGCACTCAGAAAAAGAATGAAAGATCCGGAATCCTCCGGAGAGGAGATCCCGGGATAATCTGTCCGGTTATACCGGCTTGTAGGCGCCCCACTTCTCAAGAGCACGTGCGAGCTCAGGCGCCTTTTGAGCCTTCTCTTCAAGTGAAAGGCCGTCCTGCCATGCCTCGATCGCCTGCATGGTGGCAGCTGCCCCTGCACGGGTGCCGTCCGGATGTCCGTGAATGCCGCCGGAGACGAGGAGGACGAGTTCATTGCCATAAATATCCATCACATCGGGGACAAGACCGGGGTGAAGGCCCCCTGAAGAGACGGGGAAGGCACTTTTAATATGCCCCCAGTTCTGTTCAAGCGCCATCTCCGGAACTGTGCTGACCTGCTTTTCCCGGAGGATGTCGGCAAGCAGCTGTGCTTCTTTCGGTGTTCCGACAAGTTTTCCGACGGCTGTTCCGGTATGGATCTGGGAGACGCCGATGAGCCGCATCATCTTGGCAAGGAACTGCATGGTAATCCCATGCCTTGGATCGCGGTCAAATGCCGCATGCATTGCCCGGTGGGCATGGATCGCAAGGCCGAGATCTGAACAGTAGTCACGGAGTGTCATCACAGCGGCATATCCGGTGACGACCACATCGATCATCGCATAGTTCCATCCATGCTCTGCCAGCATATCTGCCCGCCTCTTCATCGTCTCGGTATCTGCGGTGATGTTGATGAAGGCAGACTTCTTTTCGCCTGTGATCTGCTCTGCTTTATCGCGTTTCTCTGTGAGTGCGGCCACCCGGTCATCGAACCGGTTGAAGGAGGTGGAGGTGAGGTTCTCATCATCCTTGACAAAATCGAACCCACCCATCCAGGTTTCAAACCCGATCTCTGCATGTTCGGCTGCCGAGAAGCCGATCTTTGGTTTTGGAACTGCTCCGGTCAGGGGGCGGTCCCGGATCCCGGTGAGTTTCCGGATCCCGTCATTGCCGAAATGCGGACCCTTGAAATGTTTAATGTAAGCTGCGGGGAGTGTTGCATCGATCAGTCTGAGCTGGTCGACTGCCTTCATACCGAAGATATTCCCGGCGATTCCGCTTAAGAGCTGTACCGCGTTCCCCTCTTCCCAGAGTCCTATGGGATAGGCGATCTTCAGGTACGGCCCGTCTATCTCAAAGGCGGTTGCCTGAAGATCTCTCATCCTCGGAGGGAGGGAATAGAGGGTTGTCCATGTGCCGGTGGAACTCTCTGAAGCAACCCTGCCTGCCGCCTCCTTCATACTGATCCCGGATGCCGGAGTGCAGGAGAAGAGGCAGATAATATCATCATCTGCAGGGGTATAGCTCAGATCAACAAATTCATTGTACCAGTCGATTGCCATACTCCATCACTATGTGAAAGAGATAGATAAATGTCGCTCTGTTGATAAGAGGACGATTGAAAAAAAGGACAGGGGTGGAGGTGATCCTTCTATGCGAGGTAGTCGTTTGGTGTTGGGATCTGTTCCTTCAGACCTTTCCGCTTCCGGATACCCATAACAACTTCATTGACAAGGCTTGCAGGAACCAGCTGGAACCCGGCAAACTCGGTGCTCCACATTGCACGTCCTTCTGTTGCCGACCTGAGGTCGCCTGCGAACCCGAAGAGTTCTGCAACCGGGGCAATGCCGTTGACCACAATCTGGTCGCCTTCCGAATCGGTGGTGGTGAGCTGTCCGCGCCGTCCCTGGATCTGGGAGATTGCCGCTCCCATCTGATCCTGCGGGACGGTGATCTGGATCTTCTGGACAGGCTCGAGGAGCTGGTCGTTTGCCATCAGGCATGCAGCTTTTACAGCAGCTCTCACTGCCGGGATAACCTGTGCCGGGCCACGGTGGATTGCATCCTCGTGGAGTTTTACATCCATCAGCCGGATCTTGAGGTTCTGCACCTGCTCGTCTGCGAGCGGGCCGCCGTCGAGAGCCTCGTGGAGACCATCAAGGACCAGTTCCATCGTCTCGTTGAGGTACTGGATACCTTTTGTCATATCAAGGAAGACATTGGTGGTGTATATATCCTTGACATTCTTCGCCTCATCCTTATCCATACCAAGGCTCACGAGCAGATCACGCCGCTCGATCTGGTTCATATTCATCGAGACTTCGCCGTTCTGTATTGCATCAACAATAGCCTGGTCAAGGGGTTCAACCTCGATATAGAACCGGTTGTGGCGGTTTGGCGACTTCCCTTCAACAGGTCCTGCCTTGGTGGTAACGGTCTCACGGTAGACAACGATCGGCTCAGATGTGACGATCTCGACGTGCTTATCACGGCGGATACGTCCGGTGATAACCTCAAGGTGGAGCTCGCCCATACCGGCGATCAGGTGTTCTCCGGTCTCCTCATTGATGTTGATACGGATCGTCGGGTCTTCCTTTGCAACCTGGCGAAGAACTTCAACCAGCTTTGGAAGATCCTTCATGTTCTTTGCCTCGACTGCAACCGTCATGACAGGCTCTGAGTAGTGCTTCAGCGACTCAAAGGGTGTCATCTCTTTGCTGGAGGTGACTGTGGATCCGACAATTGCATCCTTTAAGCCGGTAACAGCGGCAATGTTGCCTCCGACGATCTGTTCGACCTCAACACGGCTTGGACCCATGAAGATGCCGACCTGCTGGAGGCGGTTGCCCTTTCCGGCCGTTCCGACAACATACAGTTCCATCCCGCGGCTCAGTTTTCCTGAGAAGAGACGGCCGGTAGCGACTTCGCCTGCATGGGGATCAAAGGAGATGTCGGTGATCATCATGGCAACAGCGCCTTTATGGTCGCATGTGAGCATCGCCTTTCCTTCAGGAGATTCCTTGTCACCATGCCAGATGATCGGGATACGCCTTCTCTGTGCGTCGATTGGGTTTGGAAGGTGCTTGACAACAATATCAAGGATCACTTCGTGAAGTGGGCTTGATTTTGCAAGTGCTTTCATATCACCGGCATTGCACTTGTCGATGACTTCCTTGAAGGAGATGCCGCTCTTCTGCATGTATGGGATCGAAACTGCCCAGTTGTAGAGCGCAGATCCGAAGGCAACAGTTCCGGTAGCTGCATCGAGCTTCCATCCGCCTTCGGTGTACATCTTCTCGTTCATCCCTTTGATCAGCTTGTTGACCTTGTCGATGACGCGGCCAAGACGGATCATCATCTCCTGCGGGTCGACCTTCAACTCATTGATAAGGCGGTCAACCTTGTTGATGAAGAGCACCGGCCGGACACCCTCTTTCAGTGCCTGCCGGAGAACGGTCTCGGTCTGGGGCATCGGGCCTTCGACTGCATCGACGAGGACGATGGCACCATCAACTGCACGCATTGCCCGGGTGACGTCGCCACCGAAGTCGACGTGGCCGGGGGTATCGATCATGTTGATCAGGTACTCTTTCCCGCCGTACTCGTGAACCATCGAGACGTTTGATGAATCGATGGTAATTCCACGAGCCTGTTCTTCCGCATCGGAGTCCATGAAGAGCTGTTTGCCTGAGAGCTCTTCTGAGATCATCCCTGCTCCTGAGAGGAGGTTGTCGGAGAATGTGGTCTTCCCATGGTCGATGTGTGCAACGATACCAATGTTACGGATATATTCGGGCTTGTCCATCAGCTCCGATACTTTCTCCACCATCTTTTTGCCGCGTGACATAATTCACCAAAAAAAGTATTGATTAGCGGGCAGACTTTGCAATCCGCTCGACTTCTTCCTTCTTACCGACAGAGAAACATTTCGAGTCGCCTTTCGATGCGGCGATCAGCTCATCGGCAAGCACCTGGGCTGCCGAGCGCTTCTTTTTGTGGGATCCCTTCCAGACACCGGTTGCGATATATTTCATTGCGGTGTTTACTCTCCGGATCGGAGCGGTGTCGACGGACTTTGGCACGTTGATACCGCCGTACTTCAGCCTGACGGTCTCCTCACGGGGTCCGGCATTGCCGACTGCATCGACGAGAACCTGGATCGGGTTCTGCTTGGTCTTTGTGTGGATGATATCGAATGCTTCCATCACAATCCTGGTGCAGAGCTGCTTCTTTCCTGTATTGTGCTCGACCTGCATCAGGCGGTTGATCAACCGCTCGACGATTGCCATTGAGGATTTGGTGAACTGCTGCTGGGTGAGCCGTCCACAGCTGTGCGGAACAGCCATGGTCTTGAAACTCACGTACCGCTCAAGGCCGGGATCATTGATGACAACTTCCGACGGGTCCCACTTGTTGAAGAGAAGGACTGCTTTTTGTGTACTCTGTGCTTCTTCGGTCATCCTGCTCACCTGCGCGCCTTCTCCTTACGTCCCATGACAAGTTCATGGAGGGAGACATTGTTCACAGCGGTCACGACGAAACGAACCCCCGGGATATCTCCCATGGAACGTCCCATACGCCCGCCGATTCCTTCAATCGTCACTTCATCGTGTTCATCGATGAAGTTGATGGCTCCGTCTCCGACTGCAAATGCAGTCACCTGACGGCCGTTCTTAATCAGCTGCACACGGACGCACTTCCTGATGGCAGAGTTTGGCTGTTTTGCCTCAACACCGACCTTTTCGAGGACGATACCGCGGCCCTGGGGCGATCCCTTCAGCGGGTCAGCCTTCAGTTTCAGTTCAAGTGCACGTCGTGCATATCTGGAATCGCTCCAGCGGAACTTCTTTGAGGCGCGCTGGAGTTTTCTCGCTGCAAATTTTCCCTGTCCCATGTATAGACCTCAATTTTCTGGTTTTTGATCCGGTGGATACTCCAGAATCTGGAATACATATTGCGCGGAAGTGTTTTATTATACTATCCGCAAGCCACTCGTTCCTACATTCATGAGTGGTCTCTAATAATAACCTTATACGTTCTCTTCTCTAATGGATAACAACATGTCAGTCCGCATATACAAGGAGGTTCACTTCGATGCAAGCCACCGTCTCCTCAATTATGACGGCAAATGCGCCCGTCTCCATGGCCACCGGTGGCGCACCGAGATCTGGCTCGAGGGGAATGTGGATGCAGGAACGCAGATCCTGATTGATTATAATTGCATAAAAAAGCTGGTCGAATGCTATGACCACCAGGTGATCCTCAACGCAGATGACCCGATGGTGGAATGCCTCTCGCAGTTTCAGGATGTCGTCACCACGCGGGGAGATCCGACAAGCGAACTATTGACTGTTGAGATTGCCGATATGATTGATGAAGCCTGCCGCTCAATGGGGCTTGACTGCCGGATTGTCCGTGTACGGGTCTGGGAGTCTGAAGGCTGCTATTCAGAGGTTGAACGCTAATTATGCAGGTCGTTGAGATCTTTCCGAGCCTTCAGGGCGAAGGCAGAAACCAGGGGCTGCGCTGCTGTTTCCTCAGGCTCGCCGGATGCAATCTCAACTGCCGGTGGTGCGATACTCCGGATTCGCGCGACCTGTATGCAGGCGAAGATCTCATTACAGACGATATTCTGCATCGGATAGAAGAAACCGGGATCCGGTACCTCTGTGTGACGGGAGGGGAGCCGCTCCTCCAGCCGGATGAGCTTCTTCCTCTTATACGCACACTTTCTTCCAGAGGCTATACAATCGATATCGAGACGAATGGGACGCTTCCCTTTCGGCAGGTTCAGCCATATGCCTCCATCTGCATGGATCTCAAATGCCCCTCATCCGGCGAGCGGAGCGATCTCAGTCTTCTTGCTGATATCAGACCGACAGACTCGGTCAAATGTGTCGTGGCGGATGAGGGGGATCTTGATTATGTATATGATCAGATCCGATCTATTCCGATCAGGGGTGGGATCTATATCTCACCTGTCCATGGATCAAATTACACACGAATTGCAGAGATGGTGATGACGTGGGATCTTCCCGTCCGTCTCCAGCTCCAGCTTCATAAGCAGATCGGGGTGCAGTAAATGAAAGCAGTATGTCTCCTGTCAGGCGGGATGGACTCAGCCACCCTTGCCTACTATGCAAAGAATATGGGATACGATATCCTCCCTCTCCACGTCACCTATGGTCAGAGGACGGAATCACGGGAACTTGGATGCGCGCGGAGGATTGCCGGGCTGCTTGGTGCAGAGCCACCGGTCGTTATCTCGCTTGACTATTTCAAAGCCTTTGGGGCAAGCAGTCTCACCGATCCGGGAATCGAGGTGGAAAGATTTGACGAATCTCCTGAAGAGCGCCCGAATACCTATGTGCCGTTTAGAAATGCCAACCTGCTTGCAATAGCGACAAGTTTCTGCGAGGCGCGGGGAGGCGATGCCATCTTTATCGGCGTGCAGTCAGGAGACTATATCGGGTACCCTGATTGCAGACCCGAATTTATCAGGGCGTTCCAGTCGGTCATCGATCTCGGGACGATGTCAGGGAAGCCGATTGCACTGATGGCTCCGTTTGTCGGGATGAACAAGGCGGAGATACTGAAGGCGGGTTTTGATCTTGGTGTTCCTTATGAAGAGACCTGGTCATGCTACCAGAATAATGATCTCGCCTGCGGCACCTGTTCGTCCTGCCACTATCGGCTGGAGGCGTTTCGTGCCGTCGGCAGATCTGACCCGCTCTCATATCGGAGGCGTCCTTGACGATCATCTATCAGGGAAGGCGCCTCTCTGTTGAACTGAAGACCGTCGATCTCCCAAATGGCAGGACGAAAGAGGCGATCATTGTCCACCCCGGCGGTGCTGTTGCGATGCTCCCCTGTGATGGTGATGACTGTTACCTGATCCGCCAGTTCCGGCCGGCAATCGGCGATTACATTTATGAGGCGCCTGCCGGAACAATGGAGGATGGAGAGTCGCCGGAAGAGACGGCATCGCGTGAACTGATCGAAGAGACGCGGATGCGATCTGACGAACTCATCCCCCGTGGTGTCCTCATGACCTCTCCCGGCTATACCGATGAGGTGATCTACCTGTACGAGGTACGAACCCTCACACCGGCAGATAACTTCGATCCCGATGACGATGAGGTGATCAATGTCGTCCGCCTCCCCCGGAAGGAGGCTGAATTAATGGCACATGACGGAAGGATAATCGATGCGAAGACGATTGTTCTTCTTTTCAGGTGCAGATAGAAGAGATAATGCCCAATAATCATCTTTATTGGAGCAGAAGAACAATAATTACCCATTTTATAATGGTGACATACCCCTATGGCCGAAACAGTACAGACCGAGAAAGATGAGGCACGCCGACGGTACGAGTTTAAGAAGATGCTCGAACGGCTTGAACAGAAGGAAGGGAGCGGAACCGAGCTTATTTCCCTGTACATCCCTCCTGACAAGCAGATATCGGATGTGACAGCCCAGCTCCGTGATGAGTTCGGGCAGTGCGCCAACATCAAGAGCAAGCAGACGAAGACGAATGTACAGAGCGCCCTTTCTTCGATTCTTTCACGACTGAAGGGCTATAAAAATCCGCCACCATATGGCATGGCGGTCTTCTCAGGTGCCGTCAATATCGGTGGAGACAAGAGCACCTTTGAGACGATCATCATTGAGCCGCCCGAGCCGCTTGGCACCTATATGTACCGGTGCAGTTCAAACTTCGAACTCGAACCGCTCAGGCAGATGCTTGAGGAGAAGTATGTCTACGGCCTGCTCGTACTCGATCGCCGTGAAGCATACTGGGGCTTTCTCCGTGGGAACAGGATTGAGCCGATAAACGGAACCACCTCGACAGTTCCCGGAAAACAGCGCAAAGGCGGGCAGTCCGCAGCCCGTTTCGAGCGGCTCAGGCTGATTGCAATCAATGAATTCTATAAAAAGATCGGGGAGCGGGCCAGCGAGACGTTCCTTGCCGAGAAGGATTTCTTCAATCGTTTCAAGGGGCTCCTCATCGGTGGGCCGACCCCAACGAAAGAAGAGTTTGCCGATGGAGACTATCTCCACCATGAGGTGAAGAAGCGGATGATCGGCCTCTTTGATGTCGCCTACACAAACGAGAGCGGACTCGCAGAACTCGTCGATTCTGCCGCCGATGCCCTGAAGGGTGTTGACCTGATGAAGGAGAAGAACATCATGTCAAAGTTCTTCAAGGAGCTCACCAAAGACGACGGCCTTGCAGCCTATGGTGAGGCGAGCATCAGGAAGAATCTCGAGGCCGGAGCAGTCGATATCCTTCTTCTGTCAAGCAGACTCCGTGAGGTCCGCCTCCTGATCAGGTGCGGTGCATGCAACCATAGCGAGGAGCGGACGATCCAGATTGAGCCGGGAAAGAAGATCTCGAATATCGATTATGGCAACTGCCCGAAATGCACCTCGCCCCTCTTCCTTGAGGATGAAACAGATATTATCGAGGAGATGACGACCCTCGCTGATCAGAGCAGCACAAAAGTTGAGATCATCTCGGATGATTTCGAGGAAGGGGCAATGCTCTATAATGCATTTGGCGGAATTGCTGCGATCCTGCGGTACCGGACGGGGTTATGATGTACCTGGAAACAATTGACCTGATTGGACGTGTGCTGAGGGCATGCACCGGAGAGGAGGACCCTCTCCTTGTCGATGGCGGCGACCATGCCGATATCGCATCCACGATTGCGTTTGCCTGCGCCAAAAAAGAGAAGAAGGCACCGGCGCTGATCGCACAGGAGCTCCTTCTGAAGCTGAAAACCCACCCCGATTTGAATGGCATCTCGGTTGCTGCCATCGGACCGTACCTGAACTTCACCTTTGGCAGTGACTATATCGGAGAGTCAGTCCGGATGGCACGTGAATCCGGGTATGGTTCGCTTCCAAAACGGCATGAACGGGTCATGATCGAGCATACCAGTGCAAATCCAAACGGCCCCCTCCATGTTGGCCATATCAGGAACACCATCATCGGGGATACGCTTGCACGGGCATTTAAAAAAGCCGGCTACCCGCTTGAGGTGCAGTACTATGTGAATGATATGGGCCGCCAGATCGCCATTGTCGTCTGGGGTCTTCAGACACTTGGTATTGCCAGAAATGACGGGGAGAAGGGGGATCACTATATTGCCCGTGTCTATATCCAGGCCAACCGTGAGATCGAGAAGGATGAGTCGATCAACCGTGAGATCGAGCGGCTGATGCAGGATATCGAGCGTGGTGAGCGGAACGCGGAGCAGGCGTTCCGGCAGGCGGTTGACACCTGTATCGATGGCATCAGGGAGACACTCTCTGATCTGAACGTGGTGCATGACCGGTATGTCCGCGAGAGCGCCTTTGTCAGGATCGGGGATATGCGCCGCGTGCTCGATAACCTCTCCCGCATGGATGAGGGGGAGGACGATGGTGAACTCTTCTCGGTGAACCTTTCAGCATACGGGATTGAGAAGAAGTACATCCTCAGGCGTGCTGATGGGACAAGCGTCTATGCCGCACGCGATCTCGCGTACCATGCCTGGAAGAACGCAAACTATGACCGGGTCATCGATGTCCTGGGAGCGGATCACAAGCTGATCGGAGCCCAGCTCTCCTCGACACTCAGGCTGATGGGTGAGCGGGCTCCCGAGATCCTGCATTTCGAGTTTGTCTCCCTTCCGGAAGGGTCGATGAGCACCCGGTCAGGGAAGTTCATTACCGCAGATGATCTGATCGCCGAGGTAACCATCAGGGCATTTGAGGAAGTGACGAAACGGAGACCTGAGCTGACGGAAGAAGAACGGGATGCAATCGCGAGATCTGTTGCTGTTGGCGCAATACGGTATGATATTGCCCGTGTTTCGCCAGAGAAGAGCACCGTCTTTGACTGGAAGCAGGCGCTTGATTTCGAACGGCAGAGTGCCCCCTATATCCAGTATGCCCATGCACGGGCATGTTCGATCCTGGCAAAGGCAGGAGAGTATGCTGAGATCTATGAGTATGAGGACCCCCATGAGATTGCGCTGGCAAAGGCGATCGCCAGGTTCCCGGCAGTGCTCGATTCTGTTGTCATGGATCTCCGCCCCCATCTCCTCGCCACCTATGTCCGGGATTGTGCGGACCTCTTTAATATCTTCTACCGGTTTGTTCCGGTCTTAAAAGCCGAAGGAAAGAGCCGGGATGCCCGGCTCTGCCTCGTCGATGCAACAAGAAACACCCTCCGGGAAGCCTTGCAGACCCTTGGTATCGATGCGCTCGAAAGCATGTGATGCCCTGCGGAAGCAGGGATACCTCTTCTTCTCTCCGGATTCGTCTGCCGCGGTAAAACCCTGCATGTGGAGTAAACGGGCGCTCCGCGGCGGGGATATGTGTTATAAGCACCAGTTCTACGGGATCGAGAGCCACCGGTGCATCCAGATGACCCCGACACTCCGCTGCAACCAGCGGTGCCTCTTCTGCTGGCGGTCGCTTGAGCATGAGGTGGAAGAGGAGAGAGAACTCGATCCCGGGGTGATCCTGGGGGCAGCCCAAAAACTCCATAAGAAGGGGCTTGCCGGGTACAAGCCGCACCCGGATGTCACCCCGGAGCGGTGGCAGGCGGCTTCAGAGGCAGCGAACCAGGTTGCAATTTCGCTCTCCGGTGAGCCGACCTGTTATTCACAGCTTCCCGAGCTTGTTGATCTCTTCAGGGAGAATGGGTATACCGTCTTTGTCGTCTCAAACGGGACGCGGCCGGATGTGGTGAAGAAGCTCCATCCGACACAGCTCTATGTCTCGCTTGATGCGCCGGATGAGGATACGTATACGATGCTCTGCCGACCGAAGGGTGATTACTGGGAGCAGGTGCTCCAGAGTCTCCAGCTTCTTTCGTCAAGGAGATCGGCTGTACGGGTTACGCTGGTGAAGGGATTGAACGATCATTCGCCGGAGGCATACGGGCGGATCATTGCTGATGCTCATCCGAGCTTTGTAGAGGTCAAAGGATATATGTATCTTGGATACAGTCGAAGCAGATTATCAATGGATCAGATGCCTGAGCATGCCTATGTCCGCTCCTTTGCGGAGAAGATAGCGGAATCGGCAGGATATCGGATTCGTGATGAGAGTCCGGTCTCACGGGTTGTCTGCCTTGAGGAGGATCTATGAAATTTGATGCAGAAGAGTTCAGGAAACGCTCGAAAGAGGATTTTGAAGGGGCATGGCATGACGGGCCAAAGGTACTCTCCACACCGCCGGTATCCCGGCAGTATCCACGGTATACGTACCGGCGCGCCCGGCCGCACCCGGTCTTTGATACCATCCAGAAGCTCAGGCAGGCATACCTTGCAATGGGCTTTGATGAGGCGATGAACCCGGTGATCATCGAGGAACAGGAGGTGTACCGGCAGTTCGGGCCTGAGGCGATGGCGGTATTGGATCGCGTCTTCTATCTCGGCGGCCTGCCGCGGCCAAATGTCGGGATCGCACGGAAACAGATCGAGGGGATCGAGGGGATCACCGGAATATCCATTGATGCGGAGAAAGAAGCGGCGCTCCGCACCTGCCTGCATCGGTATAAGAAGGGCGATTTTGATGGCGACGATCTCACCCACGAACTCTCTGTGGTGCTTGAAATCGATGATGCGACTGTCGTTCATATCCTTGAATCGGTCTTCCCCGAGTTCCGGGAGCTTGCACCGGAATCGTCCCGTTCAACGCTCCGATCACACATGACCTCCGGCTGGTTCATGTCACTTGGCGAATGCTGGATGCGCAATCCCCACCCGATCCGTATGTTCTCGATCGACCGGTGTTTCCGGCGCGAGCAGGAGGAAGGGGCAACACGGCTGATGAGCTACCATTCTGCATCCTGTATCGTCGCAGGCGAGGATGTCACCCTCGATGAGGGGATGGCGGTTGCAGAAGGACTCCTCTCTGCCTTCGGATTCACCGACTTTGAGTTCAGGCCCGATGAGAAGCGGTCGAAGTACTACATGCCCGGCACCCAGACCGAGGTGTATGGCCGCCACCCGGTCCATGACTGGGTGGAGGTGGCGACCTTTGGGATCTATTCACCGTCCGCACTCGGCGAGTACGGGGTCGGTATCCCGGTGATGAACCTCGGCCTTGGCGTTGAGCGGCTTGCGATGATCCTCCACCAGGCAGATGATGTCAGGAAGCTCAGTTTCGGCCAGTTCTACCCCCTGACACTCAGCGATCGGGATCTGGCAGGGGCTGTCTCTGTCCGGGAAGAACCCTCAACTGAGGCAGGACGCGTCCTTGCACGGGCGATTGCAGCGGTTGCCACAGAACATGCGGCAGTGCCGTCCCCCTGCTCATTCCCCGTCTGGTCAGGCGAGATCGCAGGAACAGCACTCGATGTCACAGTCATTGAGCCTGAAGAGAACTCAAAGCTCCTTGGGCCCGCCTGCGGAAACGAGGTCTTCATCCATGAGGGTGCGATCCTCGGGGTGCCCGATACGGAGAAGTTTGCGAATATCAGGGAACATGGCACTAAAACCGGCATCAGGTTCATCGATACCGTCGCACTCCTTGCAGCCGCCCGGATCGAGGAGGCGGCCCGGTGCGGGGAAGGGACAACTGTCCAGGTGAAGATGGCAAAACTCCCATCAGATGTGAATATCAAAATCGCCGATCATGCGATGCGCTTTGTCACCGATAACCGGAAGAAGATCGATCTCCGCGGCCCGATCTTTATGACGGTGGAGAGCAGGGTGAGGGAAGAGTAAGAGAACTCTTCGCAGACCTCCTTTTTCCAGAGAAAAACTCCATTTCTTTTTCAAAATCAGGCTATCGTCCTTACAATCCGCTCTTTTGAGAGCCGTCCTGCCCATCTTCTTCCAAGCAGGAGGAGCACGATCCCAAAAACTCCGAAGAAGAGTTCGGTTTGTAGCGTAACTCCGCCTTCAGGTGAGATGAGCGTCTGGAGTGCAAAGATCAGGAAGATGAAGAGGAAGACAAAGCCCATCCCGAGGAACTGGTTCTCCCGCATCCCGAGGTAGAGCTGTGCGGCTCCGATGATGCCTGCGGATGCTGCGGCATAGATCGGGAGGATGAGTACGAGATGCACCAGCAGAAGCCAGGGGAGGCTGATCCCGACAGGTGAAACGGCGAAGGCGACAGCTATCGTGATCAGGGCAGAGAGGAGTGTCATCCCATATGCAGCTGTTGCGACGCCGAGGACTTTCCCCTCCCAGATCTGCCGGAGGGAGACAGGTGCACAGAGGAGGGTAAGGATCGTTCCGTCCTTTTTTTCCCGGAAGAAGGCATCTGCAGAGAAGAGGTATCCCATGAAGATTGCAAGCACCACCGTGAGGCTTACAAGATGGCCTGCAAGAGCCGTGCCGGGATCACCTGAAATGCCTGCCAGAATGCCGAGGGTGGTGAAGACCGGGAACCAGATTGCGAAGATGAAGCTTGCAATCAGGACGCCTTTGTTGGTGATCGCCTGAAAAAACTCCTTCCGTGCAATTGTACGTAGCTCGTTCATGACGCATCCTCCCCGGAATGAACGTACCTGAGATAGATCTCCTCAAGGCTCGCGGATCGCTTCTTTGCCTCCTCGATCCGAAATCCTGCCGCAACAAGGGCGGAGATGAGATCGGCGGCACTTCCCTGCTCTGAGAGGGTGCATGTTACTCCTCCGTCTTCTGGTACTGCTCTCTGAATCACCGGGATAGTTCGGAGGGAAATGAGGGCATCCTCTGGTACTTTCCCACCCTCAAAGGCGATCCAGATCGAGGATTCGTTTCCGGAGGCCGTGAGCCGGGCAACCGAATCCTCTGCCTGGATACGTCCTCCTGCAAGGATCGCAACACGGGTGCAGATCCGCTGCACCTCATCGAGATGATGGGAGTTGATGAAGACGGTCATTCCCCCGGATGCAGAGAGGGAGAGGATCAGATCACGCACCATCCGCTGGGCATCGGGGTCGAGGCCGGATGACGGTTCATCAAGGAAGAGTATCCCGGGTTTGTGGAGGATCGCACGGGCGATCCCGAGTTTCCGTTTCATGCCGGTTGAGAAGGTGCCGACGGGATCATATGCACGGTCCGCCATGCCGATCATCCCAAGCAGCTCATCAATCCTGTCTTTTGGATCGTCGATCCCATAGAGATTCGCAAAATACCTGAGGTTCTCGTAAGCGCTCTGCCGTTCTGAAAAGCCGTTATTCTCAAAGAGTACCCCGATACGCCGCCGCGCTTCGTCATCAGAACCAAGGTCAGCGCCGTTTACCATGGCAGTCCCGCCATCGGGGGTGAGGAGTCCGAGGAAGAGGTTGATCGTCGTTGTCTTTCCCGCCCCGTTCGGGCCAAGATACCCGAATATCTCGCCTTTTTCCACGGAAAATGATACATTTTCCAGAACCCTCCGTCCATCAAAGGATTTGGAAAGGTTCTCTGCCCTGATCGCCTGCATGATACACCAAAATGTCAAAAACTATTTACATTTTTATGGTATGAATGTATCGGAACTGGCGGGTTTAAGTGCTTCCCGAAGGGTTCGGAGCAGCAGACCCGCACCACTTTTGTCAAGCGGCTGGTTATCGTTTCCACATTTTGGCGAGAAGATGCAGGCGGGGCAGCCATCGATACACCGGCATTCGCTGACGATCGCTTCTGCAAGCGTTGTGATCGTCCGGATCAGCTCATATGCCTTTACAGAGAGCCCTGCCCCCCCGATATAGCCGTCATAGATGATGATCGCAGGAGTACCCGTTTTGGGATGGCAGCTGGTTGAGATGCCGCCGATATCATACCGATCACAGATGACGGCACCGGGCATCGCTGCAATCAGGGCATGTTCTGCGGCATGGAGAGTGCCATCGGGATCGCCGATCCTCCCGTCCTCAAGCACACTCTCATCAACGGCTATCAGAAGCCCCTGTGTCGGGAAGGAGAGGGGCGGGGCATCGACATCGCCGGATCCGATCACCCGGTCGTACCTGACAATTCTGTATCCATAGAGCTCTTCGGTGACGGTCACCCCGGCAGATGAGATGGTGAAGCCTCCGTAGGAGACACTCCTTTCAATTGTGCCGACATCAACGCTTTTCTTCATCAGGGGGCGGGTATGGTAATCGACATCGATGAGCTCAACCCTGATCTGTCGATCATCACGGTTCACCGATCTGACACTATAGCTCTCCCCCTGGTGGAGGATGATCGCACCCGGATATGCCTCGCGATATGCCTGGGAATCATCCATCGTCTCGATCAGGTGTCCGTTATGGGTGATCCGGTATCCCCCCGATGCCGAACCCGAGAGGGAGACGAGTTCGGATGCCCGCGAGGATCCGGCATAGACGATCCCCCGCTTCGTTTGTGCCAGGATCTCCTGTTCCATGAGGGCTGAGAGATAGTCATTCATCTCTGCTCCGAAATACCGGCAGTCAGAATCGGCAATCGGCACCTCGGCTGCCGCACAGAGGAGATGTCCCGAGAGGGCAATCGGGTTTCTGCAGTCGATTGCCGCATGCTCGTATGCAGTCTCAAAGAAGCGGTCCGGGTGGTGCATGTAGTACTGGTCGATCGGATCGTACCGGGCTACCATTGCGACGATACTCTCTCTCCCGCTCCTCCCCGCACGCCCTGCCTGCTGCCAGAAGGAGAGGGTGGTGCCGGGATACCCTGCCATCACCACCGAGTCGAGGGTGCCGATATCCACCCCGAGCTCAAGGGCATTTGTCGATACAATACCCCGGATAGTCCCCTCCTTTATCCCCGATTCGATCTCCCGCCGTTCATCTGCGAGATACCCGGCACGGTAGGATTGAATCGTCTTCTCCTGGGTTTGTGCACCCGGAAATTCCTCACGGGCTCTGAGTGCAATCACCTCGGCAAGCCGCCGGGACGGTGAGAAGCAGATCGTCTGGTATCCCTGCCGGATGGAAGCGGAGAAGAGATCGGTAGTTTCAGAGATGAGAGATGCCGTCGGGTCGCGGGCATAGGGGTTATAGAAGACGATTGTCCGCTCATTCTGCGGGGATCCGTCTTCACTGATGAGACGGCAGGCTCTCCCGGTGAGCTGTTCTCCAAACTCCATTGGATTGCCGAGAGTGGCTGTTGCCAGGATGAATGCGGGATTTGCATCATAGAATGCGAGGACACGCAGAAGACGCCGGATCAAAAGGGCGATATGCGAGCCGAAGATGCCCCGGTACCGGTGGGCCTCATCGATCACAATGAAGGAGAGGCCGGCGAAGAAATCTGCCCACTGCCGCCGCCAGGGGAGGATATGGTGTATCTCATGCATATTCGAGATGATGATCCGTGACTTTGCCCTGATTCCGGGGCGGGCATCGCGGGGAGTATCGCCATCATAGACGGCAGGCCGCATACCTCCTCCGATCGCAGCATCAATCTTCTGGAATGCCCGGAGCTGATCGCGGGCAAGTGCTTTTGTGGGGTAGAGCAGCAGGGCACGGGCAGTGGAATCGGTGAGGAGGCGGTCGATGATCGGGAGGGCAAAGGCGAGGGTCTTCCCTGATGCAGTCGGGGTTGCAAGGATGATATCCTCTCCATCAGCAAGTGCTTCATATGCCTGGGCCTGGTGAATATAGGGCTTGATCCCTGATCTGGCGAGATACTCTTTCAGGCGGGGGTGAAGCCGATCCGGAACCTCCGCATACTGCGCCTCCCGTCCCGGCAGGGTTTTGATGAAGAGTGCATCATCGGGGTACCCGTACCGTTCCTGAAAGGATCTGAGGAGCGGGGATGCAATCACCCTGCCATCTCCCGGTACATGCGGAGGAGTTCGATGAGTGAGAGGACATCCTGCCGGTTATGCTTCAGAACAGGCAGAAGTAGGCCCGGATTCTTTGTTCTCCGGTAGGTATCGTAGAATTCCGGAACCAGCGCCCCCGGAAGATCTGATCCCCTCTCTATCCCGAGCAGCTCCTCTTCGACAGTACCGAGGCGGCAGTCGTGGAGTGTACTCCTGTGCAATCTCCGGGTGATATGGAGGAGATCGATCTGGTCTCTTGCGATCTCGTCTTCGATACCATAATAGGCGAACCGGTCAGCCAGATAGGGGAGGTCAAAGGATCTTCCGTTATAACTGATAACAGTTGCATCCTGTGGCACTGAATCTCTCCAGGCAAGGAGAGCAGGAAGCTCTTCGTCAATGTCGCGGGCGAGGAACTGGTGGAAACAGATCCGGCCGCCCCTGAGCTCAGCCGATCCGATCAGAAAGACCGGGCGGGAGAATACCCCGAGTGTTTCGATATCCAGAAAACAGAACCGCTCCTCTGGCGAGAAGGCGGATGCCATGATGATATCAGGATGTGTCCGCCCCATTCTCCCTGCGATCAACGCTGCAACAGATCTAAAATCGCCTTCTTCGATGATCTGAAGCACCTCTTCCGCACTTTTCCAAAACCGCCTGCTATGGCGCAGATCATGGATCGTCCTGCAACCTTTCCTGATAAGCAGACGCTCGGTGGCAGGCCCTATACCAGGTATGAGCCTGAGCCTTCTGATCAGGTGGCGTTTTACGTCGTCCGGATGGAGGTAGAACTGCTGATGGTCATGTTCTTCGGTGATCCTGAGGCAGATCCCCTCCTCTGTCTCCACCTCCGTTCCCTCGCAGATATCAGCAAGGTCAGTTCCCGCATAGGTCCGGAGGAGTGCATCGCGATCAAACATGCATCTCTGGTATGCAGATGCGAAGACCGAGGATCGTGCGATATGTGCCCGGAAGCGGTTGTCATGTTCGATGACGGAATAGCCGGGCGCTGCATTGATCCTCTGCCGCCAGAATGTTCCTGCATCCATAAAGGCACCCGCAGATCGTCCCATATGTACTCATCAGGGTGATCTGAGATAAATCCCCTGAGCGGGGCGTGAAAGTGAACCGGCAAACGGCTTATTGCAGAAGAGGGAGAGAGTATCTTCATGGCGTCTCTCATATCTTTCCGCAAAAGACCGGCACAGGAGGTATTTCATGCCGATACAGGCACTTCTGATCGATATTGACGGGGTGCTGGCAATCGGCGGAGAGCCGATCCCCGGTGCAGCCGGGGCGATCCGATGGATTGAAGATCAGGGAATCCCCCATCGTTTTGTCTCAAACTCAACCCAGAGGAGCAGACGGCAGATTGTGGAGCGGCTCAATCATGCCGGCTTCAGCATACAAGCCGATCAGATCACAACACCGGTTGTTTCTGCACTCCGGCTCCTTGAAGAGAAAGATATCAGCGCCTGCCGGCTCCTGATGACCGATGCCGCCCGATCGGAATTTTTAGAGGCGGGCATCACCGAAGCTGCGGATGGCGCAGAAGCCGTGATCGTCGGGGATGCCGGATCTGCTTTTACCTTCGGTGTGCTGAATGATGCGTTCCGCGAGATCAACGATGGCGCCCTCTTTATCGCCCTTGAGCGGGACCGGTACTGGATGGCCGAAGACGGCCTCACCCTCGCTGCCGGGCCGTTTGTCGCGGCACTTGAGTATGCCACCGGGAGATCTGCAGTGGTGACGGGAAAACCCTCGACTGAAGCCTTCCTCTCCGCCTGTGCGATGATGGGTGTAGAGCCGGAGAAGACGGCGATGATCGGGGATGATATAAGGACAGATGTATGGGGTGCACAGAACGCAGGGCTTGTCGGTGTTCTGGTAAAAACCGGTAAGTATTCGCCTGCGGTTGTAGAGAAGTCAGGGATCACCCCGGATAGGATCATCGATTCGATCACCGGGGTGCAGTCGCTCTTCTCTTCAGATGCGGAGATCAGGCGATGATGATCCGGCCCGGTGGGGAGGAATAGCGCTCCCTCTCCTGAACCTGCTGCATGCCTCTCTGCTGCGGGATGGCAGTGTGGTTCTGGATCTTCTCTGCATAGTGCTCTGCCCTGCGGGCAAGATAGATGAAGGTCATCTCTGTCATGATCTCTTCTTTTGGGTGACGATATGAATATCCTCCGGGCAGGGCGTGAAAGTGAAGACGGGTTGTCACAGCCTGCATAGAAAACTCATATCTCTCCTTCAAATATGGAAATATTCCCTTTCCGGGATTTTTGATCCCTCAAAACAAGCCTTTTTCACCCCCGATACCGAATATATCATGATTTCAAATGCTCACTATAGAAGACCTTCATGTTGAGGTTGAGGGGAGAGAGGTACTCCACGATATCAATCTCACGATAAAGGAGGGAGAGACGCATGTCCTCATGGGGCCGAACGGCTCCGGGAAGACAACCCTTCTCCGTGCGATCATGGGTTTTGACAGCTCACAGATCACGGAAGGCTCCCTCATCTACAATGATCATGATATCACCCATATGCCGATTCATGAACGGGCACGCCTTGGGATCGGCCTCCTCTTCCAGCGCCCACCGACTGTCTCGGGACTGAAACTCGGAAAGCTGCTTGCGGTCACCTCCGGCGGTGACAGTGAGCGTGTCGATGAATATGCACGGCATATGAATATGGATACCTTCCTTGAACGTGACATCAACAAGGGGTTCTCCGGTGGTGAGATCAAGCGGAGCGAGGTCCTGCAGCTGATGATCCAGAAACCCGATCTTGTCATGCTCGATGAGCCGGAGAGCGGTGTTGATCTTGAGAATATGTCTCTTGTCGGCAACGCCATCGCTTCACTCGTTGAAAAGGATAAGCATATCGTAAACCGGAAGAAGAGCGGCCTGATCATCACCCATACCGGATATATCCTTGATTATATCGATGCGGATTTCGGGCATGTGATGTGTGACGGTACCTTCAAATGCCATGGCAACCCGCGTGAGATCTTAAAAAGTGTCCAGAGCAAAGGATACAAGGAGTGTATCGAATGTCAGAGAGTATGAAAGGCTTCTCGGAGATTGGAGAGGAAGACCTGAAGCGGATCGAGATGACCGGTCTTCAGACGGGATCCCTTGAAGGGAGATCCGGGAGTTTCCTTCAGGTGGATGATCACATCCACCATGCCTCAACCGATACAAAAGGTGTCGAGATTCTTGCCCTGGCAGACGCGCTTGAAAAGTATGCGTGGCTTGAAGACTATTACTGGAAGGCGGTGCCGCGTGACAAGGATGAGATCACACAGTATGTTGCTGCCCGTGAACCGAAAGGCTATGTCATCATTGCACGGAAAGGCAGCCAGACGACCTTCCCGCTTCAGACCTGCCTCTTTATGGCAAAGGATGAGATTCAGTACGTCCATAATATTATCATCGCCGAAGAAGGTGCAGAACTCCATCTGATAGCCGGTTGTGCCAGCTCGATGAAGACGAAAAACGGTGCACATTACGGCGTGACCGAGTTTTACATCAAGAAAGATGCAAAGGTCACAATGACGATGATCCATACCTGGGGTGAATCGATCGAGGTCTATCCGCGGAGTGTGGCGATTGTTGAGGAGCGGGGTATCTTCCTCTCCAATTACGTCTGTATGGTTCCTGCAAAGAAGGTGCAGATGTACCCGACAGCAGAACTCAGGGGTGATGGTGCAGTTGCACGCTTCTCGAGTATCATGCTTGCAACACCCGGTTCCTACCTCGATACCGGCTCACGTGCCATCCTCTCTGCCAAAGGCGCAACCTCCGAGCTGATAACACGTGCCATTACAACCGGTGGCACCATCATCTCGCGTGGCCATATTCTCGGTTCAGTGAAGGATACCAAAGGCCATATCGAATGCCGGGCATTAATCCTCAAAGATGGGACCATCCATGCCATCCCCGAGATTGAAGGGCGGGTCGTGGACTGCGAACTCTCCCATGAAGCGGCAGTCGGCAGGATTGCACGGGAGGAGATTGAATACCTGATGGCACGGGGGCTCTCAGAGGATGAAGCGACCGCAACAATCATCCGCGGCTTCCTTGACGTGAAGATCAGCGGCCTCCCCGAAAGCCTCCAGAAACAGATAGATGCCGCAATTGACGCGGCCGAGAAGGGATTCTGAAATGAGCGATCCGTTTATCCACCAGCGGCGATTAATGGTCAGTGACCAGATCCGATCCCGCGGGATTACGGACGAACGGGTTCTTGTTGCGATGGAAGAGGTACCCCGACACCTCTTTGTCCCCCCTGATCTTGAGATGGATGCATACCGCGATCACCCGCTTCCAATCGGGCAGGGGCAGACCATCTCCCAGCCCTATATCGTTGCCGGGATGACCGCTCTTCTCCAGCTGAAGGCAGGGGACTCTGTCCTTGAGGTTGGAACCGGGAGCGGGTACCAGGCGGCGTTGCTTGCCAGAATTGCCGGCAGGGTTATCTCAATTGAACGAATCCCCGAGGTGGCCGCAAAGGCAGAGGAGAATCTCAGGGCGGCAGGAATTGAGGGTGTCCGGATCATCATCAGTGACGGGACTGCCGGGTACCCGGAAGAAGCACCGTATGATGCTATTCTGGTGACCGCAGCCACCCCCTCTCTCCCCTCTCCGCTTCGCTCACAGCTGGCAGATGGCGGACGCCTCGTGGCACCTGTCGGAGATCGAAATATCCAGCATCTCATCAGGATCACGCGCCATGGTGACGAATTCGTGACAGAGACATTTGAGCCGGTCCGCTTCGTCCCCCTGATCGGGGAGTACGGGTGGCAGAATGAAGATGTATGATGTAACGCACCCCCTCTCAGAGGAGGGATATACCTATCCGGGTGATCCGGTTATTGTGTTTGAACCAGAAAATAAAGGTGGCATCCATATAACCGGAATCAGGATGGGAAGTCATTCCGGCACTCATATCGATGCACCTCTCCACTATCTTCCGGATGGGCAGTCGATCGACCAGATCCCGCCGGATCTCTGTATTGGTCCCTGTCTTTTATTGAATACTCCAAAAGGTCCGCTTTCAGTGGATATCGCCGCAGCCACCTCCGCCGGAACACGCCGGCTGATCCTCCGCTCAGGCTGGTTTCCCGGAGATCCTGATGATTATGGGTACCTTACCGAAGAGGCTGCCACAAGCCTTGTGGAAGAGGGCATCCTCGTGATTGGCACTGATGCCCCGTCAATTGAAGCTCCGGATGGCGACGGCTCGGTTCACCGGATCCTTCTCCGTGCCGGGGTGGTGATCATTGAACTCCTCAGGCTGGATGCTATCCCGGAAGGAGTATATACGATGGTTGCCCTGCCTTTATTATTGAAGGGTGTTGACGGATCACCAGCACGGGTGCTCCTCATTGATTCCGAAGAGATGATACCATGACAGTCATTCATGATGCAGTACGTAAACTCAGGGAAAAGCTTGAAGGGAGCGGTTGTGACGATGGAGTCGTCTCCCTCTGGATAAACTCCGATACTCCGGTATGCCAGTATCCAAAAGGCGTCTGTCTCGAGGCTGTGTATGGCGGAAGAACAGCAGAGATGGTGACGACAGATCCGCTTGAAACCAGGACGAAGGTCTCATTCCTGTATGGAGCGCCACTGAAGAAACTGAAGACACGGGCAGCAGCCGCTGCAATCATCAATGTTGTATCCGGTTTTGCCTGTATATCGCGGAAACTGCATGGATGCTCTCCATCGGATCGCATGGAATGCCAGGAACTCCTCCTGAAGTTCTATGATTCCGGAAAGATCTACCCTGTCGGGGATCTCAACGTTATCCCGGATCTCTTCAACGGGCGGATCGTTGATCGTCCGGAGGATGCGGATATCATCTTCATCGCCGGTGACGGGTTTGTCACTGATGAAGGGATTGCTCTTCAGGAAAAGTTCCTTGAGACGAAAGAGATCGTCTATATGGGTCCGTCGACCGCAGGAGTTGCTACACTCCTCGATCTGAAACACTGGTGCCCGTTTGGCAGATGAGTAACCATAATACCATAAAAATCACATCTTCAGTATGCTCTTTGGTTCATCCGGTATCAGGATGCAGTATGGAAAAACCCTCCTTGACCTCTCTCTCCGGGCCGGTGCCTCTCTTGGTGCCGGCAGGGAATGTGTGGTTCTCGGTAGCGATACCCGGACCACACGGGATATTCTTACCCAATCTCTCATCTCCGGTATCCTCTCCTCCGGGGCGGATGTCATCGCCGGTGGCATTGCACCTACGCCGACTGTCGCCTATGCAGCACGGGCAGCAGATGCAGGTTGCATGGTGACCGCATCGCATAATCCTGAGATGTATAACGGACTGAAAGTCTTCAATCCGGATGGCTCATCCTTTACCATTGCCCAGCAGAAGCAGATGGAGGAGTCACTTGATAACCCCGACTGGACTGACTGGAAGTCCATTGGTTCCCGGAGAGATGCGGATATCAGGACGCCCCACTCCGATGCCATACTCGCGTCTCTCTCACCTCCGGAAGGCATGACGGTTGTACTGGACTGCGGTGGAGGGGCGGGATCCCTGATCACCCCCTCCCTTCTAAAGAGAGCAGGTCTTTGGACTGTCTGCCTCAACTGCGATCCAACAGGAACCTTCTCCCGCCCTTCCGAGCCCCTTCCTGAAAATCTCTTCTATATGCCGTCGATCATCAGGAAATCCGGTGCTGCATGCGGTATAGCCCATGATGGCGATGCGGATCGGTGTGTTGCTTTTGATAACCGGGGTCGGTTTATTTCAGGTGAACACCTCCTGATGCTCTTTGCACGGTACCTTGACCTGGATGAGGTGGTGACCACAGTCGATGCCTCGATGGCGATTGAGGAGGTTGCTACTGTCCGGAGAACTCCTGTCGGGGACAGCTATGTCTCCGAAGCCCTCCTCTCCTGGGGAAGTCTCGGGGGCGAGCCCTCGGGGAGCTGGATCTTCCCCGCCCACTCCCTCTGTCCTGATGGGATCTATGCCGCCGCCCTCATCTGCGAAATCGCCGGCGAATGGGATATTGCCGAAGAAGTCGATACCATGCCGGTTTATCCGATTCTTCGATCATCTCTTGCGACTGTACATGGTGATGAAGCACTCCGATCTCTTGGTGCGGAGGTACCCACAGATGGCATCAGGGTTGAGCAGGAAGATGGCTGGTACCTGATCCGGGCAAGCGGAACCGAGCCGAAGGTAAGGGTGACCGCAGAAGGAAGGACAAAGGATATTGCAGAGAAACTCCTCTTTGAAGGAGAAGATCGATTGAAAAAAGTACTCAGGGAGGTCTCCTGATGGAACCGGTAACAGAATGTATTCTTCTTGCGGCAGGCGAAGGGAAGCGGATGCGCCCCCTGACGACCAGCCGTCCAAAAGTGATGATCCCACTTGCCAATCGTCCCATGCTCGAACATCTCATCCTTGCAGCCCATAAGGCAGGGATCAGACGTTTTATCCTGGTCGTCGGCTATGGCGAACAGGCAGTCAGGGAGTACTTTGGTGACGGAAGTGCCCTTGGTGTTGAGATAGAGTATGTCGTTCAGAGGCATCAGCTCGGCACAGCTGATGCCCTTCGTTCTGCAGAAGGGCTGGTATCAGGAAACTTCCTGATGATGAATGGCGATATGGTACTTGGATCTGAAGAGATACGGGCGCTCTGTGAAATGCCGGTTCCGGCACTTGGTGTCTCCGAAACAGATCACCCGGAGGAGTACGGGGTGGTTCTGATAGAGGGTGACCGTGTGGTGAACCTCGAGGAGAAGTCGAAGCATCCAAAAAGCAGGATGATTAATGCCGGGGCATATCTCTTCCCGCTTGAGATCTTCGGACGGATCGAGACTATCGGCCTCTCGCGACGGGGAGAATACGAATTAACCGACGCATTGATGGATTATATCAATGAAGGGAAGCTCTCTGCCCTCACGCTACATACGTGGATGGATGTCGGGTATCCCTGGGATATCCTCGCAGCACATGAACTCCTTCTCACCGATATGAAGGGAGAGATTGCCGGAACTGTTGAGGAAGGAGCAGTCATCAGGGGTGCGGTTGTCATCGGGGAAGGGACAACAATCAGATCAGGGAGCTATATCGAAGGGCCATGCATCATCGGAAAGGACTGTATCATCGGTCCGCATGCCTACATCCGGCCAAAGACCACCATTGGCGATTTCTGCCATATCGGTCATGCGGTTGAGATCAAGAACTCTGTTATCCTGTATGGAACGAAGATCCCGCATTTCAATTATATCGGTGACAGTGTGATCGGATCCGGCTGCAATTTTGGTGCTGGAACAAAAATTGCCAATCTCAGGCACGACTACGGTATTGTCCATGTCGGAAGCGTCATGACAGGAAGAAAGAAGTTCGGTGCGGTTATCGGTGATGATGTCCTCTTTGGGATCAACTGTTCGGTGAACACCGGTTCGAGTATCGGGTCCGGGTGCAGGATTGCGCCCCATTCATTTGTCGAGGGTGTCTGTGATGATGAGACGATCGTGTCGAGGTGAATGTGAATGCAGGCAGTAATTCTGGCAGGTGGCGAGGGGTGGCGGCTCCGCCCATTAACGAAGAACCGGCCAAAGGCATTGATCCCTGTCGGTAACCGCCCCTTAATCGACTATTGTATAGAGGCCCTGCTGAAGGCAGGAATACGGGATATCATTGTTGTTGCCGGATACCGGAGAGAACAGGTGATCCGGCATCTCAATACCCTCGATCACGAAGTCAGGGTGGTTGTCCAGGAGAAACAGCTTGGCTCTGCCCATGCACTTGCCGCTGCGGCTCCCCTGATTCATGAGACGACGCTTGTCCTATCAGGGGATAATTATGTGGATGCTGCCTCCATCGAGGCGATGGGAACGGATGGCAATGCAATCATGGTCTCAGGCTCTCTCTCCCCTTCCCATTACGGCGTTGTCCGGATGCAGGATGGTATCGTCACGGACTTCTTCGAAAAACCCGATGAAAAAGGTCCCTGTCTTGTGAGCAGTGGTCTCTACCTCTTCACCCCGGAGGTGATCAGATCCATCCGTGAAGCTGATCTTTCGGATCTGCTTATCCGCATAATCGCAGATGGTATCCCTGTCCGGGCAGTCCGGGGCGGCGAATGGTATGATGCCATTCATGCCTGGGATCTCCTCGGACAGAACCGCCACCTGCTCCAGACAAATGAATCCTTCCGGAGCGGGACGATCAGCCGGCTTGCCACGATCAGTGGCCGGGTCTCGATTGGAGCCGGGAGCAGCATCGGCCCCGGCTGCTGCATCAGCGGCCCGGTACGGATCGGAGAAAGCACCACCATCGGGCCGAATGTCGTCATCGGGCCTGATGTGAGCATCGGGAACCGCGTCACTATCGAGCCCTTCACGGTTGTTGAAAATTCACTCATCATGGATGATGTCCGGATCGGATCGCACTCCAGGGTCATGGATTCGGTAATCGGGGAAGGATGCACTGCAAACGATCATCTCTCAACGATTACTGCCGAAGGGCTCTTCCCTCTTGGCGAGAGTGATGCAAAGATACTCCACCGGGGAACCTTCGGAGCTATTATCGGCGAGGGTGTTTCACTGGAGTCTTCTGTTGTCCTGAAAGGGTGTATCCTTGGGAATAATTGCCGGGTTCAATCCGGCAGGCGGCTTGAGGGAGTGATTCCTGATGGCTCGCAGGTGATCTGAATGTGCGGGATCGTCGGGTATATCGGCCGCCGAAAGGCAGCAGGTATTGTGATTGAAGGATTGAAGCGGCTTGAGTACCGGGGGTATGACTCATTTGGCCTTGCCACCATTAATGGTAAAATCCGGATCGCAAAGAAGAGCGGCCGGATATCTGATGGAAGCTCCGGTGGAGCCGGTCTGCCGGGAAGGATCGGTATCGGCCATACCCGCTGGGCAACCCACGGCATCCCCAATGATCAGAATGCCCACCCTCATATCGACTGTACCGGAAAAATTGCTGTGGTGCATAACGGGATCATCGAAAATTATGCAGAACTCAGGCGTGCCCTCACTTCCCGTGGCCATATATTCAGTTCAGATACCGATACCGAGGTGATTGCCCACCTGGTGGAGGAGCAGTATACCAGCGATCTCGCTGCTGCTGTCAGGGCAGTCCTCCCACTCCTGGAAGGATCATATGCCATCCTCGTGATTGCCGAGGGGGATGACCGGATTATCGCTGCACGGATGGCAAGCCCGCTTGTGATCGGGGTGGGGGATCGGGAGTTCTTCTGTGCATCGGATGTCACACCGCTCATCGATCATACACGGAGGGTGATCTATCTGGAGGATGGCGATTTTGCCGTTCTCAGTGGATCAGAGTACACAATTACTCATGACGGCCAGCCGGTTCACCGATCCGTCGAAGAAGTGGATTGGGATATCCAGGATGCCCGGAAAGGCGGGTTCTCTCATTTTATGCAGAAAGAGATCTTCGAACAGCCGCAGGTATTCTACAACACAATTCATGCGGTGAGAGAATCTCCCGATGCCCTTGCATACCTTGTCAGGAGCAGGAAGAGCATAATGATTGTTGCCTGCGGCTCCTCCTATCATGCAGCCCTCCTCTGTAAATATCTCATCGAGGTGTACTGCGGCATCCCGGTGCGGGTGGAGATCGGCTCGGAATTCAAGTACTATACTCCTCCCATGAATGATCCGGTGATCGGAATTACCCAGTCCGGGGAGACGGCAGATACCCTGGCAGCACTGAAGATGGCAAAAGCATGGGGGTGCCCGACGATCGCGATTACAAATATAGTTGGATCATCTGTGACGAGAATTGCCGATGCAACCATCTATACCCGTGCCGGTCCCGAGATCAGTGTTGCAGCAACAAAGTCGTTCATCGCACAGCTTGCAGCTGCCCTCCAGATCGCAGGCAGCCTCTCAGACGATTCTGCACTGGAAGAGGCTCTTGACCGGGTCAATGTCGGGATCGAGGAAACGCTCACCGTTCCAATCGATGATGCGGTCTCAATCTGTAGCAAGGCACATTCAATCTTCTTCATCGGTCGCGGCTTCTACTACCCGGTGGCGCTTGAAGGTGCCCTGAAGATGAAGGAGATCTCCTACATTCATGCAGAGGGGTATGCTGCGGGGGAGTTGAAACATGGTCCTTTCGCACTCCTCTCACCTGATACTCCGGTTGTTGCCCTTGCAATGCCGGGGAAGACGTATCCGGTGATGATCTCAAATATCAAGGAGATCAAGGCACGCGGGGCGCCGGTGATCGGGATCGGTACTGCCGGGGATAGGGAACTGCCTGAGATCGCTGATATCTTTATTCCTCTCTCTCCCTCGCATGAAGTGGCGGGCATTGCGATGGTATCTGTCATCCTCCAGCGCCTTGCATACCATGTCGCCGATTCACTCGGATGCGACATCGACAAACCACGAAATCTTGCAAAGAGTGTAACGGTGGAGTGAAGGATGCACGCTCTCTTGTGAAGAGAAGGATAAACGTTATGTTTCCCAAATCGAGGAATGGTGTATCGTAATGCCGAAGACCTCAGCAGTATCGGGGGAGATATTCTTCCTTCACCACCTCGATAATCATCCGGAATGTGCTCTCCGGCTGGATACGCTTCATGAGAGTATTCCACACGGCGTTCTTATCCATCCTCCAGTGTTGGCCGGGGTGGAGGAGCTTGAACGTGTTCATACTCCGGCTCATGTGAAGATGATCCGCCAGTTTTCCGAGTTTGGCGGTGTGAGGTTTATTGATCCCGATACGTATGTCATCTCACATTCGTATGAGGTGGCATCCTATGCCGCCGGTTCCGCTGTCTATGCAGCGGCGCGTGCAATGGATGGGGAGCGTTCATTTGCACTGGTCCGCCCACCCGGCCACCATGCCGAACCCGATCGTGCAATGGGGTTCTGCCTCTTCAATAGTGCCGCAATCGCTGCTGCCTCACTCCT
>Ga0163225_100077_pt1 | contig 30215 bp, 29 predicted proteins | sample MSEWel2016_04_06_2_FD_113145 | JGI IMG/M metagenome (GOLD analysis project Ga0163225, IMG submission 113145) | Subsurface microbial communities from deep shales in West Virginia, USA - MSEEL Well Study Marcellus 5H_2016_04_06 ... | reverse complement strand
TTCAGTCTATTCCTGTCGCATCTATCCCGATTATAGTTTTTGTTGATTTTGGTTACAACAAAATCTTACAAAACTTATATCGGGACCTCATATGCGCCTTACAGGATATGCTAATCCTGTAATTCCTGTCCGTCAGTACAGACTTTTACCGGTTGGCTTCCTTCACTGCATACCTCACGGTAAACCAGCTTGCCACTTGCTAATGCTTCGAGGCGTTGCCCTCGCGCATAAGGGACTTTACCCTGTGGAATATTAGCGAGCTATTCCACGGGGTGAACCCTCTGGATAAAATTACACCACCCCAATTTATGGCTCTTTGAAAAAGATTTGTATTTTTATACTTTTTCCAGAACTTCGAGGTGGGTGCACTGCTGCTCATGCAGGGCACACACAATCTGTATACGCCAGCCGCAGCTTCACAGCATATTCAACCATTCGTTTTTCCTTGCGACCCGCTCATGGTTTGAAACAATCGTATCGGGTTTGAAAGTCCCGGTATGACGCATACAGCAGGGACGTTGCGATGCTACTAGACCCAAAACAACATAGTAAAACAGAAAGAAATATGAAACAAATTTTTATAAAAACAATTTTGGGATTTTCACTTTTAGGATCAATACATTTAACTTATGCCCAACCAAATTATCCAGCACCAGCAGGTGTTTGGTGTAGTTGTCCACCAACAACAGGGATAGGAAATGGTTCGGTTGACCCAGCCGTAGCATCAAAACCTTATGTAAATGGGATATTAGTTCGGGTTGTCTGGAAAGATATTGAACCCGTGGATGATACTTACAATTGGTCGCTAATTGATGATCAAATTACTGCAGCCATATCGTATGGAAAAAAAATTTCACTCGCAGTTGGAGGTGGTCCCAACACGCCTCAATGGCTATATGGGTTAGGAGCCAATTCGATTAGTTATAGTTTACCTTTTTCAGGAACTATGCCTATTCCATGGGATGCTGTTTTTCTCGACAAATGGACTGATTTTATTTCTGAACTTGGAAGTAGATACCAAAATGATACTACTATTCAATTGGTTTATATCACTAATTCTTCTCAAAATGGATTTGAGATGCAAATACCATATAATCCAACACCTTCATATACTTCGATTGGATATACTGATCAACTGGTAATTGACTCGTGGACTCAAATTATGGATGTATATAATGCTGCATTTCCCAATCATTATTTAACCAATGATTTCCATCCGGTGAACTCAAGTGATGCTATTGCGGACTCGGTATATAATTATGCTATTGTGAATTTAGGTTCCCGATACGGTGCAAATGCGTGGTGGTGGACTCAAAACAATACTTCCGTTTATCCTTCGCAATATGCTATATTACAGCATTCTGCCAACTCGAATGCGTTTAGCGGAATTCAAATGGCGGCCAGTGGAGTTACAAATCCGTCAAATTTTGGACCCGGTGGAATGCCAGAAGCGTTGAACCTGGCCATTTCGAATAATGTTTGCTATTGGGAAATTTGGAACAACGACATTACTGATGGGTCATTTGATTCTTTACTTTCTAATGCAACTTGTTCAGCACTAAACTTAGAAGAAAACACTAAAATTGAAGATAACTTAACCATTTACCCCAACCCTTCTAACAAGTTTTTTACTATATCTATGGATATCAATAATATCCAAAAAATAGAAATAATAAATGAGTTAGGGCAGACAATATTTATAAAAGAAAACATAAATAACAATCAATACTCCTTAAACATCGGAAATAGCATTGATGGTATCTTTTTTCTAAAAGTAACTGACGACAAAAAAACAGTATCCTATAGAAAAATAATACTGAAAAAGTGATTTAGAAGAAAGCACAGCCACAAACAGTAAGCCTTCGGCCACCCGCGTATTGTAAAAGTAAAAATTTTTCCCAAGCCGGGGATACCGGCCTGGGAGTTGAATCCTTCTAAGTACTACCGGAATCTTTTGGAATTAGTTGGAGCTTCCCGGAAAATTCCGGCAACGGTTGGATTTTTCCCAATTGTGTGGCAAAAGGTCACCCAGTTCCGGATCATAGTTGCTATCATACAATGCAATTTTGGAAAACACATCGGTCACCCACTGCCGGGGGTTAACCGCCGGTTGACAAACATGAATGGCGGGTTTTTTTTGCCGGATTAGGGGGTCAGCTTACTCCGGATTATCCACGCAAGGCAGACTGTCCTCAGGGTCTTAGACCGATTAAGGGCATGGATGCGTGAGCATAGCTAAAATATTTGAATATTCCGCAACTGTCGTAACAGCGTAAGAGCGAAAACCAAGACTGATACGCTCCCTACAAAAACGGTAAGCTGACAGGTTATGAGCGTTTAACGCAGCTCATACGAAGATGTTGTTCAGCCGGCAGACAGGATGAGCCTATAGAAAAGAAAAGTTAGCCAAAGAGTGCAGACAAATTACTACTTTTATTGTCAGCGATAATGAAAATAGTAATAGCAGCCGGGTCTTCCCTCACCGGAACGGCCTTAAAAGTGCCTGAGCCCCCGAAGAATCGGAGCAGGCAGTGTGCCGGGAATTGAGAATCATGCATTCTTTAAAATATCAATTATGAATGCATAAACTGGCACGCACGGTTCTTAGGGGGCGTAAGCTACCCGGTGCAACAAGTGTAAAAAAAAAGACAGACATAGCAGTCAGATACGATTTTGACAAAATTAAAATAAGAAAGGATTTAGCTTATTGATAGGACAGTGCAAACTTGGAGGAATTTATTTTGTTTTTTTCTCCCCCCCCCGCAAAAAAACCATCCCACATTACAGCACATTTGCAAGCCCGCACGAACCAACGCCCAAACCCAAGGCTTGCAAAAGAGTTGCAATTTTGCCAACGCACTCGTGCTGAATTGTTACTTTTGAGCTATTAAGAAATGAACCGACATAATGAAAAAGGATATAGATAACAAACTCAACTCTAAAAACATCAAACCAACTGCCATGCGGCAATTGGTTTTAAAAATTTTGACAGAACAAAAAACAGCAATCAGCCTGCCTGAATTGGAACAAAAATTTGAAAAAGCCGACAAAGCAACTTTGTATCGAACGCTAAAAACATTTCAGGGAAATAAACTGATTCATTCGATTGATGATGGTTCGGGTTCGGTAAAATATGCTTTGTGCCAGGAAGCTTGTGAGTGCCAACCCGAAGACCTGCATGTTCATTTTCTTTGCTCAAATTGCAATCAAACGTTTTGTTTAAACGACTTTCCGGTTCCAACAATAAATCTGCCCAATAGATTTTCCCTTGAAAGTGTGAATATGGTTGTGAAAGGAATATGTGCCAATTGCGATAAATAAACTTTGCAACCAGGTTGCATCAACTTTTTTTTATCTTTGACGTTCATATTTTATGATTTTAAGTTTCAGAAACCGGTGAATTTTAAAGGACAATATATAGGAGGAGTATTTACCTTTTTGGCAGGGCTGATTATTTTAGCTCATGCTGTCGTGCCACACCATCACCATTTTGAGCTGACACATTCCTCAGGACAGGAATCAACTTGCGAGATCCCTGCACAAGAAAAAAACACTGAAACCCAGGATTCCCATTGCCATGCATTTAATATTCTGGTATCAGAAAAGACAAGTACAACAGCTTTAAACCAGTCTTTAACCGACCATTTTGAATATCTTCCGGCCGGAATAATTCTTCAAATTGAGGTTCCGCCCGTAAAAAACATTACCGCCACTATTTTTGGTAATCATGCCAATTTCATAAAACAATTTTTCTTTACCGCTCACTCACTCCGCGGCCCCCCTGTAAATGCTTAACTTTTGTTTGAGTTAACGGACTGGCAAACAAGCTAGTCCTAATGTGTTACTTAATCTTTTCGTCATGAAAAAGAAAGAGTTAAGCAAGCAACAATTGCGGGAAAAACAAAAAATCGAAAATAAAAAGTTTAATCGAACACTTATTATCAGCTTTAGTTTACTGATGGTCGCAACAGTTTCTGTTCTGACTTTCTACACCTATAAGTGCGACACCCGGTTTTTTTATCATAAATGGGTTTGGTACGAAGAAGAAATTCCCGGCGAATGGGCTTGCATGAACGGCGATGACTTACAGCTTCATAAATCTTCAAAAGTGTCCTATAAAAACAAGGTGTACTATTTCTGTAGCGAGGAATGTTTTAACCATCTGGTAAAGCATTTTACAGAAGTTGCGATGGTTCCCGATGCTTTTTCAGGCGATTCAATTAACAAGTCCGATGCATTAATCGGTCTAAAAGAAAAAGGGGAACCTGAATTGGTTTACTTTAAGAATAAACAAACGATGAACGAATATTATGAACAGAGAAATAAATAAAGTTTTAACAAATAAAATCAATAGGAAATGATAAACAGAATCATAACTTTTTCACTAAGAGTGAGGTTAATTGTTTTATTTATGTTATTCCTTTCACTTCAGGGAATAGCTCAAACGCAAGACACAACAATAACCCTCGAAGACGCCGTTGAAATCGGTGTAAAAAATAACCTGGCAATACTTGCTGTGGAAAAAGATATCGCTGCCACTAAAGGAAAGGCAATCACCGGCCTGGGAGTAGAGGATCCGGAAGTTTCCGGGTCATGGACAGAAATCCCTAAAGGAAGCGGTGTGAGTAATTATAATGAACGTAATTTCACTATATCTCAATCCATTGATTTTCCCACGAATTATATTCACCGGAAAAAACGGGGTTATTTGGATATTGAGCGTTCACAAGTTATGCTCCAGGAAAGGAAGCTTGAATTACGCACCCGGATAGAAAAAGTCTATTACCAATTAGTGGGAAGCCGTGAACAAGTCAACCTAATCAGGGAAAACATCAGTTTGGCCGAAAATTTTCTGGATGCCGCCCAAAAAAGGTATAACGCGGGGAAAGCCCCAATATTAGAAGTAAAAAGGGCACAAATTGTTCTGTCAAACATTGAAAATGAATTAGCAGTGGCGCAAAGCAATTATGAAAAAAATCAGGCGGCTTTAAATGCTCTCCTGGCCTTCCCCGATGAGAAAAATGCCGTACCTGCCGATAGCTTAACGTATCGTTTATTGAATTTAAATTTAAATGATTTACTACTACAGGCAATAGAAACACATCCACTACTATTAATTTATAACCTCACGGCTAAGATTGCCGATAAAAATGTCAGCCTGGCCAAAGGCAGCTATTTACCCAAAATTTCCGGTGGTTATACGGCGCAAAAAATAGGGGGCAACAAATTTCGTGGTGTCGAGGCAGGCATAAGCATTCCGCTGTGGGCGCCTGTAAACCAACGGGGGCAGGTAATGGAAAGTAAAGGAAACCTCGCTGCAACAAAATACAGGGAACAAAATGCAGTACTTGTCCGTAAAGCCAGGGTGAAAGGCGCATACAGCAAGGTTACTGCAGCACGCGAACAGGTCAATAAGTATCAAAGTAACCTGCTTCAACAATCGGAAGAGTTATATAAACTCACCCTGCGCAGCTACGAGGAAGGCAAGGTTGATTACCTGAAGGTACTTGATGCGCAAACATCATATATAAACATTAACAAAAGTTATATCGATGCCCTTGCATATTATAAAATACAAGTGGCTGATTTAGAATTTGAAACCAATCAAAATTTTGTACAATAAAAAAATAATACAATGAAAAAAATACTTTTAATTTTTATAGTTTCTGTTGCCGTGATTTTAACTTCATGTAATAACACGCCTAAAGAGGGCGAACCTGAAGGCCATGCTACCGAAGAAGCTCCGGAGACTGAAGAACACGCCGAAGAAGGACATGGACAGGAGGTTCATATTACCCCAGAGCAAGTGAAAGAAATGGGAATTGTTGTAGAACCTTTAAAAGGTGGTTTGGTAAATTCAAAAATACAGCGCCCCGCCACGGTTAAATTTAACCCCGATAAAACCGTAAAAATGGGCCCGCGTATTTCTGCAAAGGTAGAAAAAGTGCAGGTTGATTTGGGCGATAATGTTTCGAAAGGACAAGCCCTGGCTTATTTAAGCAGCGTGGAACTTGGTAAAATTAAAGCCGATTACCTGGGCCAGTTATCGCATTTTCAGACTAAACAAAAAGCCTATCAAAGGGAGAAAAAACTGTACGGGGAAAAAATTAGCAGTGAAGCAGACTATTTACAGGCCAAAGCAGAATTTGAAAATGCCAGGGCTGATTTGGAATCCAGCAAAGCAACCCTGGAACTATTCGGAATTGCTGCAGAAAACGTGGGCAACCAGGATTACCCGTTGTCATATTTTGTACTAAACTCCCCTCTTTCCGGTGTGGTGCAGGAACGAAACCTTTCGCCCGGGCAAACATTATCGCCCAACAGCACCCCCATACATATTGTAAATAACAGCGAGATGTGGGTGATGGTAGATGCTTATGAGCGGGATATTGCCTACATTCAAACAGGACAGGCTATCAGCCTGACGGTAAAAAGCCTTCCCGGTAAAGTTTTTACGGGCAAGATAGACTGGATATCCAATGCCCTTGACCCGGATTCACGAACCTTGAAAATCAGGGCAGTAGTAAACAATAAAAAAGGCTTGTTAAAAGAAGGAATGTACGGAACCGCGGGCATCATCAATAATGAGGAAAGGAAAAATCCTATTATTCCTGTCGATGCCGTTCAAAAGATAGAAACCGAACAAGTGGTATTCATTCCCGGAGATGAAGAAGGTAGTTTTAAACCTGTAGAAGTAATTACCGGAAATGAAAACAACGGTTGGGTAGAGATTGCCGGGAATATAAAAATAGGTGAGCCGGTGGTTACTGCCGGGGCTTTTGACCTGATGTCAACAGTCACATCAAAGACAAGAAGCGCCGCACATGGTCATTAAAATATTGTTCAAGATTTAAAAAAAGACAAATATGATAGATAAAATAATAAATATATCCTTAAAGAACCGCATCATTGTCCTATTGCTTGCAATAGCCATAGGTGCTTTAGGATATTGGTCGCTCAAAAGCGTTCCTGTCGATGCATACCCCGATGTTACGCCCCCTATGGTGCAAATATTTACTTCCAGCCCCGGTCTTTCACCGGTGGATGTGGAAACGCAAATAAGTTACCCGGTAGAAATATCCATGTATGGATTGCCCGGTATTGAACGTGTACAAAGTACCTCTATTTTTGGCCTTTCGAGGGTTAACGTTTATTTTGAGGAAGGAACCGATATTTATTTTGCCCGGCGGCTGGTGATGGAACGCTTGCCCAAAGCCAAAGAAGCCATACCCGAGGGACTTGGCACTCCTGAGTTAGGGCCGCTTACTACCGGTCTGGGACAGGTATTGATGTACACCCTGGAGGTGGATAAAGACACCAGCTATTCCTTAATGGAAATGCGAACCATACAAGATTGGATCATCAAACCTCGGATGCGGACCATACCCGGGGTAACAGATGTTTTGGGCGTAGGTGGCGATGTAAAGCAATTCCAGGTAAATGTAGATATGAATGCACTCTTATCGCGAAACCTTACGATGGAAGAAGTCCGCGAGGCATTGATTTTAAATAACCGGAATATTGGCGCCTCGTTTATCGAACGTGCCGGGGAAGAGTTCCTCGTACGCGGGTTTGGCTGGATAAAGCCGCACAATGAAGGATTGGAAGATATCCGGAATATTATCGTTTCGGAAAAAAACGGGACACCTGTTACCATCGGGCAGGTTGCCTCGGTTGAACACGGCGCTGAAATAAAGCGCGGCACCATGATTGCCAATGGCAAAGAAACCGTGGCGGGATATGTGCTCAAACTATGGGGTTCAAACACACAAAAGATTCTTGATGGAATGGATAAGCAAATCGCCTCTATTAATAATTCTCTGCCCGAGGGCATGAAGTTGGTCCCGTTTTATTCACAAGCGACGCTGGTTGAAAAAGCAGTGGGAACAGTTACCTCATCTCTGGGAATTGGGGCCATTTTAGTAATTCTCGTTCTATTTTTATTCCTGGGCAATATCCGCTCTACGTTCATCGTGCTTATTTCCATCCCTGTTTCTGCACTGATTGCTTTTATAGGCCTCAAATCCATCGGACTGACAGCCGACCTGATGAGCCTGGGTGGCCTGGCCATTGGTATCGGTATGATGGTTGACGGCTCTATCGTGGTGGTTGAAAATGTGATGCGCCACATAAAAGAACAAAAACAAAAAGGAGTTAAAATTTCGATGGTCAGACTGGTAGGAGAAGCTACCCGTGAAGTGGGACGTCCCATTGTTTTTGCAGTTGCCATTATCATTCTTGTTTTTATTCCACTATTTACGCTGCAAGGTACCGAAGGAAAGCTATTTAGCCCCATGGCATATTCCATTTCATTTGCCATGCTGGGAGCTTTAATTTTGGCTATCACACTTACACCTGTTATGACGAGTTATTTAATCAGGGAAAAAACAAAAAATAAAGAACCACGGTTTCTCGGTTATTTAAGAAAGAAATACCGGGTATTTCTGAACAGGACAGTAAAACATCCTTTTGCGGTGGTTAGCGTGGCTGTTATACTCCTGGCCGGGAGTATAGCCATCGTCCCGTTTTTGGGAACCGAATTTGTCCCTACCCTGCGTGAAGGGGATATTGTTATACGTTCCACCCTGCCGCCGGGAGCCAACCTGACAAAAACAGTCGATTACGCCAAAAAGATTCAAAAAGCGATAAACGAATTCCCTGAAGTAGAAGGAGCCTATGCACGCGTCGGGCGGGCAGAAATAGGTAGCGACCCCGAGCCGGTAAACGTGGTTATGACCGTTATCCCGCTACAACCATTGGACGAATGGGAAACGGGCAGGACTTACGAGGAATTGCAGGCGGCCATGGCAGAAAAGTTAGAGAAGGAAGTGCCCGGTCTGGCCAATAACGTTTCTCAGCCCATTCAACTTCGTACCGATGAACTGATGACCGGTATAAAAGCCCAGGTAGCAATCAGTATATATGGGAGAGATCTGGATGAACTCAATGAAATTGGAGCTCAAATCCGGGATATATGTAACGAAACGCCCGGGGCCGTGGATGTGAAAATGCAACAGCAAAGCGGGAAACCACAAATAGAAATTACTCCCGACCGTGCCGAGTTGGCCAGGTTGGGCGTTTCAGTGGATGAGTTTTTTAATACCGTAGAAATGGCTATCGGCGGGAAAACAGCAGGGCAGGTCTTTGAAGGAATCAGGCGGTTTAACATTTACACCCGTTTGCAGGAAGACCAGCGCAGCAGGCTTGACTTAATTCGCGAGCTTCCCATTAAAACAGCCAAAGGGAATGTAGTGCCCCTCGACCAGGTGTCGGATATAAAAGTTTTCGTAGGGCCTAAAATGATTTCAAGGAATAAAGCCAGCCGACGTACCTATGTGCAATTAAATGTTAGGGGACGTGATATGGGCAGCGTTGTTCAGGATATTCAGAGTGCTGTGAAAAACGAAGTGGATATGCCGGCAGGGTACTTTGTGGAATATGGCGGACAGTTCGAAAATCAGCAGCGATCCATGAAACGTTTATCCGTAGTGGTTCCGATTACCTTTGCCCTTATATTTTTAATGTTGTTTTTTGCATTCGGCAGTCCGCGCTATGCAGCGCTCATATTCTCCAATGTCCCTTTTGCTTTATTGGGCGGTATTTTCGCACTGTTCATTTCAGGGCTCTACCTTTCTGTACCTGCCGTGGTTGGTTTTATAGCAGTATTTGGTATTGCCGTACAAAACGGGGTGGTACTTGTTGATTATATCAACCGGCAACGAAGTGCAGGGAAGGATATGCATGAAGCCATTATTACCGGTTCAGAGCATCGCTTACGTCCGGTATTAATGACCGCCCTGACCACAATCCTCGGGTTGTTGCCCTTGATGCTGGCCAGCGACATTGGCTCCAATGTACAGCGTCCGCTGGCAACTGTTGTCGTTGGGGGCTTGATAACTTCTACCCTGCTTACATTGGTAGTACTCCCAAGTATTTACAAATGGTTTGCTCCGCGCAGAAAAGGAGTTGAAATATAGTTATTGACAACAAATAAAAATTATAAATTATTAATTATGAAACAAATAAAAGCATTGATTAGGACTAATATGGTAGATGAAGTTATTGACGCCCTTGAAAACCTGCCCATAACACCTGGGATTACTGTTAGTGAAGTCCAGGGATGGGGCCATTCGAAAAATGGTACAGGTGCAAAACTTACTGAAAGAATTAAACTTGAAACGGTTGTTCCCGATGACCAGGTAGAGACCGTTTTGGATTGTTTGGTGAAATATGCCCGTACCGGGGAAGGTCATTATGGTGACGGGGTAATATTTGTTTCTCCCGTGAATGAAGTTATCCGGATACGAAACGGGCAAAGGGGAAAGGAAGTAGTTGAGCATAAAGACTAAAATTGTTACGCCTGCATGTTCCATCATCCGGGAACATGCAGGCTTTATATTCTTATAAAAATGTTTTCATAGTATAATAGAATGAATTCATGTTTTTGAGATGAACAAGATAATTGTGAAGAAAAAGCCAGGTACAATATCAATTAAAGAAATGCAAAAATTAACAATGCAACACGGTGGTATGTGCTTATCTAATTCCTACATCAATAGCAAAACCAAATTGTGGTGGCAATGTGCAAAAGGCCATTGCTGGCAATCAACCCCGTTTAGTATAAAAGTTAGGGAAAGTTGGTGTCCGCATTGTGCGGGCACCCAACTTTGGGTATAGACGCCATGCACAAACTTGCAATAAAAAATGAGGGCAGGTGTCTTTCAGAAGAATATAAGAACTGTAAAACTAAGATGCTGTGGCAATGCAAATACGGTCATGAATTTGAATCAACACCCGACAATATAAAACAAGGAAGGTGGTGCCCTCATTGTCGGGTTAGAGAAACTTAACAGTTCAGTTAAATGCCGGTGAATATAGGGCCTTACGTCTTTTTGATTTTATTTAAAATGTAATTGACATGAAAAAATATTTTAAAAGTTTGTTTATATGGCAGTTAATTGGTGGTGGGGTTTTCTTTCTGATAGTGTCGCCACTTCTTATCGCAACTTATCAATACGAATTCTTATTTCATGAAACTCCTTTCCTGAAATTAGTATCAAATATTTACAATGTTCTTTTACCACCGACAGACCTTGGCATTTTTATGCTTGACTTAACCGTTTCTGTTGTGGGGATAGTTTTTGCCACTCTTTTCTATCGTTACAAAAAAAGAAAACCGGAAAAGAAGCTTACTACCTCAGATATCCTGAAACTAATTGAAAAAGGTGAAAATGAACGTGTAGAGTTCAAATCATCGCTCAGGCATGACTACCGGCAGGTGAAAACAGACAAAAACCTGGAACATGTAATTTTAAAATCAATTGCCGGATTTTTAAATGGGAAAGGAGGTACTTTATTAATTGGTGTTAATGCTTACGGCGAGATTTTAGGCCTGGAAAATGATTATTGGTCATTAAAAAAGAAAACCAAAGATGGTTTTGAACAAAGGCTAATGCTTATCATATCAAATGCCTTTGGGAAAGATATCTGTAGTAAAATACGGGTATCATTCCATATTATTGACAATAAGGAAATATGTTCCTTATTTATCGACCACTCTGAACGCCCTGTTTACTTTAAAGATAATAATCAGACTATTTTCTTTTTACGGACAGGAAACGTAACCAATTCGCTTTCAACCAGTGAAACGGTTGAGTATCTGGAATCAAAACGAAAACGAAGTTTCAAATTCCAGAATGTATGATTTTATAAAGGTTTTTAAATCATTATTTATCATGAAAAAACTAAAGTTAGAAATACCGCTCATCCTACCCGAAGTACCGGATGAAAAAGACCAATGTGTTCAGGAGCTTATTTCACTGCTTCAGGAGCAAAAAGGACTGGAAGAAGTCCACGTTTCAGAAGCTTCTGATAAGGGTGTACCTCAACTTTGTTTCCACTATGAACCGGAATTGATTTCCATCGACCGCATACGTACAATTGCCCGGCAAACCGGGGCATCCATTACCGAAAAAACCGGGCACAAGCTCATCGGGGTAGAAGGCATCCGCCACCCGCGCCATGCGCGCAGTATAGAGCGTAATCTGCGCGACTTAAACGGTATAATTGAAGCATCGGTTTCTGCCTCGGGAATGGTGCGGGTTGAATTCGATGCAAGGCAGATTGACGAAGCGCCAATTGTTAACAGGTTAAAAAAGGAAGGCCTGACCATCACGGATACTGCCGTGGAAGCCGGAACATATCTGCGCGGCATCAAAGAAACGGAGAAGCCTGCGAAAGAGCACACGCACGATAAAGAGCCCGGGCACGAAGAAAAAGGGGAAGAGCATGAACATGCGCATGGCGGGCTCCTGGGTAAAAATACGGAGTTGATTTTTTCCATTACCAGTGGAATATTGCTGGCCATTGGGTTCGGCCTCTCATTCGTGGATGCAGTTCCGTCGTGGGTTAGCCTGACCTTGTACATAGGAGCTTATTTCTTTGGCGGTTTCTATACGGCCAAAGAAGCCATTCAAACCGTTGCCAAAGGTGGGTTTGAAATTGACTTTCTTATGCTGGTTGCAGCCATCGGAGCAGCTATTCTGGGTGAATGGGCAGAAGGGGCATTGTTACTGTTCCTCTTTAGCATGGGCCACTCCCTGGAACATTATGCCATGAACAAAGCCCGCAAATCAATCGCGGCCCTGTCCGACCTGGCGCCCAAAACAGCCCTGCGGAAAAAAAACGGGAAAACAGAAGAAGTGGGGATTGAATCCCTGAGCATTGGCGACATTATCGTGGTAAAGCCCAATAGTAAAATTTCTGCTGATGGTGTCGTGGTTAGTGGCGAAAGCAGCGTAAACCAGGCTCCCATTACCGGCGAAAGTGTACCAGTGGATAAAGTGCCAGTGGATGCCCCGAAGAAGGACTATTCGAATGAAAAAGATATCAGTGATAAAAACAGGGTTTTCTCAGGCACCATCAATGGCAACAATACGCTGGAAGTTAAAGTTATAAAGGAAGCCAGCGATTCTACCCTCTCCCGGTTGGTAAAACTGGTAAATGAAGCCCAAACGCAGAAATCGCCCACCCAGCGGTTTACCGATAAGTTCGAGAAATATTTTGTACCTGCCGTTTTGGGTTTAGTCGTGTTGTTGTTTGGGGCTTTTTTGGTTATCGACGAAAGTTTTAGCGACAGCTTTTACAGGGCAATGTCCGTTCTCGTAGCAGCCAGTCCTTGTGCGCTGGCCATTTCAACACCCAGCGCCGTGCTGAGCGGGGTGGCGCGTGCAGCCAAAAGCGGTGTGCTCATCAAAGGCGGACGTCCTTTGGAAGACCTCGGTGTTTTAACCGCGCTTGCTTTCGATAAAACCGGAACCCTTACCGAAGGCAAACCAAAACTCACTGAAGTGATTGCGCTGAATAATACCGATGAGAATGAATTGCTGAAAATGGCAATAGCCGTGGAAAATCTGAGCGACCACCCATTGGCGAAAGCAGTGGTCAGGGATGGCAAAAAACGTTTGAAAGGAAATAATATTCCCGAAGCCAAAGACCTGAAAGCCGTTTTGGGAAAAGGCATTAAAGCAACATTGGGTGAAGACAAAGTGTATATAGGAAACCTGGAGCTGTATGAAGCCCTCGATGATAAAAAACCTTCGGAGAAAATCACAGAAAAAGTAAAAGCCCTTGAATCCGAAGGGAACACCACCATGCTTATCCGCCGCAATGGCGATTATGAAGGCATCATCGCCTTAATGGATACCCCGAGGGAAGAGGCAAAAAGCACGCTGGAGCAATTAAAGAAAATCGGTATTAAACGAATGATTATGCTCACGGGCGATAACCAGAAAGTGGCCGATGCCGTGGCAAAAGAAATAGGCCTGACCGATGCCTGGGGCAGCCTGTTGCCCGATGAAAAAGTGGATGCCATAAAAAAACTCAGAGAGAAGGAATCCAAAGTGGCAATGGTAGGCGATGGTGTGAATGATGCCCCGGCCATGGCCAACAGCACCGTGGGAATAGCTATGGGCGCGGCAGGTTCGGATGTGGCCCTGGAAACCGCTGATATTGCCCTGATGGGCGACAAACTGGAAATCCTGCCCTTTGCCATTGGCCTGAGCCGGAAAACAAAAAGCATCATAAAACAAAACCTGTGGATTAGCCTGGGCATTGTAGCTCTGCTTATTCCTTCAACCATCCTTGGCCTGGCCGGCATTGGCCTGGCCGTGCTGATTCACGAAGGTTCAACCCTTGTTGTAGTATTTAATGCATTGAGGTTGTTGGCATACAAAAAATAACCAATGAAATATATTTTCCTGATAGCTGCTTTCAATGCCTTGTTTTTTGCGGTTCTGATTTTACAGAAAAAAAAGGCTTTACATGATAAAATACTGATTTATTGGTTAATTTATTTAGGGTTATACACAGGTATATATGCCTTGTTTTCAAATAAACTATTTACAGATTTTCACCTCCTTTCAGCAAGTTTTATTTCATTACTCTTACTTCACGGGCCATTCTTGTTTTTATATATTTCTGCATTGATTGACCAAAAATTTAGATTTAACAGGAAAAAATTGGTACATTTTATTCCTTTTATCCTATTCAACCTTTATATAGTCATTGCATCCTTTTTACCCGAAATATCGGAACGAATAAGATTAGCCCATGTAGAACGTGAACATGGGGCTCCTTTACTTTTTAATTTATTCCTGATTCTCATAGTTTTATCCGGACCATTCTATTTTATTTTATCCATCCGGCTTTTTAAAAAATTGGATATCAATATTTTCAATAATTTTTCATCGTATGAGAATGTTAACCTCGATTGGCTACGGAAGCTTGTTTATACTTTTGGGGCTGTTTGGACGGTTTTAATGTTTTTTGCCACTGTCCATCATGTTTTCGGGTTGTTCTCATGGGTTTTTTGTACGCATGGCCTTACTCTTTCTTTGTCTGTTTTCATCATCTTAATCGGCTATTTCGGCCTAAAGCAAAAGGAAATTTTTATTCAATATCCTGACAGTAGCATCGAATACGTTACGGAACCGAAGCCGAAATATTCCGGCGTGGTCATGAAAGAGACTGATGCGAAAAAATATGTAAGCAAAATACGAAGTTTTATGAGCAACGAAAAACCCTATTTGGACGCTAACCTTTCACTTCCCGGGTTAGCCGAAAAACTCAATATACCTTCCCATCATCTTTCGCGTGTTATAAATGAACAGTTTAATGTCAACTTCTTCGATTTTGTTAACCAATACAGGGTGGATGAAGTTAAATCAAGGATGGACAATCCCGAATTTGAAAATCTGACCATTTTAGGAATTGCATTCGATTGTGGTTTTAATACGAAATCGGCATTCAACAGGGTATTTAAAAAACTAACCGGGTTCACCCCAAGTGAATATAAGAAGCAACTCTAAAATGGTTATAATCACCCGCACTGGTTATTTTTTACCTGAAGTCCTATATTATGGACTTCAAATTGTTGCTAAATGGGTACTACTTTACAAAGTAGGTCGCACAACGCTGTTACCTGATGTACTTTTGTTCCTGATAATTCGATTAAAAACATTTAAAACAATTTATTATGAAAACAAAAGATTTCAATTCAGGAACGGAAAGTCGCGAAAGACTTCAATCCCGTAAAGGCAATTTGCAAACAATTATCCCGATTGTTCTCGTTTCGTTATTCTTGCTATTCTCTGCATTTCCCGCCTCCGCCCATTGCGACCGCGAAAACGGGCCCGTGGCTGTGGCTGCAAAAGAAGCACTCAAAACCGGTGACTTTAGTAAAGTTGCTATTTGGATTGGCGAAAAGCAGGAAGAAGAGTTGAGGAATAAATTCAGGCAAAGTTTAAGTGTTTACCGCAAAGGTAGTGAATCAAAAGAACTTGCAACGGAATATTTTATGAGTAACACGGTCAGGCTGCACCGCGAAGCGGAAGGTATGCCTTTTACAGGATTGAAACCGGCCAGTCCCAATGCGCTGGATATTGGGATAGCAGAAAAAGCCCTTGAAACCGGTGATATTGACCCCTTACAAACACTTCTCAAAGAGGAATTGGAAAAGGAAACTTCTAAATGGTTCCAAAAAGCTTTGGAGGCCAAAAAGAATAAGGACAAAAGTGTAGAAGCCGGCCGTCAGTGGGTGGACAGTTATGTAAAGTATATCATATATTCTCATAAACTCTACCAAAAAATTAAGGCCGGCCCCCCACATGGAGTTGGTGAATAGATTAACTAAACATCTTTTTAATGACTCTTGTTGAAGATATAAAGAACCAATTAAAATCATATAACGTAAAATAAAAGTATCATGGAATTTAAAACACCTGTATCATTAAATAAAGAGCATGAAGAATTACATGCCATGCTCCGGCAAGCCACGCAGCTTTCAGGCAAAACAGGCGAAGCCGCAAAAACAGTTGCTGAATTGATGCATCCGCATTTTGTCAAAGAAGAAGAGTACGCGCTTCCCCCTTTGGGGCTGTTGTCATCTCTTTCATCAGGAAGCCTTTCTGAAGAAATGAAAGAGGTTTTGCAAATGACGGACAAACTGAAATCAGAACTTCCGGAAATGTTGGCAGAACATAAACAAATTGTTGCGGCTTTGGAGGTTTTAGTGCAACATGCAACAGCAGAACATCATCCTGAGGTTGCTGAATTTGCTCAAAAACTTATGCTTCACGCACAAACAGAAGAAGAATTTTCATACCCCACCGCTATATTAATTGGCGAGTTTATTAAACTTAAATTCAAATAAGCAATTGTTTTTCTTATCGCTTTGGGGGCAACTTCTGCAAAAACCGGTGGCTCGAATATTATAAAAGCGATTGTGAGAATTACAGTTTGGGGAACCATTGCTATGGTGCTTTCTGCGTTGGTCGGTTATTTATTTGGTATAAATGTTTAATTTTTAGGTAAATTTAGATTTTATAAACGTTGAAAATTTTTGTCTCATAATTATTTGCCCGAATGGAAAATAACGAAATTAACAAGAAACTCGAATCAAAAAACGTGAAGCCAACAGCCATGCGAACCCTGCTTTACAAGACACTTGCCGAAACCGGGAAAGCGCTGAGCCTGACGGATTTGGAACAGAGATTTGAAAAAGTGGAGCGTTCAACCATATCTCTGTTCCAATAATAAACCTTCCCTGTAACTTTTTTCCCGAAAATGTGAATATAGTTGTGAAAGGCATTTGCTCAAACTGTAATAAATAATACCGATTAGCAATAGGACTGAGCCTTAAATTCATCTCACTCTTTAAAACTTTTCAATTGATTATCGGCGTTAACCATTGTAAATTTAAAACTTCGCTAAAGGCCCAGTTTGAAAAACAATTGGTAAAACTTTGCAACCCGGTTGCATCAACTTTGTAGTATATTTGCCGTTGTGTTTTAAATAGTTTTTGTAGAATGAAATATATAGCAGTCATATTATCAGCGTATATCATGGTTTTAACTGCCATGCCGTGCAATGATGTTCAAACTGCCAATACAAATTCCGTTTCCCTGGAATTGGTGAAACAAAGCCCGAATCAGACAAATGATGTTGATTTATGTTCTCCGTTTTGTTTTTGTCATAGTTGCCAAACGCTTTCTTTCCCTTCATTTTTTAGTATTTCCTTTATCAATTTAGTGGTAATTACTTTAGATATTAAATTGAAAGAACCTGCACTTTCAAGTCCCGTTGCATCTATCTGGCAACCACCCAAAATATAATTCATTTTTCTTTCTTAAATATTGAGCAGTTGACTTAGACATCCTTGCATTGCCATGATACTGCGAACGTATTAAATTTGAACGCATAGAAAAAAATGCTGTACAGGATTCACATTAATAATATTGAATATCCGTAAATACTCATAATTTGATTTATTTCATTATCTTTAAGGTAGTTAAAACGATATAGATGAACCTATTTACTTTCACAGCACATTTTGATAGCGAGGAAGCTTGCCGAAACCATTTTAAAGAGGAAAGGGACAAGGTAGGTGTAGTCTGCAAGGAATGTGGACATACAGAGCATTACTGGATAAAAAGTCGCTGGAGTTACGAGTGCAAAAAGTGTAGACACCGTACTTCATTGCGTAGTGGCACTATAATGCAGGGATCAAACCTATCGTTCATGATCTGGTACAAAACCATGTTCTTAATGACTGCCACCAAAAAAGGTTTTTCCAGCAAGGAAATCCAAAAGCAACTTGGAATGAAACGCTATGAGCCTGTTTGGGCAATGGTACACAAACTTCGTAAAGCCATGGGTAACCGCGATGCGCGTTATACCTTGGAGGGGATGATTGAAATGGACGAGGGATATTTTACAGTAGAATCTTCTGAAGTGGAAAAGTCGAGAGGGAAAAGAGGACGTGGTGCTGCAGGCAAGTCGCCGGTATCAGTAATGGCAGAGTCGGCTCAGCTTGAAGATGTAGAGACCGGGGAAAAAACAAGTCAATGCCGTTACTTCAAAGCCAGGGTTCTTGAGAGTCACCATGCAGATGAAATTAATGATACGGTCAGGGAATCTTTTGATGAAAAAAGTATTGTATTTACCGACGACAGTACGTCTTATGTTGATATTTCGGATTATGTGGAACTTCATTTTTCTGAAAAGTCAAGCGAAAAGCTCACCAAAGAAACATTGCGTTGGGTTCATATTACAATAAGCAATGCTAAACGAAACTTCCTTGGTAATTACCACAAGATTAAGGGGAAATACCTTCAAATGTATTTGAATGAGTTCGTCTACAAGCTAAACCGGAGGTATTTTGGAGAAAAACTCTTTGACAGGCTGGTTATTGCTGGAATTACTGGACTATGACTAAATACGGATATTCAAATTAATAATTAAAAGAAATCAAATGATAAACAAAATCATATCTTTTTCAATAAAGAACAAAGCCCTCATTGGTTTAATGACCATAGGACTTATCATCGGGGGTATTTGGTCGATGACCAAAGTGCCATTGGATGCCGTGCCCGACATTACCAACAACCAGGTGCAGGTGATTACCACCGCGCCCAACCTGGGCACCGAAGACATTGAGCAGTTTGTAACCTATCAGGTGGAACTTTCGGTAGCCAACCTGCCGGGGGTTATCGAAATCCGTTCGGTTTCCCGGTTTGGATTATCGGTGGTTACCATCGTTTTCGAGGACAACATGGGAACCTACCTTCCACGACAGTTGGTAAGCGAAGCCCTGGCAGAAATTAAGGAAAAAATCCCGGAGGGTTTTGCCGAGCCGTTTATGGCGCCAATCAGTACCGGATTGGGTGAAATTTACCAGTACACCCTTGAAGTTCAGCCCGGTTACGACACGGTGTATAACGACATGGAACTGCGCACCATGCAAGAATGGATTGTAAAACGCCAGATGGCCATGGTCTCCGGCGTGGTGGAAGTCAACTCATTTGGTGGCCGTGGCCGGCAGTACGAAGTAGCCATCAACCCCGATAAGCTGCGTAGCATGAACCTGACCATATCCGATGTTTTTGAAGCCCTGGAAGAAAACAACCAGAACACCGGCGGGGCTTACATCGAGAAAAATTTTCAGGCCAACTTCATTCGTGGCGAAGGGCTGATGCGGTCGCTCAGTGATATTAAAAATACCATGGTGGCCAACGTTGATGGCCAGCCGGTGTTCATCCGCGATGTGGCCGATGTAAAATACGGCAGTTTTGTACGGTACGGGGCTTTTACCAAAAACGGTAAAGGCGAAGCTGTGGGGGGTATTGTAATGATGCTGAAGGGCGAAAACTCCAACGATGTGATTAAGGATGTGAAAGAACGTATGGCGTTAATCCAAAAATCGTTGCCCGATGGCGTAGAGATAAAACCATTTCTCGACCGCAGCAAACTGATTAAAAGCACCTCCTCCACCGTAGCCGAAAACCTTTCACTGGGGGCACTCATTGTAATCTTTGTCCTGGTCATCTTTTTGGGCAATTTACGAGGCGGTTTACTGGTAGCTTCTACCATTCCGCTTGCCTTGCTGTTTGCATTTATCATGATGAAAGTGTTTGGCGTTTGGGCAAACCTGATGAGTCTCGGGGCTATCGACTTTGGGATTCTGGTCGATGGGGCGGTGATTATCGTGGAAAGCATGATATTTTATCTGCACCGGAATGAATTTATCGGGAAGAAACTGGGGCTGCCCCGGCGAAACGAAATAGCCTATAATTCAGCCAGTAAAATGATGAACTCCGCATTTTTCGGGCAGCTGATTATCCTTATTGTTTTTATTCCTGTACTGGCATTGCAGGGTGTGGAAGGCAAAATGTTTATACCCATGGCCATGACCTTTGGTTTTGCCGTGTTGGGTGTGATGGTGCTGTGTCTTACCTACATCCCTATGATGGCAGCACTTTTCCTGAAACCTCCGAAAACAGATAAAAAAACCTGGGGAGAGAAATTTATTATAAAGCTTGAAAACCTGTACGAACCGGTAATTGCCTGGGCTTTGCGCAAAGGAAAACTGATATTGGGAATTGCACTTATACTTTTAGTTTCCGGTGGTTTTCTTTTCTCACGCATGGGAGCCGAATTTATTCCTCAACTGGACGAAGGCGATTTTGCATTTCAGGCTTTCCTGAAACCGGGAACATCATTATCGGAAGTGAAGGATGCATCTACCCGTCTTGAACAAATAGTACTGGAGAATTTTCCAGACGAAGTAGAGTCTGTTCAAAGCCGTATTGGAGTTGCTGATATTCCTATGGACCCAATGCCCATGGATATTGCTGATATATTTGTTATTCTTAAACCACAGGACAAATGGACAAAGGCCGAATCGAAACAGGAACTGATTGACAAGGTAAAGGAAAAGGTAAGTGTGTTGCCGGGTATTAACTACGAATTTACCCAGCCTATCGAAATGCGGTTCAACGAACTTTTAACTGGTATCAGGCAGGATGTGGCTATAAAATTATATGGCGATGACCTGGATATGCTGGCCGACAAAGCCGATGAAATTTCAGACTTAATCGCGGGAATTGAGGGTATTGAAGGAATAAGCGCTGAGAGAACCAGTGGATTGCCTCAAATAACCGTTAACTATAACCGTACCAAACTGGGGCAGTATGGACTCAAAATTAAAGACCTTAATACTGTGGTTGAAACAGCATTTAGCGGGGGTGTTGCCGGGGTAATTTACGAAGGTGAGCGAATGTTCGACCTTGTGGTACGCCTCGACGAAGAACACCGCCAAAGCATTGACGACCTTCGGAACCTGTTTGTAAACACCCCCACCGGTAACCAGGTACCACTGAAAGAGGTAGCTGAAATAAGCTATCAGCCGGGGCCCATGCAAATCAGCCGCGACAATACCAACAGGCGCACGTATGTGGGCATTAACGTGGAAGGCAGGGACGTTAAATCGCTGGTGGAAGAAATACAGCAAACACTTGATGAAGAACTGGAATTGCCTTCGGGTTATTACATTCGCTACGGAGGCGCTTTTGAAAATCTCGAACGGGCGTCAAAGCGTCTTACGTTGGTTGTGCCGCTTGCTTTGGCATTGATATTTATGCTGGTATTCTTCGCCATCAAATCGTTTAAACAAACCCTCATGATTTACGTGGCCATTCCATTGGCGGCCGTGGGAGGTATTTTTTCGCTTTACCTGCGGGATATGCCATTCAGTATTTCGGCAGGGGTTGGCTTTATCGTACTCTTTGGTGTAGCCGTATTGAACGGGCTGGTATTGATAAGCGGTTTTAACGAGTTGAAAGAAGAAGGCAAACTCAGCCTTGGTGATATTATCAAAAAAGGTTCTATACGCCGGGTACGCCCTATTTTCCTGACCGCTTCAACCGATATACTGGGTTTCCTGCCTATGGCCATTTCTACCTCAGCAGGGGCCGAAGTGCAACGCCCGCTTGCCACCGTGGTTATTGGCGGTATGCTAACATCTACGCTTCTAACACTGGTTGTTTTGCCCGTATTGTACAAAATGGTTGAATCGGGAAAAACCAAACTGAAAACGCCTAAACTCAATACCACTGTAATAACCGTTCTGCTCATCATTGGCGGACTTGGTGTTTCAGGAAGCTTAAAAGCACAGGAAAATTCAGTTACCCTTGAGCAGGCAATTGAACGGGCAAAAGAAAACTACCCTTCGTTAAAAGCAGCTTCGCTCGATGTGGAGAAACAAAAAGCCCTGAAAGCTACAGCTTACGATTTGGGCAATACGTCCATCTACACCGGTAAAGAGGAAACCGGAAACGGAGCGGTGGGTATTCAAAACCAAATAGGGGTTACACAATCGGAAATTGACTTATTTGGCATACCTGCCAAAACCAAACTGAATAAATCACGTACCGACCTTGCTGTTTCAAAACTTGAACTGACAGAAAATGAACTGGTAAGAAACGTGAGCCTTGCATGGTACAGGTCACTGGTTGCAAAAAAGCAAACAGAATTGTACAATCAGCTTGACAGTATTTATACCAATTTTCTGAAAGCTGCCGAATTGCGGTTTAAAACCCAACAAACATCCAAAGTTGAGTACCTTTCTGCCTCGGCTAAATACAAAGAGTTAATGGTGAATATGAAACAGGCTGAGAGCGAATACCTGGCATCGCTGCAAATTCTGAACCAGTACCTGATGTACCCTGGCGGTGTTAAAATTACCGATGCCGGACAAGCATGGGATAAAACGATTCATGCTGCCTTTTCAGTTGATTCATTAAACAATGTTCCCTTATTAAATTATTACAGGAAGCAGCTTGATGTATCCGATGCAGAGTGGAAAGCCGAAAAGGCCAATTTTTTACCCAAACTAGATTTGGGGTACTCGCGGCAATCGGTCGATGGCACTTCGGGTTTTTATGGTTGGGAAGCAGGCATTTCCGTTCCTTTACTGTTCTTTTCCCAGTCAGGGAAAACAAAAGCCGCCCGTATCAATTACCAGATTACCGGACAGGAATACAAGCAAAGGGAATTGGAACTGAATGCCTCTTACAAGGAACTTTTAAGCCGTTACAAAGTAATGAGCGAAGTGCTGGAATATTATAAAAGCGAAGCTCTGCCGCTTGCTGCCGAACAAATTGAAGCGGCAAACCTGGGTTACCGGTTGGGCAGCCTCAGTTATATTGAATTTATCCAGAATACCGAATCAGCCATCAGAACAAGGCAGGAATATTTGTCCCGGCTGGCGGAATATTTCGAAATTAAGGAACAATTGGAATACATTACAGGTCAATAATTTTAAAAACAGATAACAATGAAATCAAAAATAATCATAGCGCTTCTTGCAGTAGTTACACTCATGTCGTGCAACAGCAACAAAAAAGAAAACAGTGAAGCCGGGGAACATGCGGAGCATGAAGGCCCCGAAGGTGTGGTAATGCTGAACGAACTTCAGCGTGAAGCCCTGGATTTAAAATTAGGGACTTTCCAGATGCGCAACCTCACCACCATGGTTAAAACAAACGGTGAGATGCAGGTACCGCCCGCTAGCTCGGCAGAAGTTACCGCCGTAATAGGTGGAAATGTGAGGGATATTAGAATTTTTCAGGGCGATAAGGTACGCAAAGGACAAACACTTGCCATTCTCGAACACCCTGATTATATTAAGCTACAGGAAGATTTTGCTGATTTGGCCAGTCGGCTCGAATTTCTGGAAATGGAGTACGAACGCCAGAAAGAACTTTTCGAGAACAATGTAGGTGCAGGCAGGGAGTTCCAGCAGGTTAAGTCGGAATATAATTCGGCCAAAGCGAAGTACCAGGGATTGAAGGCCCGCCTGCAACTCCTGCATCTTTCACCCGAAAAAGTAAAAGAAGGAGAAGTTTCTAACAGCGTACCCATTGTAGCACCCATCAATGGCTATGTGAATGAAATAAATGTAAAAGTAGGCACCTATGCCGGGGCACAGGACATGCTTTTTGAAATTACCGACAACAGCAAAATCCACGCCGATTTTCTGGTGTATGAAAATGATGTTCACTTGCTGGAAAAAGGTCAAAAGATTCATTTTACCGTGGCCAATATTCCCGGTAAGGAGCTCATGGCCACCATATTCGCCATCGGGCAGGAATTTGAAGCCAATGCCAGGGCAGTTCAGGTACACGCCAGACTGAACGAAACCGTTCCCGGACTTATCCCGGGGATGTACATCTCTGGGCACATCCATACCGATGAAAATTATACCCGCACGCTGCCCAATGACGCCATTGTTTCCGAAGGAACCAAATCTTATATTTTCGTGCTGGATGAACAAGCCACCGAAGCGGAACACGGTCATGAGGAAAACCATGCTGGCGAAAGCGATGAAGAACACGGCGAACATTCCGGAGAAACGCAAGAAGGTGAAAACAATGAAGTAATGGCCTTCCGGATGGTGGAAGTAATAACCGGCTTACAGGATGAGGGATACACCGAAATAAAATTGCTCAATCCCCTGCCCGATGATACACAGATTGTAATGAACGCAGCTTACTACCTTTTGTCTGATTTGAAAAAAGACGAAGCAGGTGATGACGATTAATAAACTTTTAAAAAAGATTAGATATGAAAGAAATAAAAGCATTTATAAGGCCCAACAAAGTGAACGACATTGTTCACCATTTAAAAGATGCAGGGTTTGAGAACATGACCATTTCAATGGCTGAAGGAACAGGGAAATTTCAGGATGAAGAAGCTTTTGTATCGCAAAAGTTCTCAATAACCGATAGTGAAATAGCAAAGCTTGAACTTGTTGCAAAAAAAGAAAAAGTTGATGCTATTGTGAAAATAATCTGCGAGTATGGCTGTACACTAAATCCGGGTGATGGACTTATCTATGTTTCTGATGTTGAAAAAGCCTACCGGGTAAAAACAGGATTGGAAAACGGCGAAGAATAATCGCCGGATAAAGGGCAGGTTGCTATGAAATGAATAGTGACCTGCTGTTTTAATGATTATCGGTTTATCTGGATAAATTTTTAAAATCAATGGTATGAAAAAATATAAATTGAAGAATCTTGACTGCGCTTCCTGTGCAGCAAAGGTTGAAGAAGGCGTCAGCAAACTGGAAGTAGTAAAATTTGTGAGCGTTAATTTTGCCACTGCTTCAATGACAATAGATACTGATGACCTGGAAAAAGTAAAAAGCAAAATAAAAGAGATAGAACCCGAAGTTGAAATTGAAGATAATAATGATAAAAAAACAATTGTTTCGTCAAGTGAACTTGCTGAAAACAAATGGACAATTATTAAAGCAATTTCAGGTATCCTTCTCCTGGCAGCAGGACTGATTTTTGAAGAGGTGCTCCACAATACGCCTTTTCACATTGCCGAATATGCTGTATTCGTGACGGGCTACCTTATCGTGGGCTGGAATGTTCTTGCATCGGCTGTTAAAAACATCAACCGGGGACAGGTTTTTAACGAGCAATTTTTAATGTCGGTTGCAACCCTGGGCGCCTTCGCAATACATGAAATGCCCGAAGCAATTGCTGTTATGTTATTTTACGTAGTTGGCGAACTGTTCCAGGATATCGCTGTAAACCGTTCCCGCGGGTCAATAAAATCGCTTCTTGAAATTAAACCCGATTATGCCAATCTGAAAGATGGCGGGGATATAATAAAAGTTTCACCGGAAGATGTGAATCTTGGAGACGAAATAATAGTTAGGGCTGGTGAAAAAGTTCCGTTGGACGGACTGGTAATTGACGGGAATTCCTTTGTGGATACCTCAGCGCTTACAGGGGAAAGTGTACCGCGTAAAATAAATCCAAACGATGAAGTATTAGCGGGCATGATAAATCAATCCGGTTTAATTACGGTTAAAGTCTCCAGGCTTTTTGAGGATTCTTCTATTTCAAAAATTCTTGAGATGGTTGAAAATGCCACATCCAAAAAAGCGGAAACCGAAAAGTTCATCACCACGTTTGCCAAATATTATACTCCTGTGGTAGTATTTGGTGCTCTTTTGATTGCTGTTGTACCCCCGCTTTTAATAAGCGGCGCAACTTTTAGCGAATGGATTTACCGGGCATTGGTAGTACTGGTTATTTCATGTCCCTGTGCACTGGTAATCAGTATTCCGCTTGGATATTTCGGAGGAATAGGCGGTGCTTCCCGCAGAGGCATCTTAGTGAAAGGTTCCAACTTTTTAGATGCACTTACCCAGATTAAAACCGTGGTGTTTGATAAAACAGGCACACTTACAAAAGGCGAATTCAAAGTAACAGAAATAGTCACCTCAAATGGCTTTTCAAAGGAAGAAATATCAGAATACGCGGCGTATGCCGAATATAATTCTAACCACCCGATTGCAAAATCTATAATAGAATCATATAAGCCGGATTTTGACAATTCAAGAATCGGGAAAGTGGAAGAAATATCCGGGCATGGCATCCGTGCAAGCATTGATAATAAAGTAGTATTTGTCGGCAACGATAAGCTCCTTCATAAAGAAAACATAGCGCATGACAAATGTGAAATTGAAGGTACGGTTGTGCATGTTGTGGTTGACAGGAAGTACGCCGGCTATATTGTTATATCAGATAGTTTGAAAGTGGATTCCATTGAAGCCATCGGTCGATTAAACAAAAAAGGCATTAAAACAGTAATGCTCACGGGTGACAGCAAGTATGCCGCAAGTATTTTTGCCCGGAGGCTGGGTATTAAAGAATATTATGCCGAATTGCTTCCTGAAAACAAAGTTGAGCATATCGAAAAAATGCTGAACAAGAACAGCAAAGTTGCTTTTGTAGGCGATGGCATAAACGATGCCCCGGTACTTGCCCGAGCCGATGTGGGAATTGCCATGGGTGCACTCGGTTCAGATGCAGCAATCGAAACAGCTGATGTGGTGCTGATGACTGATTCTCCTTCAAAAGTTGCTGTTGCTATGGATGTTGCCAGGAAAACCAGAAATATCGTGTGGCAAAATATCATTTTTGCTTTGGGGGTTAAAGCAGCATTTATTGTCCTTGGAATTTTGGGGATTGCCAGCATGTGGGAAGCGGTATTTGGGGATATGGGCGTTGCTTTGATTGCTGTTTTTAATGCCATGAGGGTAATGAGAAATTAGCATACAACATTTGTGGATAAAGTAACTTTTATAAAGTTTGAAAGATGTTTAAAAAAGTGATTCATATTACATTTGCCGTGTTTTTCACCTTAACTACCACAGGGGTGACCATACAGGAGAACTTTTGTTTCGAAAAACTACTTTCAATTTCTTTTGATAAAACCTCAAATAAATGTTGTGATAATCCTTGTTCGGGTTGCCATATTCGGGTTGTAACATTTAAAATAACCGATACTTTTTTCAACACTTCAAAAAAAGTTAGTAACAATACCAAGCCATTCGTAAAATGCCCGTTTTTTATATGTAAAACTAAATACTTCAACCAAGATAAAAATGGCAGAATAATTAATTATCCCTTAAATTTATTTTTAACACCTAAGTTTGCTTTAAACAGGGCACAACTACAGGTGTTCTTGTGTTGAGATAATATTTAATTCCTCCACAAAGTAAAATATTAAAATAACAATTTAGGTTTCAATTAAATATTATCAGTATGAAAACAAATAATTTTAAAATAATAATAGCAGCAATTTTTGCTGTAATAGGTCTAAATGTAAGCGCACAAAAATGTGGGGTTTACAAAACCTATGAAGATTACACAAATGGCAAAATGGAAGTTTCAATTAACTGTGCTACAAAAGAGGGCAAAATAAAACCAAACGATTTCTTTAAAACAGATTACGTAACAGTAATTAAAAATGGTGAGAAAACTGATTTGAAGAAAAACGAAATATTTGGCTATCAACTTTGCGATGGGAAATTTTTCCGTTTTTTAAATAATGACCGCTTAACTTTGGCAGATAAAAGTGGTTTATGGATTTACACCAGAGAAGAAGTAGTATCTCATTCCCCATTTACAGGCACAAAAAAAAGAACAAAATACTATTTCAGCAAGGATGGAAGTGGGGAAATTAAAAGCCTGACATTTAACAATCTCAAGGATGTTATCCCAGCTAACGACCCACTTTATTCTGAAATGGAATTGTTATTTAGTTCAAATTCAGCGCTACACGCATATAATCAATCAAGTGGTTCATATAAAATCAACTCCTTTCTGAATAGCAAAGGATTGTAATAGTTTAGATGCTTTTTTTTGAAGGCAGGCAAGGCAACTTGCCCGCTTTCAAAAAAGCGAAATCAAACAGAAATTTTCATACAAAAGTTTAAAATTTAAAAAATTCAAAATGAACAAGATATTAAATGTAATCAAAGCAACAGTTCTGATTTTTGGTGTATCAATTGCGAACATCTATGCGCAGGAAACAGAAAAAATTATTGGAACAGTCGGTGGTGAAAAATTAGGTGACGATGGAATTGTAATATGTGTTTTAGGAACACAGGCTTGCATGCCGGTTCAGATAGACAAAAGCATGAGAGTAACATACAACGGAAAGGAAACAAAATTGACAGATTTGCCTTTTGCCCTCTATTTAGAAGCTGAACTCAATGAAAATAATAAAATCACTACAATTAAAATTGATGAAAGAAAAACCGTAATCTGTTTTGTTGAGCATAAAGAAGGTGATAACGAGAAATTGACGACTTTGTTAAACGGAATTAAAGGTGTTGAAGATTTTAAGTTATATCGTAAATCGAACCAGGTACTAATTGAATACAATCCAAAACAAATTGCGTATAGCGAATTGGAGGCAAAAGTTAAAAATGCAGGATTTATATTGGAATAAAATAGGAGGATAGAAAAATGAAACGAAATAAATTAAATACCGGTATGAAAAATATAAAAGTCATTTTTTTTATGGCAGCAGTAATTGGATTTCTTTTTTATTCATGTAATAAGGAAGAAGAAGCACCCTTGCCCAATACATTAGCCTCCAGTGTCATCGGAAAATACACAGGCACTCTAAAGAGTACAGCCACTAATCAATCCAGTCCGGCAACACTAAATGTAACGCTAATAAACGATAGCTTAGTTAGTATGCATTGTTTGTCCTACAATTTTGATTCAACCTTTACAATGCAACTATACCAAAACTATGACAGCATTATGGTGTGTCATACCGGACAAGAATTTTACAATGAATATGGACACAACAGGAATAATTACGATTTTTGCACAAACCGCCAATCCGGTTGGGAAAATAATGCCTGGATGAACGATGGCAATTGCTGGGGAAATATGAATCAAGGTTGGGGCAACAGCAATTGGGCAGGAACTGACCAATGGAACGCCTGGACCAATCACATGAATACCCAACACAATCAAAATGACAATCATTTTGGGGGATTTAATCCAAATATGAATTCGTGTATTTACAAATTTTCAATCGAGAACAGTTCAAATTATTTGAAAGTATTTGAAGGAGTCAAATAATAAAGTTTGTCTTGACCTGCGGTTGTTCCTGTTCATCTTTTGCTGTTTGTTTCAAATTCTATGTAAATTTGGGATATCGAAAGCAATGAATAATATTTGTCTCATAAATATTTGCAGGAATGGAAAATAATGAAATCGACAAAAAACTCGAATCGAAAAACGTCAAACCAACAGCCATGCGCACCCTGGTTTACAAAACACTTGCCGAAACCGGGAAAGCGCTGAGTCTGGCGGATTTGGAGCAACGGTTTGAAAAAGTGGAGCGTTCAACCATTTTCCGGGCGCTAAAAACATTTGAAGACAATTTCATCGTGCATACAGTTGATGATGGTTCAGGCTCGGTGAAGTATGCCGTTTGTGATGAGGATTGTACATGTAATATACATGACCTGCATGTTCATTTTTATTGTACGCGCTGTGGCAGGACACGTTGCATGAAAGAACTTCCAATTCCCAACATTAAACTGCCTGAAGGCTACACCTACGATAATGCGCAATTCATCATTAACGGGGTGTGCCCGCGCTGCGATTAAACTTTGCAATAGTGTTGCACTAACTTTTATGTAATTTTGGCTATTCTTCCAAAATCCCTTTGGATTTGTTAACTTGCTATCAAATATAGCAACTTTTGCATTGTTTCTTTTTGTCTGATTAAAAATAAAACTTTACGTGGTATTTTTGTTTCGTCCTTTTTGGCATCCTGCATTTTTCTCATGACTTCCTGCTGGCTTATATCTGCAAATGCATCTTCCAAAGACTCTTTACTGTTTAAAATAATATCCATATACGCTGGATTGTCCAGGTTTTTCACCAGGGGTGTATCGGCTATCATGGATTGCAGTTTTTTGCGCATTGAGTTATTGCCTGTTGCTCTGCGGTATGATCGCTTCATGCCCCTGAAGAACTGCTCCA
>Ga0163225_100076_pt1 | contig 30498 bp, 21 predicted proteins | sample MSEWel2016_04_06_2_FD_113145 | JGI IMG/M metagenome (GOLD analysis project Ga0163225, IMG submission 113145) | Subsurface microbial communities from deep shales in West Virginia, USA - MSEEL Well Study Marcellus 5H_2016_04_06 ... | reverse complement strand
TGTTCTTTTGCCCTTTAACTTCCTTGAAAATCCATTAAATAGCTCGCTATTCGCAGTATTTTCAAGTCGGCAAAGAACAAAATAACTTCGTTAAATCTGTCAATTTATTTCATTACAAACCCTGAACTGACAATTACAAAATACAAAAAAAATCACCAAAATCGGGATAAATTTCATCATACCTGGTTGGATTGCTTCAAATAATTAGACATCGTGATCTAAATTGCTTATATTTAGTCTTTGCAAGAAAACACCAACTACTGCCCCTAAGAAAAATCGAGGTAAACTGTTATTCTCGTTTTTGAAACAGTCATCCCGAAGTGGCTTTTGTAAGGTTTTTACCCTAAAAACCAACAAAAAGCACAATCGGGACTCCTTGGTTTCAAAAACTTCGCCCCCCCCGAAAAAAAAATCGGGGCAGGTTTTGTATTTGGCGCTTTCTTATCAAAGACTTTAAATTCCTTAGTTTTCTTGCTGGCACTATTTAAGCCAGGCTTAAGTCCATAGTCGCGTATATATTTTTAAAGATTGCTTCTCCCAATCTCGTGCCTCATCGGGATCGCAATGACGCTCTTTCACTTTTATATGGAATAGGTTGGCAGAAAGCAGGGCGGCTTCTCCGCCCTGCCATATGCCAACCTCTTCTCTGTCACCGGAAGGTTCCGTCATTGCGAGGGTAATGCCCGAAGCAATCTCTCATGACAAAAACGCTTCTTTAAACTATTGCCTTAAGATTAAATCGAATTGGAATTTATAATCCTGAAACTTAACAAAGAACTGAAATCTAATACAACCCGAACAAATAAAAATTGAACCAATGAAAAACGACACAAAAACCATCCAGGAATTGCTCGGTGATGATGCTTCATTACTTGAGTTCAGCAAACCAAAAATATCCAAAGAGAGACTGACCACACCGGGGCCGGATAGTATAGACAAGGTGTTTGGAACCAGTGACAGGAACCCGCAAACACTGATTAACCTTTCAAGAATTTACAATCATGGAAGATTGGGAGGCACAGGTTACCTTTCTGTTCTGCCGGTGGATCAGGGCATTGAACACACCGGAGGTAGTTCTTTTGCACCTAACCCCGACTATTTTGACCCGGAGAACATTCTAAAACTGGCGATTGAAGGAGGCTGTAATGCAGTAGCGACTACCTTTGGTGCGCTGGCTCTTCATGCCCGGAGATATGCCCACAAAATTCCATTCATTGTAAAAATCAACCACAATGAACTCATGACATATCCAAACAAGTACGACCAGATTATGTTTGGTAGTGTTTCGGAAGCATGGAACCTGGGCGCAGCAGCCGTGGGTGCAACCATATACTTCGGATCGGAAGAATCGAATCGTCAGATTATTGAAGTGGCCGAAGCATTTGAACAAGCCCATGAGTTAGGAATGGCAACCGTATTGTGGTGTTATACGCGAAACAACCACTTTAAAACAGAGAAACAGGATTACCATACCGCTGCTGATCTCACAGCCCAGGCCAATCATCTGGGAGTTACTATAAAAGCCGACCTTATCAAACAAAAATTACCAACCACCAACGGAGGCTTTACCGATCTCAAGTTTGGGAAAACGCACCCCGATATGTACAATAAACTATGCTCCCAACATCCCATTGATTTGTGTCGCTACCAGGTAGCCAATTGTTACATGGGAAAAATAGGTCTTATAAATTCCGGAGGAGCATCTTCAGGTGCCGGAGATTTTGCAGCCGCAGCAAGGACGGCTGTAATCAATAAAAGAGCGGGAGGCACAGGACTGATCTCAGGTCGCAAAGCTTTTCAGCGTCCGATGAAAGATGGCATAGAATTGCTTAATCTTATTCAGGATGTTTATCTAAACAAGGATATTACTGTTGCATAACAAAAGGAGAGAGTCCATTCCAAAACTAAAAGATGAGTCTGCTCCGAAAAGAGGGATTTTGGCAAGATTGAGACGCAGGAGATTTTTAAACCAAAGCTAACTATTTGTTAACGAGGATTTAAAAATTTTCTGTGACGAAAAGTTTGACAACAAAGAACCTTTTCGGAGTACGCTCAAAGCATGAAAAAATTAAAACCCTGGCTCAGAGTATGAATTAAATTGCTTTCATTGATCACCCTTTCATCACATTTTCAAACTCTCTCCACAGGTTGTCGTCCTTTGGTGCAGGTGCCTCAACAACAACAGTCTCCTGCTTAACAGGATGAATAAATTCAATTCTGCGGGCATGCAATGAAATCCCGCCACCCTTATTGGATCGGGAAAATCCGTATTTCAGATCTCCCTTGATGGGGCACCCAATTTTGGCCAGCTGACAACGAATTTGATGATGGCGGCCGGTCTGCAAATCAACCTCGAGCAAATGGTAGTTCGAAGTACTGGAGATTAGTCGGTATTTGAGAATTCCTTCTTTAGATCCGAGACGTTTTTTGGGAAAAGCATAAGATTTATTCTTATTGCTGTCCTTTAACAAAAAATGCCGTAGTTCCCCCTCATCCTGAGGAGGCAATTCTTTCACCACAGCCCAGTAAGTTTTTTTGACTTCCTTTTCCTGAAACATCTTATTCATCCGGCTCAATGATTTACTGGTGCGTGCAAATAAAACCACACCACTTACCGGACGGTCAAGACGATGCACAACACCCAGAAATACATCCCCCGGTTTATTGTACTTCTTTTTAAGATAAGCTTTCACCTTTTCACTAAGAGGTTCGTCTCCTGTTTCATCTCCCTGAACAAGATCAGAGCCGGTTTTATTTATAGCAATCAAGTGATTGTCTTCGTAGAGTACTTCTAAATCCATGGTAAAAATTTAATATTGCTCCCGTTCATTGGGGAAATCGCCTGACTTAACATCCTCTATATAATTTCCGACAGCCCCCGATATTTCGGCAAAAAGATTATGGTAGCGACGCAAAAACCGTGGAGAAAAAGTTTGATTAATTCCAAGCATATCATGAATCACCAACACTTGCCCGTCCACTCCGCTTCCGGCTCCAATTCCAATAACGGGTATTTTCAGTTCGGATGCCACCTGAGTAGCCAGTTTTGCAGGGATTTTTTCCAAAACCAATCCAAAACAGCCTGCCTCCTCAAGAAAATGAGCGTCTTCGATAAGTTTTTTTGCTTCTTCTTCCTGACGGGCACGAACCGTGTAAGTTCCAAATTTGTGAATGGATTGAGGGGTAAGTCCCAGGTGTCCCATCACAGGAATGCCGGCGGAATAGATCCGTTTTACTGACTCTGCAATTTCCAGGCCGCCTTCAAGCTTAATAGCATCAGCAGCGGTTTCTTTCATTATGCGGATGGCCGAATGAAGAGCCTCCCGACTATTACCCTGGTAAGAGCCAAAAGGCAGGTCAACAACCACCAGAGCAGTTTTAACAGCCCGTACAACGGAGGCCCCATGATAGATCATCTGATCCAGTGTGATGGGCAAAGTAGTTTCCCAACCAGCCATGACATTGGAAGCGGAATCTCCCACCAGAACCACATCAATACCGGCCTGATCAACAATGCTGGCCATGGAATAATCATAAGCGGTGAGCATAGAAATTTTCTCACCCTTCATTTTCATTTCACTTAAAACGTGTGTTGTCACCTTCCGGGGACGTTCAATTGCAGCTGACATAATGCAAAGTTTTTTTATCCAATTTGCAAAGTTACCACTTTAGGGTTTGTAATGAAATAAATTGACAGATTTAACGAAGTTATTTTGTTCTTTGCCAACTTGAAAATACTGCGAATAGCGAGCTATTTAATGGATTTTCAAGTAAGTCAAAGGGCAAAAGAACAAGTTTAAAGCGGCAAGTTATTTCGGCACAATCCCTTAATTGAGAGATTTTCCAAATTCAACAATATTAACACCTCATTAAACAACTGACTATTGAGCCCAAAATTTGAAATAACCAATTCAGGAAACATTACAAAAAGAAATCATTTGCCGTTCTTTGCCTCACACAAAAACCCGGATGTTTTGTTATTTTTGTAATTGCGTAACCAGTAAACAGACCCAATGGCCAAATCGTCCATCACCATCAACGACATCGCCCGCGAATTAAAAGTGGCACCATCCACCGTTTCACGGGCTTTAAACAACAGCAATAAAATCAGCAATACCACAAAAAGAAAAATTATTGAGAAGGCCGAGGAACTTGGATATAATCTGAATATGGTTGCCGCAAGTCTGTCCCGCAGTCAAACCAACACCATTGGGGTCGTAATTCCTTATCTCCACAATTATTTTTACAGCCAGGTGGTCAATGGTATTGAAGAGTTTGCATACAGCAAAGGATACCGCATCTTAATCGCTCAAACAAGAGATTCTTTTGCAAAAGAAACTGAGATTCTGCGAACCATGAGTTCAACCAGGGTAGATGGAGTAATTGCCTGTTTGTCAACCGCCACACAAAGCACGGAACACCTCCTCAAGCTCACAAAAAACAACATCCCTTTAGTCTTATTCGACCGGGTCAGTTTCGATTTCCCCTGCCAAAAAGTCACCATCGACAACTACAATGCAATGCAACAAAGTGTCACTCACCTTGCCCGTTCCGGTTATCAAAGCATTGCACACCTGGGAGGTCCTACAACCTGCAACATATACACAGAACATTCAAATGCCTTCAGGGATACTTTAAAGAAAGAAAACCTTTCGCTTATTCCACAGTTTCATCTTTCATCCGACCTCACCGAAGAAGATATTTCCGAAGCCATGAAAATCTGGTTTTCGCTGAAGACAAAACCCGATGCAATCATCACAGCAAACAGTACAGCCGGGCTCCTTGTATCCAAATTAGCCAAAGAACTAAAGCTGTCAATTCCTGATGATCTGGCCTTAATATCATTGACCAGCGAGCCGGCACTTCACTTTGTGGATCCTCAAATTACCTCGATCGAACTTCCCGGTTCCGAAATGGGCAAAACCTCTATGGAATTTCTTTTTAATGAAATCAAAAACGGTAAACAAAACGAAAACACTTCCATCAAACCGTTTCAACTAATCATCAGAAACAGCTCATTTAAAAACAATTAACCAACACTGCCTCATTGCCCCAACCCGGTAAAGGTTGAACCATCGGTGAAATTTTTCGAATCACGAAGCCTTTTAACCTAACCTGGACGAGCCAGAACCAAACAGGTTATATAATAAAACCCAATCAAAATTAACCGGATACGCTAATTGCTACGCAATTATTTTTTTGTCCACGAAACGACCATGTGGAGTTCGACAATCTCTATTAAAACAAGCACAAATTGTCAATTGCACGAATTGAAAAAGATATGTCATCACAAAAATAAAAAATCTGACAATTTTTTGAATGAGTCTTTTGAAATCAAGAGAAAACAGACTGAAAGCCTAACTTACACAGTCCGGAGTAGTCTCCAGGTGATCAAGCAAATATTGGGTTCTCCCTTCCTGAAAATAAATCTTATGCAATCGCTTGCATAAGATTTTTATTTTAATGATGTTTGTATTAGTTCAATCATTATTATTCAAGATATAGGGTCATGCAAATTGAGGCAAAATCGCAAATATATTCACGATGAAAAAAGTATCGTTCATACTTCTTACACTGGCAGGAATTTCAGGTCTGCATTTGACGTCCTGCGCGAATCAGGAGTCAATGGTTCAGGACTCAACCATCAACGATGAATGGGAACTTTTTGCAGCCAGCACCACGGATGCCGAAGACAGCACCATATCGACCAGCCAATTCGCTCCTTCCAACGCTGAAAACATAAAACTACCGGCAACAGTCCTTTCGGGACTTCGGCAAAACGGACATTTTGAAGACCTGTACTTCAATATGGGCCTCAAAAAAATAGATAAAAAACCATTTTCCAAACCATGGTGGTACCGAAAAGAACTGACCTTAGAACAATCTGGGGCCGACCTGAACTACCAGCTCATCTTTGAAGGCCTCAATTACAAAGCCGACCTTTGGATAAATGGCCAAAAAATATCCGGGCCCGGACAGATGGAAGGGGCATTCGGCGTTTATCAATTCAATGTTACCCCTCTTCTCACCGAAGGTAAAAACATCATTGCTGTTAAAGTTTTTCCTCCTCAGAAAGGCGACCTCACCCTCGGATTTGTTGATTGGAACCCGGAAGCACCTGATGGAAACATGGGACTGTGGCGGGGGGTCAGATTAAAAACCACCCGAAGCATCGCCTTGAGCCACCCGAATGTTCGCTCATCAGTGAACACCCAAACTCTGGAAGAAGCAACACTTACAGTCTCTGTTTTTACTAAAAACTTAACCGACAGCCCTCAAAAAACGGTTCTCAAAGCAGTACTTTTAAATAGTTCATTTTCAAAAACCATCCAACTCAAACCGGGTGAAGAAAAAGAGGTGTTTTTCGAAAGCGAAGAATTTCCGGAGTTACAAATATCAAATCCACAACTTTGGTGGCCCAACAACATGGGAGATCAACCCTTACATCAACTTAAAATTACAAGTACCACCAATCACCACATTTCTGATATTTCCCAAACCCGGTTCGGTATTCGACAAATAGAAGACTATTTCACGGACGAAGGACACAGAGGTTTTAAAGTAAACGGGAAAAAATTTCTGGTAAAAGGCGGCGGCTGGGTTGATGATATGCTTCTGGCCGACAATGATGAAAAGGTGAAGGCCCAGATTGACTATGTGAAACAGATGAATATGAACACCATTCGTCTGGAAGGATTCTGGGGCAACAACAACACGCTCTATAATTATTGCGACGAGCAGGGCATTATGCTCATGACAGGGTGGAGCTGCCAATGGGAATGGGAAGGTTATTGCGGACGTCCGGAAGGAAGATACATGTCGGTTTATCCGGAAGAATACGAAAGAGAATCTGCGGCTTACCGTCAGCAGGTTTTAAGAACCCGCAGTCATCCAAGCATGCTGTTGTGGACCTACGGCAGTGACAAATTGCCTCATCCCGACCTGGAAGCAATTCTCAACCGACACATGACCGAAATTGCACCCGATGCACCTGTTGTAACTACCTGTCGCGGTGTAGAAGTTGGCGGCCATCAAAACACCAGTGAAATAAGCGGCCCTTCAGGAGTAAAAATGCTGGGGCCTTATGACTGGGTGCCTCCCGTTTACTGGTACACCGACACCCTGTATGGAGGCGCTTACGGGTTCAACACCGAAACAGGGCCCGGGCCACAGATTCCTCCAATAGAAAGCATTAAAAAGATGCTCCCCGAGAAAAACTGGTGGCCGATAGATTCACTCTGGCAGCACCATTTTGGACGAAATGAATTTGGAACCATCGACCGGTACCTGAAAGCTTTCAATGCACGCTACGGAGAAAGCACCTCTCTGGAAGAATTTACTTTTAAAAACCAGATGTCGAGCTATGAAGCCATCCGTGGAATGTTTGAAGCCTTTGCAGTGAATAAATACAAGGCCACCGGTGTCATTCAGTGGATGCTGAACTCCGCATGGCCCGAAATGTATTGGCAACTCTACGATTATTATCTGCGTCCAAACGGTGCATTTTATGGAACCAAAAAAGCCTGTGCCCCATTGACGCCCATCTACAACTACAAAGACCAAAACGTTTATGTGAACAACGATTATCTTCATGAATACGGGGAATTGACACTCAGCATCAGGATATACTCATCCAATTCGGAAATACTATTTTCGGAAGACCACCCCTTTTCCATATCCGCCAATCAATCGGAAAAGGTTTTTGATTTACCCGATATAAACAATCTATCCACCACCTGGTTTCTTGACCTGAGAATCAATGATGAGACCGGGAAAGAACTTGCCAATAACTTTTACTGGCTATCAACCAAACAGGATGTTCCGGATTTTGCAACCACAACATGGGTTTATACCCCGACCGTGGAATTTGCCGATTTCTCAGAAATCAACCAACTTGAGCCCCAGGATTTAACCCTATCTGTTGACAAAGAGATAAGAAACCAGAAGGTCTTTTTTTATTGCACATTGAAAAACGAAGGAGAAAAACTGGCTTTCTTCAATGAATTACTGGCTAATGACAATAATTCTGGAGACGTCATCCTGCCGGTATTCTGGGAAGACAACTACATTACCCTGCTCCCCGGGGAGGAAAGAACCATCACAGGCAGCGTAAATAAGAATGGACTGGAAGTGGAAAACATAGCAATAGAAATTAAGAATCTGAACACAATAAACATCCGGGATTAGATGGAAAACCGGGAAATCCTGATTGTGAGATTTCCCGGCTTCCTAAACTAATTTTTTGTAATCTGAAAACAATGCAAAAAACAATTATAGGAGTTGACCTGGGGGGCACAAATATGCGGGCAGGCCGGGTAAAACATAACACGATTAAGCAGATAGCAAAAAATGCTGTTCCCGTTACTGAAGATCCAAACATCGTTTACAAGAAGCTCCGAAAAACCATCAAAGAAGTCTGGAACAACGAAGTATCAGGCATCGGGATAGGCGTTCCGGGAATGGTCGATTACAACACGGGGATGGTTTTTGACATTCAGAACATTCCATCCTGGAAAGAAATTCCGCTGACCCAAATGTTGTCCGACGAATTTAAGGTTCCTGTTTACGTCAACAATGATGCAAATTGTTTTGCCATTGGAGAACGATATTTCGGTGAGGGCAGAAAATTTGATGATTTCACGGGACTCACTCTCGGAACCGGGCTGGGCGCAGGCATCATTAAGAACGGGCACCTTATTCCCGACCAAAACTGTGGCGCCGGCGAATTTGGAATGATTCCATATCTTGACCACAATTATGAACACTATTGCAGTGGACGCTTTTTCAGGCAATATGACGACTTAAGCGGGAAAGAAGTTGCGGAGTTGGCCCAACAAAATGACACTCAGGCGCTGGAGTTGTTCAGCAAATTTGGACAACATCTGGGTAATGCCATCAAAACCATTATCTTTGCAGTGGATCCGGCAGCCATCATTTTGGGAGGATCAGTTTCCAACTCTTATTGTTTTTTTGAATCGGCGCTAATAGAGGAACTGGCTACATTTCCTTATGCCAGGAGCATAAAAAACCTGAGCATAATCCCCTCCCAAACAACCGATATCGCCATATTGGGAGCGGCAGCACTCTATTACGAAAAGCAGAAGTAAAACACCATAATTAAAAAGGCCATGATAAGAGACTTAACCCGTCCGAACCAACCGGTGATAGGCGTTTTTTTAGGCGGCAAAGACCTCAAGGCCGGGAGGATTTCCAACGACAAAGTGGAGCAATATCTGGAAGTTGAAATTGACAATACAGCCAGTGAAGAAATTGTTTTAAATCAGCTTATTGATGCCATCTCCCAACTGTTTACTCCCGACATCGCCGGAATTGGAATTGGCGTTCCAAGCCTGGTGGATGTAAACAAAGGAATTGTTTACAACGTAGAGCACATTCCATCCTGGCGCACGGTTCATCTGGGCGAACTTTTAAGAACCCACTTCAAAACAGGAGTTTACGTTAACAACGATGCCAATTGTCTGGCCATTGGTGAAAAATACTACGGAAAAGGAACCAAATACCGCAATATGGCCGGAATTGTTGCAGGTATTGGCTTAGGAGCCGGAATCATTATAGACAACGGACTTTATAGCGGCTCAAACTGCGGCGCAGGAGAGTTTGGATACATCCCGTACAAAGATCGAAATTTCGAATATTATTGCACCACCGGCTATTTTGAAATTAAGTACGGCATAAAATCAAAAACACTCCTTTCCAGAGCCGGAAAACAAGACAAGATCGCTCTGGCCATACTCGAACAATTTGGTTTTGATTTTGCCAATTTCATCATGGCAGTCATGTTTTCTGTGGATCCCGAGCTAATTGTTATTGGTGGCCCGATTGCCTCATTCTTTCCCTACTTTGAAGAATCGCTCTGGAAAACGCTCAATAGCTTTCCTTTCGAAAAATCGGTAGAAAACCTGAAAATTGAAGTCAGTTCAGATCCCAACATTGAAGTTCTGGGTGCCGCCGCACTCTATTTCGACGCGCAAAGAAAAAATTAAATACTATATTCCTACACATGGTTCAGATTGGTCAATACAATAAACTTCAGGTTGCTGAAATGTCTCAGTTCGGAGCATTTCTTGACGGAGGAAATCTTGGAAACATTCTTTTACCCAACCGATATGTCACACCCGATCTGAAACCCGGTCAGGAAATAACTGTTTTTATTTACCTCGATTCAGAGGATCGGTTGGTTGCAATCACAGATCACCCGCTTGTTACTGTAGGCCAGTTTGCTTATCTTCAAGTCAATGACATAACAAATGTCGGAACTTTTCTGGACTGGGGACTTCCAAAAGACCTGCTGGTTCCGTTCAGGGAACAAAAATTAAAAATGATCGAAGGAAACAAGTATCTGGTTTACGTTTATCTGGATGATGAAACCAAGAGAATTGTTGCATCAGCCAAGATTGAAAAATTTCTGGATAATGTATCACCCCAATATCAGCCCGGAGAAAAAGTTGACTTAATCATTGCAGGAATCACAGAACTGGGCTACAAAGCCATTATTAACCAAACTCATTCAGGATTAATTTATAAAAACCAAACCGACAAAAGCCCTGAAACGGGTCAGCAAATGACGGGTTATATCATCCGAATCAGGGAGGATGAAAAAATCGATTTGTCTCTGACTCCCGTTGGTACAGGAGCAATCACAGACAATGTGGAGCTGCTGTGGGAAAAGCTGCAGCACAGCAATGGGTTTTTACCTTTAACTGACAGTTCTTCCCCGGATGAAATAAAGGAGTTACTACAGATGAGCAAAAAAGCATTCAAGAAAGCAGTTGGTTCCTTATACAAACAGGGCAAAATCAAGATTGAGCAGGATGGCATCAGAGTGAAGCTTCCCTAATCAACTCCACATAAACAGGTAGGTGGTCGCTAAATCCTCCCAGATACTGATACCCCAGATAGGTTCTTTTCAGTCTTTTTCCGGGAAATTGCGGGTCATCTTCCATCATAAAAGGGGCACTGATTATTTTCATTTTTTTATTGCTCAACACCAATTTTTTGACTTCCCCGTCGGGCAACAATCCACTCGAAACCAGGATTTGATCGAAACAGTTCCATTCGTGCCTGTATTTGAGAGTTCCGGGAAATTCGCCTTCTATATTCTCAGCCAGATTAAACAAACAACCGCCCAGGTTTCGGATACTTTCATCGCCGGGTCCATCATTAAAATCACCCATAGCAACAATGGCGGCATTGGGATTGCTTTGCAATATAGAATCACAGAGATTTCGCAATACATTGGATGCCATCTTTCTCTTTGATTTGGTTACCATTTCTCCACCCCATCTTGAAGGCCAGTGATTAACCATCACGTGCAAAGTATCTCTACCATCCAGGACACCTTTCACATAAAGAATATCACGCGTAGGACCACTCTCCGAACCTAAGTACACCTTTTGAGGCACCGATTTCAAAACTTTGAAACGACCGGTTCTGTACAATAAGGCCACATCCACACCGCGACGATCGGGCGACTCGAAATGCTCCACAGAATAACCAAGATAATGCAATCCGGTATTAAATATCAGGCTTTTCAAAACCTCCTGGTCCTCTACTTCACAAAGTCCCACCAACACAGGAGGATTCCATTTTCCTGCATATAAAATCACCCTGCAAATATTGTTTTCTTTTGTAATTTGTCGGTACCGATTCCAACCACGCTCTCCATCGGGAGTAAATTCCAGATCATCTTTTCCCTCATTATGATCGGGGTTGAAAAAATTCTCCACATTATAAAAAAGAATTCCTGCCGGCTCATTCACAGTGTTTTGACTAACAAGAGAAGAAAATTCAAAAAGAAAAAAACATAAAAAGAATAAATTCCGGGAAAAATAAAATAGGTACATAGAAAGGGGGAATAAAAGGTTAAGGGATTGTTACGAAATAACTTGCCGATTTAGGGATTGTGCCGAAATAACTTGACGCTTTAGACTTGTTCTTTTGTCCTTTAACTTCCTTGAAAATCCATTAAGGGTGTGTAATGAATTAAGGTTAGCTGAAAAAATAAATCTCAGGTATTCAGCGAATTATAAAATACTTTCAGGTAGTTTATTCTATTACACACCCTAAATAGCTCACTATTCGCAGTATTTTCAAATCGGTAAAGAACAAAATGACTTCGTTAAATCTTTCAATTTATTTCATTACAAATCCTAAAACTCATCTATACGTTCAAAAGCGCCCATGTCCGGTGCTTTATCTTCCAGTCTGCTCTCCCCCAGCGCATCTTCAGGAAATTGTTTGGCAACATTGATATCTGCCGCATCCCGGGCAACAGAGAGGGAGTCGAGTTGATAATTGTATTTCGATACATCAACAAATCCTGGGGACTCATTAAACAGCACGCTTTCATCAAAAAATCCGGAATAAAGATTTTGTTGAGCCACCTCAATTTTCACCATTGAATGGTCAAAATTTACATTAATTATCTCATCCAGTTTCGTATCATCTTCCGATTGAAAATCGAACTTCACTTCATTGCTGTTTCGTCCCGAAATAATACAATTATAGAAATTTGCTGCATCGAGAGAAAAATACTGTTCCAAATTATTTGCATCCACAAAATAATTGGAAATGATCAAAGCAGGTGTACTGCGATAATTAAAGCTAAAATAATTGGAAATGGTGCAATGGTAGAAGCTATAATCTCCACCAAGAGTCAACGCAACTGAAGCGCTTCCACAATTTCCGAAAACAGAATTGGAAGCTTCAATTCTGGAATTTTGAGCGATAAGCCCCTGTGAAGAAATATGCTCAATGGTGACATTGCGAAGGTACAATGGCTGGTCATCAGGTTTATATCCTACCGAATCCACCACCAGGCCCATTGTACTGTTGCGGATTGTTGCATTTTCAATCACATGATCTTTACTGTCAGGCATCAGCTGAATATAACCCCATTGGCCCGTTTTATCTTCATACCACTCATCCAAACGGTCGCTGGTAAAAGTAACCGGTTCATCCAGGGTTCCATTCACTTGTAATGACCCAAAAACCAACAAGGAGGCATCTTTATGAAAATGCAATTTCGCACCCGGTTCTATTGTTAACGTCTCGGCACTGTCAACCACTACCCAATCATAAATAAGATATGGCTTATCCTTGGTAAAAGTGGTTGTTTTCAGGTTTTCTTTTCTAAGGGCAACCACATTCTGACCGTAAGCCATCAGTTGGATGGTAAAGATCCGGCTTCGGGTATAAACAAGCAATGAATCAGTAACCACAAAAGGCGCATTTTCGGAAGTTGGATTAATATTAACTTCAACAAAAACGAAAAGACTATCGTTTCCCCGGATAGGAACATCATAAATCATGCTCCCTGCTGCGCCGTTCACATTCATCATGAAGTCCGAATTATCACCTCCTGCCAATTCAATAGCTTCAATGAGCACATCTTCCTGAACGGGATTGTAAATCCGAAGATTCTGGGTTGTAGAACCTAATGAAGTAAAAATGGTATCAAAAGCAACGGTATCTGTACTAAAAGAAAGCGTTTCATTACCATCACGAAAAACATACTCTCTCTCGCATCCGGCAAAAAGGACGGCGGCAAGCAGAGAGAACAATAAAATTGTCCGTGTAATAATATTTAACCCACTTTTCTTCAAAACACTTACATTATTAAACTAAATAAAAAACTACTATCTTACTCAAAAATTCCATCATCCACTACTATAAGAATCTCTAACCTGCATTAATCATCAATAATCTCTTAAAAACTGATAAAAAAATTCACATAAAAGAATATCCTGCAAAATAAGCAAGTATTACTCAAAATACAAAGGTTTTTTTATTAAAGTCAAACTTTTTTTTACATATATTAACAATGAAATTCTACGATTGTTTTACTTTTAAGTTTCAAATTGAATTATAAAAAAGAAAAAGTATTCGCAATCGCTTGACTTCATTGCAATATTTTGTATTTCAACAAATTAAAACCAACAACCAACATCAATTTATGGAAACCGAAGGAAACAACGACCAGCAACACATCGACAATTTTTTTTCAGGCAAACCTTACACGTTCGACAAAGTCATAAGAATGCTTATGGCCGGGCTGGTGATTACCGCGACGGTTTTATTGGTTCGTCATCTAAGTAACGTTCTGGTTCCTTTTTTTATTGCGGTATTGCTGGCATATCTCATTGACCCTTTGGTCTGTTTCATTCAAAAAAAGATGCGCATAAAACACAGGGGCCTTTCCGTCATTTTTGCCTTGCTTTTCCTTTCGCTTATTATATCATTGGTTCTTTGGTGGCTTATTCCACAATTTGTTGGCGAGATGCACAAAATGGCCCAACTGATAAAAACATACCTGAAGAACACTTCTTATCACGAAATACTACCAGCCCAAATAGACCAATGGCTTCGCAACATGCTGGATAGTCAGGATCTTCAAAAGTTTCTGAATACCTCAGACATTACCGAAACGCTAAAGGATATTTCCAAACCCATCGCCCAGGTTTTCTCGGGCTCACTCAACATTCTTTTTGGCACACTGGGTTTCCTTATTGTGCTGTTGTATTTAATATTTATCCTTATCGATTACCCAAAAATGGAATCATCGTGGCCCAAATTAATTCCGGTTAAATACAGATCACTGGCCAGTGAAATAGCGGATGATTTAAAATTATCCATGCGTATTTATTTCCGCAACCAGTTTTTAATCGCCATGACGGTTGGTGTTTTAATGGCTACAGGATTTAAAATCATCGATCTGCCTATGGGAATAACCCTTGGATTACTGATTGGAGTTTTAAATATCATTCCTTATCTACAAATGGTTGGCTTCCTGCCTGCCATATTGCTTGCTCTATTAAAATCCATGGAAACCGGTGACAGTTTCTGGCAAGTCCTGTTGTCTGTCTTTATCGTTATTGCAGTGGTTCAGATAATTCAGGACACGATTCTGGTTCCAAAAATTATGGGAAAAGCTTACAATATGAATCCCGCTATCATTCTGCTGTCTCTCTCTATTTGGGGTTCATTAATGGGTCTGTTGGGTATGTTGCTGGCTTTGCCCCTGACCACTCTGTTTATTTCTTATTATCGACGTTTGATAATCAAAGAACCTATTAAATCAGGGCCTTTTGCACCTAAAGAAAATCCTCCCCAAGAGGAGGATACAGGGAACGAATAATTCGCTTCAAACCTTTACTTCAACGGGCCTCATTTACTCGTCCTATTCCCGAAATGTTGGTAAAAACCTCGTCCGGATTTCCTTTATACACCACATTGCAGGCACCTGCCACATCAACCTTGAGCCATTTGTCGGCAAAGACCTCTGCTTTGGCAGCTCCCGACATAGACAGATTCAACTCCTGCGTCTTCAGCTCAAAAGCAGAAACTTTTCCTGCCCCGGGAATATTGAACTTAACGTTTTTCACTTCTCCCCGAAGATTTAAATCCGTGGCACCTGCAAACACCCCTGTAAACTGATTTCCCAACAACTCAATATCCATTTTTAAAGCCCCTGAACTTTCAATTCTAAGCTCATCAAAACGGAAAGGCCGATCGCCCACAATCTTTGCTGACTTCAAAACTTCAATAAACTCAATTTTCGGAGCCTTAATAACCAATTCCGCCCTGTTTCTGTTATAAAAAGTTCTATCCTCCGTATTTCTCACCGTCAGTACCCCATCCCGTATATCCACAAATATTAATTTCTTCATTTCCTCTTCGGCATTAATTTCCACTGAAGCAACGTCGGCATTTTCCAGGCGAACCAAAAAGTTTCCACTCAGTCTGACAGATGTAAAATCACCTGTTCGATGCTCAAAACTCATCTGATCTTCCGAATAACCTTCAGGTTGCGAATTATCATACAAACACCCGGTAAGTCCTGCCGGAAGCAAAAGAACTGCAATCATTATCAGGTAACGTGTCATATTTAAGTAATTTAGTCAGTAATTGTTCGTCAGTAGTTATTAATTGCCTATAAGGCATAACCACGCAATCGGCAAAATCAGATAAACAGCAAATGTTCAACCAATTGCAATATTGCTTGGCTTAAGTTTATAGAAGCGTATATATTTTTAGAGATTGCTTCTCCCGATCTCGTGCCTCATCGGGATCGCAATGACGCTCTTTCACTTTTATATGGAAGAGGTTGGCAGATTGCAGGGCGGAGAAACCGCCCTGCCATCTGCCAACCTCTTCTCTGTTACCGGTAGGTTCCGTCATTGCGAGGGCTATGCCCGAAGCAATCTCTAATGAAAAAAACGCTACTTTAAACTTGAGCCTATTGCTTAGATGAAAATCCTCCGTTTTTTAAATACACATAATGAGCCAAAACGCTCAAAAAACTGGAATCCTGCACATTAAAACTTTCGATCAGCGTTACAAAACCAGCCCAATTGTGCGATACTGACACAAAAGCGTCCGAAAACGGGCAAAAAAAAGGTCGGAAATCCGCTTTGGATTCCCGACCTTGATAATTGACAAATTTTTCTGATTAGCTCAGTCGATCAAGAACAGCCATCACCTCTTTCACATGTTGACGACTATCTTCCAACATCGCCTTTTCACTTTCGTTAAGGTCGAGTTCAATAACCTTTTCCACTCCGTTTTTACCTAAAATAACCGGTACACCCAGGTAACAATCATCAATACCGTATTCTCCATCGAGTTTAATACAAACGGGGAATACACGCTTCTGGTCACGAACAATCGCTTCCACCATTTGCGCTGCGGCAGATCCGGGAGCATACCAGGCTGAAGTACCCATCAGTTTCACCAACTCACCACCACCAAACTTGGTACGCTCTATAATAGTGTCCAGCTTGTCCTTTTCGATGAGTTCGGTAACGGGAATACCTCCAACGGTAGTATAACGCGGAAGCGGAACCATTGTATCGCCATGACCACCCATCAGAACAGCCTGAATATCTTTGGGTGATACATTCAACTCTTCGGCCAGGAATGCACGATAACGTGCAGTGTCCAAAATCCCTGCCATACCAATTACTTTGGTACGGGGAAATTTAGATGTAATATGAGCCTGATAGGTCATTACATCCAACGGGTTGGAAACAATCACAATAATCGCCTCGGGAGAATGCTTAACAACTTGCTCAGTAACAGACTTAACAATACCGGCATTGGTTTGAATAAGGTCGTCACGAGTCATTCCCGGCTTTCGGGGCAGACCGGAAGTGATAACCACCACGTCCGAACCGGCAGTTTTTGTGTAATCATTTGTTACACCGATAGTACGGGTGTCATACAAATTAATAGGTGCTTTTTGCCAGATATCAAGAGCTTTACCCTCGGCAACACCTTCTTTAATATCAACCAGAATAACTTCATTGGCAATCTCGCGATATGCCAATACATCGGCACAAGTTGCGCCTACATTTCCGGCGCCAACAACTGTTACTTTCATAAAAAATTTACTTTTGAGAATTTATATTTATCCAAAACTATTTCTGTTATACTTAGGGATTGTGCCGAAATAACTTGACGCTTTAAACTTGTTCTTTTGCCCTTTAACTTCCTTGAAAATCCATTAAATAGCCCGCTATTCGCAGTATCTTCAAGTCGGTAAAGAACAAAATAACTTCGTTGAAACTGTCAAATTATTTCATTACAAACCCTTAACCCGGGAACAAATATAAACAAGACCGGTTAATTACAGAAAAATTTCTTCATTTTTTTTCGAACTTTCGAAAGTAAATCTTCATCTTCCCGAAGTTTCCTTTCACACAGGTAAACATCAAAAAAACCGCAAGTTCTGTCGAATAAACAGAAAACAATTGCGGTTTGTTTAAAACTTCTCCGTTCAGCAATTTACCCGGGTGGGTGTCTTAATAATTTATCTCCCTCCTTCAATCCTTCAACCACTCTTGCCATTACATCATTTTCCCCATCAATCTCGATTGACTGCCGAATGATGCCAAGCGAAGTTTTCTTATAGACCACCTGCTCATCCTCCTCAACAAAAACCACGTCCCGGGGTACCATCAATTGACCGTCGATAGCCTGAATAATAAACCGATTGGTGGAAGTCATTCCCGGCAGTAAATCAAATCCATTGGGGTTCACCTCAATATCAACTTTAAATCCATTCAAAAACTGACCATCAATCTCCTGTCCGATGTTGGCCACCGTTCGCACCACCCCATCAAACTCTTCGCCAGGAAAGGCATCAATCATAATCTTAACAGGCATCCTCTCCCTAACTTTAGTAACATCAATTTCCTTCACATAGGTAACCGACAAAATGGTGGATAAATCCGGTAAAATGGCAATTCTCGGATCCCAGCGACTAACCATTGCACCAACTTTCCTTTTTTCTCCATCCGAATCCCGGACATAGACCACCACACCCCTCGAAGGAGCTTTAATAATCAGATCCCGCTTCAATTGCTGAAGCGTTTCCATTTGTCGCTCCTCCTGCCGAATGTTATTTTCAATACGACCAACACTTAACTCATTCTTTCTTTTTTGCTGCAGGTAGTTTCTCTTTTCCTGCTCAAACTGTCTCCGGGCTCTTTCCAGTTCAATAGTGGCCTGTCGCTGAACAGCCTTACTTTCATAAACCGATTGTTCCACTTTTAATTCCGCATCCAGTACATCATCGTTGCTCCTTCGGATAGCATTCCTGGCATCGGTCAGATTAAGCGAACTATCCATTTTTGCGTTTTCCAAATTGCCATACAGCATATCCAGTGTCTCCTGAGTACTCTTAATATTTTCCTCAACCTCAGAAGGATCCAGTGTGGCCACATAATCCCCCTTCTCCACCTCCGTTCCCTCGCGCACCAAATCGTTGATGGCAATGCGACGGATTCTGACAGTACGATCCATCAAAGCATCCGGAACCAGAATATCTTTCGATTCATGAGCTTCCAATTCGCCCATCGAAACCACATAATATTCAAATCGTCCTTTCTTTACCTCCACCAATTCACTTTTTTCAACAGAATCGGCCATAAAAAACCGATACCCCAGAAAAACCAGAATTAATATTACCAACGGAATAAGAAATAATATTTTTCGCTTCATAAGCTTTGTCTATTTTGAGCTTCAGAATTATTGCTGCAACAAATGATCGAGTTCGTGCATCAGGGGTTTGGCCTCAATAAAATCGTAAAGGGTATATTGACGCATTTGGTAGTAGCTTCGCCAATACTGACGCAGGGAAGAAACATAATTACGCCGGGCTGCATCCAGCGAGTTCCGGGCCGAGTTCAACTTTATTACATCCACTTTATCGATAAGGAAGCGTTGCTTGGTGACATCATAACCACGTTGCGCAATAGTATCGGCTTTTGCAGAAATTTCCACCTGTTTTTCCTGCATATTAAATTCCATGATGCGAATAAACAAGTCCTGCTCAAAATCAATCCGCTCCTGTTTAACAGTCGCCTCCGTGACATCACGGTTAGAGCGGGCCATTTGAATTTGTCCTTTTCGCAAACCCCAGTCGAGCAGCGGAATACTCAAAGAGACCCGAACCTGTTGTTGGTCGGCAAATGGTGAGCCATAAGCCTTGCCCACTTCATCTGCATTTTTATTTATTCCAAAATTGGCCCGCACATTGGCATTCAGTCCACTTTCAGACCTGGCCCTGGCAATAGACTGCTCTGCTTCAAGCATTCGCTGCTGAAAATCAAGTATATCAGGATTGTTCTCAATAGCCAGAGCCATCGCTTTTTCAGGCTCCACCTTCAATTCCGGAATATCATCAGGAACTATACAATTAATAACAACATTATCCTCCAACCCCAAAAAGGAACTAAGTGCCGCCTGCGACTGACGGAGGTCAACTTTTGCCCGGGTCACCTCCATACTCGCATTCAAAAGACTCAGTTCAAGGTCAAGCAACTCGTCCTGCGTCACGGTACCAATTTCAAAACGTCCCCTTCCAATATTATAAAGCGTATCAGCATTAGAGTAATTGGTCTCTGCAATTTTCAGGTTTATTTCGGCAGTAACCTGTCCAAAAAAATAATCGGTAACCTGAATGGCCAATGCCTCCAGTGATTGCAGATAATCACGCTTGGCTTTTTCAAATTTCAAAGGTTCGATGCGTGACTCCCAGCGAAAACGGTTATACCCGTTCAGTGGCTGCGAGAATCCCACACTTACCGGGACTGATGCATACTGAATATCCTCCTCATCATCCAGATTCTGCGACCGCGACAAAGAAGAAGTGATGTCAAAAACACCACCTGTGAAAGGTACATTTTGCCGCAACGAAAGGGACGCATCAGAAGTGAAGTAGGAGCGCTGACTGAAGAACTCGGTGCCCGTTTCAGAATCAAATCTGTTTACAACCGACCTGTCGTAATCTACCGGAGTGGTTTCCAGACTGAGAATAGGCAACCTATCGGCCTTATAACTTCGAAATTCCCAATAACGTGCCAGATACATATTTTGTGACCTGAAACTGTACAGCGACTGTTCATGGGCCAAATCTATCGCATCGTCAAGTGTCATTGAAATCCCCACTTCATTGTCGGGTCCTGCCTCCACAAAAGTTTCCGATTCCTGAGCCCACAGGCCTGTTGACCTGATCAAAGTAAATATTGATAGAAATAAAATAAACCGCATAATGTCATCAATAGTTGTTAGATAATCTGAATTCAGAATAGCAATTTCACCATTTTAAATCATTGCCGTAAAGACTCCACAGGATCCTGTTCTGCAGCACGTTTGGCCGGCAAATAACCAAAAACAATCCCCACGGTTGCAGAAACGCCGAAAGCAACAACCACTGAAAACAAAGTAACAATGGTTTCAATATCGGCCATCACATGAATAGCGTGAGCCAGGACAACACCCAACACCACTCCAATCATTCCACCGGTAACACTGATAAGAGTCGATTCGGAGAGAAACTGAACCACAATATCTTTTCGTGAAGCACCGATGGCCTGGCGGGTTCCAATCTCTCTGATCCGTTCCCAAACCGATGCAAGCATAATATTCATAATTCCAATGCCACCCACAATAAGTGAAATACTTGCAATCGCACCAAGAACAATATTAAAGATGTCATTGGTTTTTTGTTGCTGCTTCAACAACAATTCAGGCACGGTAACTTCAAAATCATAAATATCGGAATGTCGGCGAAGCAACATACGCTTTATCACATCGGCAGAAGCACTCAGCATTCCGGTCTCCTCCACCTGAACAATGATTTTATCCAGCTGATTACCCATTTCAAAATCCTGGGTAGCTTCATCGGTACCTCCACCCCGCGAAGCCCGCTCCAACACTTCTGGATTTATCCGGGCCCTGTCTTTAAAACGCCGCAGCATAGTTTTGACGGGTATAATAATTTTATTGTCGGTACTGCTGATTCCCAGCTCATCGGAGGCTGATGCTGTAAAATCGCGCCGTTCAATGACCCCAATTACCTGAACCCAGGTTTCCCCGCATTTTATATACTCTCCAATTGGATCTTTGGTGTTGAAAAACCGATTTCGGATATTGTCTCCGATTACAGCCACAGGTTTACCAGCTTCTGCCTGTTGTTCACTAAAAATAGTTCCGCGATCAATATTAATATTCAACAATTCAAAATATGCCGGTGAAGTACCTTCAAGAACCACAGGGTAACTCTTACCGCCAAGTATGGCATGGTAATTTATGGACACCACAGGACTGATTCGCGTGACAGTAGGAATTGTACTTTTAACAGACTCGGCATCCTGAAGGGTAAGACCTGGCGAGAAGCGAGTGGTATTATCACCCCCACCCTCTGAATTGGCATCAATTGACACATCGGAGGGAGTTACGATAATATTATTCACCCCAACCAGTTTAATCTGCTCCAAAACCTCCTGCTGAGCACCCCTTCCGATGGCCAGCATACTGATGACCGCTGCCACTCCGAACATTATTCCCAAGGCGGTGAGAAAGGATTTCAGCTTATTGGCTAAAATGGCTTCAACAGCGATAAGAACATCATGAAAATACCGGGAAAACAAATACTTTAATCTTTTCATTGTGGCCTCCTTCCTTCCATCATTCTTTTATCTCCCATCTCAAATCCGGGTGGAGGCCCGGGTTTCTCCGGTTTTTCAACTTTTTGTTCTTTCCGTTCCTTTTCTTTCTCCAGGGCTTCCTGCTTCAGAAACTCATATATTTCCAGGCCCTCAAAATTTAACTCGTCGGCGTTTGCAGGAGCAGTGAGGGCAATTTCCATATTTTCATCCAGGCCCTGCTCTACCACCACATGATTGGCATTTTCACTACCCGGATCAATAATTTGCTTCACCCAGTCTCCCTTCTGCCTACGATAAACAAATAGTAAAGAATCATTTCTGAACACACCATCGAGGGGAATAAAGCAAACATCAGCCAAAGAATCGGTTGTGATAACATTACTGGTGGTCATTGCCGGTCTCAACTCAGAATCGGTATCATCCAGTTTAATAATCACCTCAAAAACCTTCGCATCACCATCGGGCAATACCTGCCCAATATTGGCGACTGACAACACGCGTCCATCGAAAGATTTGGCAGGAAAGGCATCAATACCAATGACTGCCTTCTGCCCTGGTTTCACTTTCGAAATATCTATTTCGTTAATAAATGTTCGGGAAATCATAGACGACAAATCCGGTAATTCGGCAATGGTAGGCATCCAGCGGCTCACTGTGGAACCTGCCTGAATTTTATTTCCAAACTGATCGTAACTGTAAATAACCATTCCGGGCTTAGGTGCTTTTACCTCCAAGGCCTCAAAAAGTGCATCAATCTCTTCTATCCGTTCCCGGCTTTTCCGAGCCTCTTCCCAAGCCCTGCCCACATCATAAGTTGCCTGCTGTTTCTTTAAATCATAATTGCGAAGCGACTGTTGCAAGTCTCTTTTGGCACGCTCCAAATCAAGGCTGGCCTGACGCTGAACGGCTGGAGACTCGTAAATCGATTGTTCCACCACCAGCTTTTTCTCTTCCACGGTAACTTTAGCATCCAATAAGCCATCCCGAAGATTACTCATATTGATATTGGTATCTATTTTGGCATCTTCGTATCCCTCCAGGGCTTTTTCCAGTTGCTCCTTTGCTTCGGTCATCAACTCTTCAACGGCACTGTGATCCAGCGAAGCCACAAAATCACCCGAATTTACAACCGTTCCCTCCTCTACAATATCAGTTACCTGAATTTCATAGATTCCCAATCGTCGCCCGGATAATGCCGATGGCACTTCGATGGATGTTGCATTTTCGGCCTGCAACTGACCGGTTGACATGACCTCTGCAACAAAAGAACCTTTTTGCACAGGTACTGTAATCATTAAATCATCGGAAACCACAGACCGCCCCATGGACCATATCAAAAGAACTCCTAAAATTATTATGGCGGGAACATAATAAACAGGTCGAAAAAAACGCTTCATATTGAACTAAAAAAAATTATCAAAAGAAATTCTTATTATGTCTAATCAGAGGTAATATGACAGGTGTCAGCTTTGATGGTTTAACGGAGATACACATTTCCACGTCGTCAAGCTCAATGTCTAATCAGAATAAAGCCGTTAGAAAATGGCTTCTCTACCGACTTTAAGTAATTTGTATGAAATTTCCTGATCACCAGGAAAAAACTGAAAACTCGAAATTCGAAGCAAATACTTTTTTGTCTTGATACAAAAAAGTAATCAAAAAAATCACTATTGTCCGAAAAACTTATTTTTTGAAAAGAGATTGCTTCGCTTTGCTCGCAATGACGCCATTCTCCCGGTTTTAAGCAGGTTGGAGGGGGTTGATTTTCTAAGGCCGAAAATCAACCCCCTCCAACCCTCAAAATCTTCAAAGTCACGTTCATTGCGAATCCAGATCATTAGGGAAAGCAATCTCAACCTTTTAACAAGACACCAATAAAAAAAAATTAAATAGTCTTTGCAAGAAAACACCAACTACTGCCCCGAAGAAAAATCGGGGTAAACTGTTATTCTCGTTTTTGAAACAGTCATCCAGAAGTGGCTTTTGTAAGGTTTTTACCCTAAAAACCAACAAAAAGCACAATCGGGACTCCTTGGTTTGAAAAACTTCGAAAGCCCCCGAAAAAAAATCGGGCCAGGCTTTGTATTTGTCACTGTCTCATCAAAGACTTGAAATTCCTTAGTTTTCTTGCTGGCACTAAATAAAGGATTTCATCACATCCATCATGGATTCGGCGAGCGATTTAGCCTTCTGTTCAGAACCGGCTTCGGAATAAATCCGGACAATGGGCTCGGTATTGGATTTCCGTAAATGAACCCAGGAATCAGAAAAATCAATTTTCACCCCATCCACCGTACTCACCTGTTCATTTTTATAATGTTCTTTCACTTTCAACAAAAGTGCATCCACATCAACTTCAGGTGTAAGTTCCAGCTTATTTTTCGACATAAAATAAGCAGGATATTCCTTCCTCAACTCCGAAGTCTTTTTGCCCTTTTTTGCCAGATGTGTCAGGAACAAAGCAATCCCCACGAGTGCATCCCTTCCATAATGGCTGGCGGGATAAATGACACCCCCATTACCTTCGCCACCAATCACCGCATTGGTTTCTTTCATTTTAGCCACCACATTGACTTCACCAACGGCAGAGGCGCTGTATGCTCCTCCATGTTTCTTTGTAACATCACTCAATGCACGCGTAGAGCTCAGGTTGGAAACTGTATTGCCAGGGGTGTCACTCAGGATGTAATCGGACACTGCCACCAGGGTATATTCCTCTCCAAACATGGTTCCATCCTCATTAATAATAGCCAAACGATCCACATCCGGATCCACCACAAAGCCTACATCAGCTCCCTGCTTGCGGATAACCTCCGAAATCTCTGTGAGATGTTCCGGCAAGGGCTCCGGATTGTGCGGAAACTGCCCGTTGGGTTCGCAATACAGTTCAATAACGTGTTCCACCCCCAGGGCCTTCAGTAGCGCAGGCAGGGCAATACCGCCAACAGAATTGACACAATCAATTGCCACTTTGAAACGGGCCTTTTTAATGGCATCCACATCAACCAAGTCTAGCCCCAGCACTTCATCAATATGGTGTTGTGTGTAATCCTCTTTTTCGACAATGGTTCCAAGTTCATCAACCTCCGAATATTCAAAACTCTCATCCTCTGCCACCTTCAATACTTCCACACCATCATCAGCCGTAAGAAATTCACCTTTATGGTTCAGCAGTTTCAGAGCATTCCACTGTTTGGGGTTATGACTTGCAGTAAGAATGATGCCTCCGTCGGCTTCTTCATTCACAACTGCAATTTCGGTGGTTGGAGTCGTTGCCAGGCCAATATGAATCACGTCAATGCCCATTCCCTGAAGCGTCCCCGCAACAAGATTCTTTACCATAGGTCCCGAAATTCTTGCATCGCGGCCAAGCACCACTTTGTGTTTGTCTTTTTTCGATTGTTTTTTCACCCAAACGGCGTAAGCAGATGTAAAGCGAACCACGTCCACCGGACTCAATCCCTCTCCGGGTTTTCCTCCAATAGTGCCTCTGATTCCTGATATCGATTTAATTAATGTCATAATAATAGATCGTTAGATGTTTAGAAGTTAGAGACCCCCTAAATTCCCCCAAGGGAGACTTAAAAAAGGCTTAACAGATTATTGTCATCAGATTATCGACTCTTAAAATATAGTTGCAAAATTGCATAATATAAACCTGTTTTGCAATGAAAAGATAGGCACCTATTGTTCGGAAAGAGGGGCAAAATTTTTCGGCTTTTGAAAAATTCAGGCTTTGAATCTAAGTTTCTTTTAATACTGGTAGACCGGGTATTATATAACGTCTGACCATGAGAACATCTGACAATAAAACCTTTGCGCATCTAAGAATCCATAGCTTTTGCGAAAAATAACTATCCGAAACTTCAGCCTATAATTTCTGTTTATCTGGACTTTTTTTACGGACTATTGTATCCATCTTAGGGTTTGTAATGAAATAAATTGACAGATTTAACGATGTTATTTTGTTTTTCTCCTACTTGAAAATACTGCGAATAGCGAGCTATTTAATGGATTTTCAAGGAAGTTAAAGGGCAAAAGAACAAGTCTAAAGCGGCAAGGTATTTCGTAACAATCCCTTACCTCTATAAATCTAACTATCTATTGAATAGGTGCATTCCAAAAATACACTAAATCATTAATTCCCCGCCCCAAATACCTGATTAATCATTTCTTTTTTACAATTTTGCAGTGTGAAAAATGAACCGGAAGTACCGGAGAAATAAATAAAAGAAAACTGATATTCAGGATGGCCAATAAAGGAAAAATCCCCGGTAAATATACCAACAATGAACGACGCTCACGAAACACCAAATTTTCAGAAAAAGCAAAACCCCGAAATATAGAGCGTAAAATATCCGGAACCAAGCCTCCGGAAAGCATGCGTCTCAACAAATACATCGCCAATTCGGGAGTTTGCAGTCGGCGTGAGGCTGATACCCTGATCACAAAAGGTGAGATAAAAGTAAATGGAAACGTCGTAAAAGAAATGGGACTGACTGTTTCAATCAATGACAAGGTTGAATACCAGGGAAAGAAACTCATTCCTGAGAAAAAAGTCTATTTATTGCTCAATAAACCCAAGGACACTGTGACCACTTCAAGTGATCCGGAAGGTCGTAAAACGGTAATCGAAATCATTCGCAATGCCTGTCCTCAGCGGGTGTATCCTGTTGGCCGACTGGACAGAAACACCACCGGTGTATTATTACTGACCAATGACGGCGACCTGTCCAAGCAACTCACTCACCCCAGTTTTGAAGCAAAGAAAATTTACCATGTTTTTCTGAATCAACCATTGACTCCCGAACATCTTGAAAGCATCAAAAATGGAGTAGAACTGGAGGATGGCCTGGTAAAACCGGATGCTGTCAATTATGTGGATGGAGACCCCATGCAAGCCGGAATAGAAATTCATTCCGGTAAAAACAGGGTAGTTCGGAGAATTTTTGAACATTTTGGGTACCAGGTAGAGAAACTTGACCGGGTTTATTTTGCCGGACTAACCAAGAAAAACCTTCCCCGTGGGAAATGGCGCTTTCTGGCAGACAAAGAGGTACGGTTTTTGAAAGCAGGTATCAAAACCCCAAAAACGGAAAAATAATTTTTCAAGTTCTCTGCGGGCTTTAAACAACGAATAAGGGATTTTCCTTAACATAACCTACATCTTTAAAATTGCGATTTCAATGTATCGCCACATCAAAAATGTAATACAAATTCTATTTCTCATCTGGGGATTTGCCATTCCGGCACATTCCCAGACAAAAGGAACGCTTACTGATGCAAAAACGGATACCCCAATTCCGTTTGCCAATATTGTATTTCAGGATGGGAAATCCGGCACCATCACCAATCTTAAAGGAGAATTTACAATCCCTTTCAACGCCGGAGATTCTGTATTAGTCAGCTGCATCGGTTATCATCCCGCCTTCTTTAGTACCAGAACAAACGACACCCCTAAACAGTTTCGGTTGGAGCCACAAACCATCGAACTTCAAGGTATTGATGTATATCCCGGAGAGAATCCCGCACTTACCATCATGCAGAAAGTTCTCGAAAACAGTTCCAAAAACAATCCGGATCTGGCAAGCGATTATTCTTGTATTGTTTACCATAAAATGGCTTTCAGCCTTGACATTGCTGATTCGATAAGTGCCCGGGACAGTCTGGAACAAAAATTTATCGACTTCAACCGAAATAATCATATACTTCTGATGGAATCGGTATCAGAAAAGAAACACATGGTTCCTGATAAAACCACAGAGAAAATCATCTCCGGAAGAGTAAGCGGTTTTCAGGATCCGGCACTGGCTATTCTTCCCGGTCTGATTCAACCCTTTGGATTTTATTCGCCTTACATAGAACTAATGGGCATTGAACACCTGAATCCCATCTCAAAATCAGGATTGAAAAATTATCTTTTCCTGTTGAACGATACCATTATCGAGAATGGAGATTCTTTATTTTACATCACCTACCAGCCCAGGAAAAAAAGCAACATCAAGCCGTTAACCGGTTCGTTTCACATTCACAAAAAGACTTACGGCATCAGGTATCTGAAAGCAAAGTCAAATATTGCATCGTCTCCTTACATCACAGATATCAGTCAGAGCTATGAACAAACGGACTCACAATGGTTCCCTTCGGAACTAAAAAGTCAATTGGTTATAAAACCCGGCGAAGGTTTCAATTCCCTGCCCTATGCCATGGTAGGAGATGCAAAAAGCATTGTAACAGCCATCAACCTAAACCCAACGCTTAATCCTAAAGATTTTTCCAACGTGGTTTTGGAAGATAAAATGCCCGGAGACACAGGACATATAAAGATTCTGAGGTATGAACCCCTGACAGCAAAAGATTCGTCAACTTATCATTTATTGGATAGTCTGGGGAGAGCCAACAATCTTGATAAAATTATCCGGTTACAAAAAAATTTAATCAGAGGTTACATTCCTGCTGGCTCATTTCGGCTTGAACTGCAACATCTGATAGATTACAACCAGTTTGAAGGATTAAAGCTGGGTATGGGATTGTGGTCCGGTCCAGAAATTACTGGAAACTTTTCTCTTGGTGGATATTTCACACATGCTTTCAAAACCGAAAAAAATAATTACGGAGGGGGTATAAAATGGCGTCCGCAACAGAATAGTCAAACCCTCATCGATTTGTTGTACGGTCACGACATGCACTCCACAGGGGTCTTTAATTTCTACCATGGAAACAGACTGAGTCTGAATCAGGAACTGGAGGAAATTTCGGTGGCAATCAAAGACCGGGAAGAAAAATTTTATATCGGTGCTGGGACAAAGTTAAGAGGGCCTGTTTCAGGAAAAATTTTCTTTACCCGATCGGATGTCACCCCGGTTCGTCCTTACCCATATATTCCACTTTCAGAAATACCAGAAGCACCTTTCCAAACAATGGAAGCAGGTTTAAAGCTGAGATGGGTTCCCAATGAGAAAATGACCAGTACTGCATTCGGACTCCTGCCAGAGCCTTCTGATGGCCCGAAAATTTGGCTGAATATCATCAGAGGAGCAGAGGAGCAAAACGGACTCAAAAATTCTTTCACAAAACTGGAGGGGCAAATTGAAAAAACGTTCCGTACCAGCCCTTCAGCCAAAACAAAAATTCGTTTTACCGGCGGACTCATAGATGGCTGGATCATTTCGAGTAATCTTTACAGCTTTTTTGGCACCTTTGAACCCATATCGGTCGAAGTACCAACTCTTTTTGCGACAATGGCACCCAACGAATTCGCAGCAGACAGATTCGCAATGGCAACGCTGGATCACAGAATAGCTCTGCGTCAAAATCGACCGGGAAACTTTAAACCGGAAATCAATTTGTCAACCAAAGCAGGATGGGGTGTCGTAGAGGCCGATTACCTGCTCCCCGTTAACTCTTTCGGAAAAGGATTCTATGAGTCAGGAATTCTCTTTGACAATCTATTTAAGGTACTGTTTTTTAAATACGGTATTGGCGTACACTACCGCTATGGCCCTTACCAAAATGAAAAAAACATTGACAACTGGAGTTTCAGACTGTCCATCGACTTTTCATTCTAACAGATTGATTCTGCATTCAGGTAATTCCCAATGAACTTTCTTTCAGCTTATTTGCTTTATTCCCAGATGCCAAAATAATATTCAACAATAACCTTTTAAAACCTGAAATATGGATTTAAAACTTGAAAACCTGAAATATCTGGTTACTGGTGCCAGTTCAGGTCTCGGTAGAGCTGTAGCCAAAGCCTTACTTGAGAACAAAGCACACGTAATTATTACTGCACGAAACCAACAAGCTCTGGAAGAATTAAAATCAGATTATCCCAATCAGGTAACAGTGATGCCAGGAGATATTACGAACCATGAATTCATCAGCAACTTAAAAAAATCATTGCCAGACGACCTTTATGGAGTATTTATTAATGCAGGAGGACCCCGCGCTGCCACCATCTCAGAAACAACCCTGAACGACTGGGATACAGCCTACCACCTGGTGTTAAGATGGAAGGTAGAACTTTCAAAACACCTACTCCCAATATTTCAAAAAAATAACCGTGGCAGATTTCTCTTCAGCGAAAGTGCTTCAGTAAATGGCCCCATTCCAAATCTGGTCTTGAGTAATTCATACCGAATGGCCGTGGTAGGTTATATGAAAACGATGGTAAAGGAAGTTTCAAACACCGACATCACAGCCAATGTGATAGCTCCCGGCTACCATGATACAACGGCCATCGACCGTTTACTGAAAAAAATGGCAGATCAGGAAAACATTTCAATTTCAGAGGGGAGAAAAACACTTGAATCAAAAATTCCTGTTGGCAGACTTGGTCGCGCAGATGAATTTGCATCTCTGGCTGTATGGCTGCTGAGTCCCATGGCAGGATTTGCATCAGGACAAGTATTTACGCTGGATGGAGGAGAGGGGAGATAGGGGGCCTCCCCCGGCCCCTCCCAAAAAGAAGAAGTGGGGCCTCCCCTAACCCCTCCCAGAGAGGGGGACTGGGCCTCCCCCGGCC
>Ga0163225_100075_pt1 | contig 30709 bp, 38 predicted proteins | sample MSEWel2016_04_06_2_FD_113145 | JGI IMG/M metagenome (GOLD analysis project Ga0163225, IMG submission 113145) | Subsurface microbial communities from deep shales in West Virginia, USA - MSEEL Well Study Marcellus 5H_2016_04_06 ... | reverse complement strand
GTATCTATTCTACGGGCGAGAACGTAACTGACCAGCTGCCGTCACAGATGATGTTAAAGAGATAATTGTCACCTTCTTTGATTGTAACCGGAACCGTTGTTGCATAATCGCCGACATAGAGTTCAAAGTCGTCATTCCGAAGCTCATGGAATGCAAGGGGTGCTATTCTGTCATCATCCATCAGCATCGTGCCATTATAATCCATCAGTCCCACACTTATGACAGTTAAATTCTCAGCTGTAATCTGGCAGCTATAATTTCCAGCCGGAACCATGAAGAAGGGGGTTGCAGCGTTGCCAATGCCTGTGAATGTCTGTGGTGGAATCCCATTGATCATCTTCGGGACACCGAAGTGAAGTGTCCATGGTGCCAGCTGGCTCACTTCAACTGTTGCTTCAGCCTCCTCTTCAAGCATGAACGCATATGTCCAGCGGTAATGTCCGTCAATGATGGCATCGGGCCGAACGTCAGGAGTATAATTGCCTTCAACCATAATGGTATCCTTCTCAGTTGAGATAGAAACAGTTGATGCACCTGGCTCTGACTCATCCGGCTTCTTGATTTCAAGTGTCAGCAGGCGGACACCAGCCGAAAGAGGCATCGTGGTCTTCTGATCTCCGGCTCCAGAGAAAGAAACTGCTGCATCCTCAGGAGGTTCTGCAGGTTGTGTCGGAGTGGCTGTTGGAAGCGGAGCCTCTTGGCCGGCCTCCCCGCCGACACACCCTGCAAAAAGTGTACATCCTGCTAAAATGAGAAATAAAGTGATATAAAGCGTAAATCCACGTCTTTCCATAGCAGTACAATACTCAATCAAGATATATACTGATTTCTCTCTGCCCATAGGAGAGGATTAATAGCATATCAGTTGCGATTATCCGGTATGTCAAACCGGCTTCTGGATGAGAAGAGTCCCTATCTCCGTCAGCATGCAGAAAATCCAATTGATTGGCACCCCTTTTCAGACGAAGCTTTTGAGAAGGCACGGGAAGCGGATATTCCGGTTTTTCTCTCTGTCGGATATTCAACCTGCCACTGGTGTCATGTGATGAACAGGGAGTCGTTCTCCAGTCAGGAAGTGGCAGAAAAACTTAATGGACGCTTCATTGCGGTGAAAGTTGATCGTGAGGAGCGCCCTGATGTTGATCGGATTGCAATGATCGCCTGCCAGCTGATGACAGGGAGCGGTGGCTGGCCTCTCACCCTTGTACTCACCCCGGATAAGCGCCCCTTTTTCGCCGGGACATATATCCCAAAAGAGCCCCGGCTTGGAAGTGCCGGGCTCCTTGTGATCCTTGATCGGATCTGGGAACTCTGGCGGGACAGGCGCGAAGATGCAGAAAGCCTTGGGAGGCGTGTCGAGGAAAGTGTCCAGTCATACCTTGCCGGAGATATCCAGGTAGCAGAACAGTTTAAACAGGAAAAAAATCCCACAGATGCTGCATATGATTCTCTCCTGAGAACATTTGATCGGGATTATGCCGGATTTGGAGAGGGGATGAAGTTTCCCTCACCCCATCTTATAACATTTCTCCTGCGGCATGGAGGGGTGAGGGGTCTTCCCGATGCAACCGGGATGGCAATTGCCACGCTTCATGCGATGAGAAGAGGGGGGATAAACGATCAGGTTGGGGGCGGTTTTCACCGCTATACCACTGACCGTAAATGGAAGATTCCGCATTATGAGAAGATGGCAACCGATCAGGCTCTCCTTATGCATGCTTTTTCCGAAGGATACGCTGTTTGCGGGGATATTCTTCTGAAAGAAGAAGCACTCAGAATAGCAGCATACATCAGAACAGATCTTACTTCACCTGAAGGGCTATATTATACAGCCGAGGATGCTGAAAGCGGAGGAGAAGAGGGTGGTTTCTATCTCTGGTCAAAAGAGGAGATTCGATTGCTTTTTGATGAAGAAGAAGGTGAAGAGGCTGCTTATCTCCTGCTTGGAAATGCAGATGATAAAGATAAACTCCCTCTCTCCCTCACCTCAGAAACAGATGATGCATCATGGCTGCTGAGAGTGAGAGAAAGACTTGCAGAGGCTCGCAGAACCCGTCCACGTCCATTCCGTGATGAGAAGATCCTCCTTGATGTAAATGGAAAGATCATCGGCGCCCTGGCACGCTCTGGTTTTCTTCTTCGGGAACCACAACTCATTCTGACAGCTGAAAAAGCCTTTTCTAGACTTCAATCAGTCATCAGTGACTTGGGAGGGGCACCCTTCCATTCCATGATAAACGGTTCAATCACCTCATCTGCCTATCTCACAGACTATGCTGATCTGATTGCCGCATCAATTGAGCTTCATCAGGGAACACAGAAGGCAGAGTACCTGCTATTTGCAATTGAATATACAGAAGCAGCTATCCGCTACTTTTATAATGCTGAAGGCGGATGGTTCTGGTTTGAAGCAGCGGATACCACACTCTTCCGGACACGGGATACTGAAGATTCTGCCGGGCCATCAGGAAATGCAGTTATGCTTCATAACCTTCTCCTCCTCCATCGGATCACCGGCAATCCTGAGTTCCGGAAAATTGCTGATTTGATGATCTCAAGACTACAACCTGCCTTCCTCAAGCACCCAAGTGCCTATATCCATAATATCAGCTCATATCATCATCTCGCTCCAGCCGCAATCGATCTGATAACTGTTGGAAAAAGCGGGATGTTTGATGATGCAATCAGATTGTCGGGTAACCTGCTTGCAACCCATCTTCACCTCTCGGATGATCTTGAACAATTCATAGAGAAAATGCCAAAAATACAATCTTACCTAACAGATACCAATAAGCCTGTTGCCTATCCATGCAGGCAGGGAGGCTGCCTTCCACCGGTAATGAATCCTGATGAACTCATAGAACTGCTCCGATCTGCATTTCATCATACCACATAATAGTCATGTTTGGGCAGATTCGAAGGGTTCAATAGTGTCAGCATCATAATTCTTCCCATGACGACAGAAGAGAAACAGGGACGGTTTGTCAAAGGCCGGTATGTCATTGATGAAGAACCAGTGACCGGGGCACAGGAGGATGGATCTACCGGAGAAGAGCTATCTCCCGATGCAACATCGAAGAAACCATCCATCGAGGATCTCATCCAGCTCACCTCAAAAAATGTGGAGATGACCGTTGAGAGCGTTATTGTCCTTGGTAAAAAGCTCTTCATGACACAGGAGGGGCGTGACCATATTGAAAATAAAACCCGTCAGATTGGTGACGAACTCCAGAAGACTGTTGGTGAGATTGCAGATGCTGCAAAAAGAGCAATAGAGAAGAAATAGGTGAAACTCACGATTGTTGCCTCTGTGGGATGGTCTTTTATAGTCTCAGGTTCAATATTTTTTTGCAGAACCTAACACTGCATGAGCTAAACAATGGAAGAAAGAAATTTTGGCGGCCGGGGTAACTTCGGCGGCCCAAGAAGATTTGATGGTCCACGTGAGATGTCAAAGGCAGTCTGTTCAGATTGCGGTTGCGAATGCGAAGTCCCCTTTAAGCCAACAGAGGGAAGGCCTGTCTATTGCCGTGACTGCCTCCCAAAGCACCGGAAACCCCGGTTCTAATCCTTTTTTTACCGCTATCTCGAGAAGAGTGGCATTTTTTGTTTTTGATTGATACTCGTATTCCAAGATATCAATGGTTTGACATCTATCAAACTCCCGCTACCATGTATTATCTGAGAATTCTCTATTGACAAAAAAGTCCATTTGAATTCTATATTTCGAAAAACAAGGGACATTTAGTAATTGTTTGACCAAATACCATGGTTTCATTCCATCAGCTCGGTCTATGTATCTTCTGAGGGTATTTTATACTAAAAGAACATATATTATGTGCAGAACTTAAAAGCTGCATGAGCTATACAATGGAAGGAAGAAATTTTGGCGGCCGGGGTAATTTCGGCGGCCCAAGAAACTTTGATGGTCCACGTGAGATGTCAAAGGCAGTCTGCGCAGACTGTGGTTGCGAATGTGAAGTCCCCTTTAAGCCAACAGAGGGCAGGCCCGTCTATTGCCGTGACTGTCTCCCAAAGCACCGGAAACCCCGGTTCTAATACTTTTTATTATTCCGTGATTGATGCGCGGAGCCTTTTTTATTCTGATATTACAATTGATTCTTCTCTCATCAGAAGATCTCTGGTGAAAACCATAAACACCTTGCTTACAGAGATCATATAGATTCTCTTCAGAGGAGGGTGGTATATGTGCTTGATATAAAATTTGTACGAGCAGAGCCTGATATTGTCAGGGCAGATCTGATCAAAAGAAATGATTCAGAGAAACTTTCCTGGGTAGATGAGCTGTTAGCAACCGACAGGAGGGTTCGGGAACTAAAAGTTGAGATCGATCAGCTCCGGCAGCGGAGAAACACAATTTCCCGTGATATTAATACCGAGCGAAAAGCCGGCCGTGATACATCAGCGCTCTTGCAAGAGGCAAAATCCCTCCCCGATAAAATAAAAGAACTCGATTCGATAAAGGATGAAGCCGAAGCAAAGGTCAGGCACTACCTGATGCGGCTTCCAAATATTCTCGATGAAAGTGTCCCGGTTGGCGTTGATGAAAGTGCAAATATAGAAATCCGGCAGGTAGGAACGAAAAGGGATTTTTCCTTTCCCATTCAAAATCATGGCCAGCTTGCGGTTGAGAAAGGATGGGCCGATTTTGAGAGGGCGGCACGGACATCAGGTGCCGGTTTCTCATATTTGAAAGGAAACCTGGCGCTTCTTGATATGGCACTTCAGAGATATGCAATCGACCTCCTCGTACAAAAAGGCTTTACACCAGTTATCCCCCCTTATATGATGAATCGAGCCTCCTATGAAGGTGTAACTGATCTTTCTGATTTTGAAGATGTGATGTATAAGATCGAAGATTCGGATTCGTACCTGATCGCAACGAGCGAGCACCCCATTTGTGCAATGTACCAGGACGAGCTCTTTGAAGAGAAGCATCTACCCCTCAAGCTGGCAGGTCTCTCACCCTGTTTCAGAAAAGAGATCGGATCGCATGGAATTGATACGAAAGGGCTCTTCAGGGTTCACCAGTTCCATAAAGTTGAACAGTTTGTTTTCTGCAAGCCGGATGACTCACCTCGCTTCCATGAGGAACTCCTTGCAAATGCCGAGGAGCTCTACACAAACCTCGGCCTCCCCTATCATGTCGTCCTCATTTGCACGGGCGATATTGGAACAGTTGCTGCAAAGAAATATGATATCGAGGTCTGGATGCCTCGGGAAGAAGCATACCGGGAAGTTGTATCCTGCTCGAACTGCACCTCATACCAGGCTGTCCGGTTAGGCATGAGAATGCGTGATCCTGAGGATTTTGAAACCAAGCATCATATTCACACCTTAAACTCAACAGAAGTGGCTACCTCCCGGACAATCCGGGCCATCCTTGAGAATTACCAGTACGAAGACGGTTCTGTTGAGATTCCACACGTGCTCAGACCTTATATGAATGATCAGGAATTTCTCTGATCCCTCACAGCTTCATTTTTTCTACCGTATATCTGGCAAGGGCGATTATTGCCAGAATTGGCGGGGCTCCGGGTGCAGACGGAAGTACTGATGCATCGGTGACATAGAGTCCCGGGATAGCAGTTTCCAGATTCGTATCAACGGAGACACCGATTCTCGCTGTTCCACAGGGATGTGAACCACGGAGAGGTGCGATCACGAATGTAGCCGGATCGGATCCAGCTTCTGTGAGTATAGATGCGGCATAGGTGGATCCGGCAATGAGCCGGTGTGCATCCGCCACGGAGACATCCTTTTGTATTGTATCGTTTACGGATCCTGCATCATCATCTTTGATCTTCACCATCAATCCAATGATATCATCGGGCTTTGCCAGAATCCCCCTCTCATTCATGAGGGAATACAGGGAGCGTGAGTAATGAGGGAGGATGATTCCGCCATGAAAAGGGATATATGATCCCATAGGAACATCCCGGTTCATTCCTATTTCAGGAAGGAGTCCGCCAATAGAGACAAAAGTATCAGCAAAGAGATTGGAAGTAGGAAGGGAAAGGGCGCTTAAAAATGTGGGGGTTTCAAGCGCCCCTGCAGCAAGTACGACAAGATCATCCTTGAACACCTCTTTTCCGCACCGGACACCTGCTGCTTCACCCTGCCTGACTATAATTTCATCCACAATGGTGTCAGTTACCACCTTTGCCCCATACCCTTCCGCCTTTCTGATAAATTGGAGTGCCGACCACCTGGCATCGGAAGGGCATCCAAAAGCACAGCCCCCATCCTTGCAACAGAGATCAGGATTGATAAACTTCGGCATCCGATGAACGGGAAAACCGATTGTCCGGGCAGCTTCCATCAGGAGGCGGGTCCCATCACCAAGCAGATCATCGGGAAGCAGCTGTACATCAAGCTCATTTTCTACGGCTGCATAGTGTTCTGAGAGATCAATTCCAAGAGCTTTTAGCTCCCCTTCAAGACAGCGGAGTGCATTGCCGCCGGAGACCATCGTTGTTCCACCGAGACAGAAGGTTCGCATCAGGCGAACACCGGCTTCAACATTTGCGTAATATTTTCCTGCATCCTTTCCCGGCACTTCCGGACCCCGTTCAATAACAAGGACATCATGACCTTTTTCGGCAAGGTACCTTGCAGTTGCAGCACCACCGGCACCTGACCCGATCACTATCGCCATACTGAACGATTGGGGGAAGCGAAGATTAAGTATCTTCCCATACCGATCATACCCAAATATTAACTCTTTCTCAGATCCATTCTCTCTGGATAGTATGGATCTGGGCATTGGACGGGTAGGAGATCAGGATCTTGGCATTAGTGCGCAGGAGCTGGTCACGGGAAGGACATGTGTTATTGCCCAGTCAGGAGCCGGGAAAAGCTGGGGAATAGCAGTTCTTTGCGAACACCTCTGCAAATCATATCTTGGATTCTGCTTAATTGATACCGAAGGGGAATATTTCTCCCTCAAGGATCGTTTTCCAATCATCTGGATTGGATCGGATGAGAGCTGCGATTATGATATTGAATCAGTTGATCTCCATTCGGTATTGCGGGATGCAATCCTCTCCTCACGGTTTGTAATCTTTGATGTATCTGAAGTCGATATGCGGGCAAAGGCAACAGCTCTCGTGAACATCCTCTATGAGCTTGAATCAGAGCTGAGGAGACCGTTTCTGCTGATTGTTGAAGAAGCTGACAAATTCATCCCGCAATCACGTGATTCCATCAAGATGATCGAGGAGATCTCCCGCCGTGGGAGAAAACGCGGACTCGGTCTTCTGGTGGCCACCCAGCGCCCTTCACTTGTCCAAAAGAATGTGCTCAGCCAGTGCAACAATCAGATCATCGGAAAACTGACAATTGACAATGATCTCAAGGCTGTATCCCACTTCTTTGATGCACGGAAAGAGGTTGAGGAGCTGATCACCCTCGATCCCGGAGAGTTCTTTGTGATGGGGGGACTTGTCCGGGAGAAGACCCTGATGAAATTCGGGAACCGGGAGACGAGGCATCGTGGGGTGACCCCCCAGATCCTGCCCGGCAGGCCTCCTGAGAGAGTAGAACCAGAACCATCACCGATACCAGAGATCGGGCCGGAAAGCCCTCAGGAAACACAACCAGTACAGGTAGAGGCCGAAGAAGATCCGGGAATAGTAAGTGGAGGGCCTGATAATGAAGAGGATGAGACAAAAAATGCCATCCCGACATTACTTCAACGCGATGAGGCGCTCAGGGTTGTGCAGAGCCATTGCAGAAAGAGTTTCTGGAGACGAGCGTACCTGGATCGGATCATCTCTCTGGATCGGATCTCGTGGCCACTGCTGTCTGTTGAGGTGAAGTACCATGGCGGTATCCTGAAGAAGACAACAAAGCGCTCATCATTTATCCTGGAGGGATTCCATGGAGATAGAGCCGATCTCTCAGACGGTCTGATGGTGCGGCCAGGTTTTTCCGAGCTGATTGGGCTTGATGAGGCAGCAGTTGCGGTCCTGAAGATCCTGACACCTGCCGGACTGACTGCGCTTGAGATCGAAGCGGATGCAGGTCTGATGCCAGCAGATGTAAAAAAAGCGCTTAAAAGCCTCCAAAAACAAAAACGTATCACCACGAGGAAGACTGAGGAAGGAGTCGTTGTTTATATACCTCTTCTCGAAAAACCGATCCCAAAACTCTCCAACCTAAACCAGTTACAAACAATGAAACTCACCACCCTCTCCGGGGAGAGCCGAGGACCTTCATTCACCGAAGATGAGCTCAGAAAGATCATAAAGGGTCTTGAACCAACAGCTGAAATAACAAGGATCAGAGTGGTCTTTTATCCGGTATATGAAGCTAAAATCGCATCAGATTCAGGTGAGCGGCGGATATTTATTGATGGGGTGACAGGGCGCGAGATCAATGGGATGTCACACTATTGATATGTCAGTGGCCTAATACTGCCTTCTTCATCCAGATGGAGAGGAATTTATATCATAAACAACGTCTTTGAAAGAATATGGAAGAACTGGATTCATTTCGATGCCTCGTATGCGGGTTTATTTATGATCCTGAACGGGGCGATCCACAACGTGGAATAGAGCCTCTGACCGCATTTGAAGATCTTCCTGACGATTATACCTGCCCGGTCTGCGGGGTATCTGTCCTGACACAGAACTCTGCTTTTGTGAGAGTTGTATAGGGAGAACAGAGTGTTTCCCGGCTCTATGAGGCAGGGTATTTCTCTCAATCGAATATGGTAAAAACAATTATCAAATAAGAATGAATAATAATAGAAAATTCGCTGTATATCTTGGATGCGAGGGACCGGATTCGAACCGGCGAACCCCTACGGGACTGGGTCCTAAGCCCAGCGCCTTTGACCTGGCTTGGCAACCCTCGCTCATTTTGAAATCTGTAAAATAATCTGCATTAGGTAATGCATCATGTATATTTGCCTTCAAAAGATAAAAATAGAAGCCTCCGGCATTCTGCACTTTTAAATGGAGATAAAACACTGGATTGGCGGTATGGTAACCAGTGACAGAGGTGAGATAGCCTCTTCAACCCTCAATCTGAAACTTCCTTCAGTCCAAACCCCTTAATATCCCGGTCTTCCCCCCGCTATGATACTGCATTCTCCTCAGCTTTTGCCGCTTTCAGCTCCCTGATCAGCACCACATACCCCGATACAACAAGTGCAATCAGAAGCGGGCCAAGAATAAAGCCGATCAATCCCATCACTGCAAGACCTCCAAAGAAACCGATCCACATAAGAAGAGGATTGAGTTTGGCACGCATTCCCATGATAAGAGGGCGGAAAACGAGATCCGGAAGCGCGCAGACGATCGGATACCCAATCAACGCGATAAGAGCCGCACCTCTCACATCTCCGATGGAAATTGCATAGATTGCCAAAAAGATCATGAGAAGGGAGGGCCCCAGAATCGGGATGAGCTGGAAAAGTCCTGCAATAGTTGCATAAAAGAGGACATAATCATATCCAAGGAAATAGAAGAAAGGAATTGCAAGGAGAAAGGTTATGAGTGCAGTGATTATGTGGACAACATAGATTGCATACAGGGTTCCAACCGCCGTTGTTGAGATCTCCTGCACTCCTGATGAGAGACGGTCTGGGAGCGATTCCACAATCTCAGTATAGATCTCATCCCCTTTGTAGATGAATATCATAAGGGCCATCAAAAAGACAACACACTGAACAAGAAGCATTGGTGCCTGGTAGAGAAGGCCTGTTGACCATTCAGAAACCCCATCAAGCTGGAGTGTGATCCATTCACTCAGCTCATTCTGGCCAATGGTGGGCGACCCTGTTGCTGCCAGTGTTGCTATCCATTCAAGGATTGTGTTTATGATATATGAAATATATTCTGAATGAGTATAAAAAATTGTTATTGTGAAGCCAATTGCAGAAGTGGCTACAAGAAAAACAAGTGTGGCAATCAGGAATGATGAGACTGCGGGATTTATCACCCTGATAAACCGCCGGTGCATAGGAAGAAGAACAACAGCAAGTGTACCTGCGAGGATTATCACACCAATCAGTTGCCAGAAAGCGAGGGCGGCGGCGATCATTATTGCACCTACTGTAATAATGACATATCTGTCAGGATACTTTCCACCCATCATATAGCAGAATGATTCTACTCAATAAGTAATAAGGTAGGTAGATACATGGAAAACCTAAATGACAACATCAGAAGGTTTTACTATTTTGGTGCCGATATATCGTTTCAATTCTGATGCACCATGCTTGAAGAGTTCGGAAGAATAGTGGTTGCCACCGTCATCGCATGGATTCTCTTTCTATCGATTGATATATTCTGGCGCCTCCCTCAGAAAGGAGGCGTTAGTGGCGCCGATGCAATTGGAACAGCAATTTCAAGGCATGGTGGAGATCGGAATGGCGGATGGATGATGGGTAACATCATCTGCTCACCTGATGCATCAGCAGGAACGCTCCTTGCTGCCTGTGGTGTTTTTGTTGCAGGTATCCCGGGGGGGATTGCAGCTGCTGTTCTTGTCTATGTAGGAAACCGGATCTGCCATGATAAGGGGTATGCAGGAACAAGCGGAGCACTTATAGCGACTTTTATCATCGCCGGGTGTATGCAGATCGGATTCATGGCATCGGATTTCATCGCAGGTATGGTACTTGCCATCCTCACGATACAGGGACTCTCGCATACCCATGCCAGTCGGTTGATTGGGTATTTCTGGAGGTGGAGAGCCTGATTGCGGGTGTGATCTGCATGAGTATCGCTCTCTATGGCGCAGCACGAACTGTCCTTGAAAAGGAGACGCTGCTCAAACTCCCGTTTGTCAATGTCATGAACTTTGGGATAGCCGGTTTGATCGTCTTTATCCTTCCACACCCACTCACCCTTGTTGCCGCTGCTGCATACTTTGTTGGATCCACCCTTGAAGCAAATGCGATAGCAAGCGCAATTGCACGGAGGAAGCAGGAATGATCGAGCAGATCATTACACTCGGGCTTACGGGACTGATCTTCCTTGGAGCTGCTGCAACCGCCCTCTGGAAGAATCCCTTTGACAAGCTGATCGGACTCTCACTTCTCTCTGCAGGAGTCATTCCGCTCATCGTGATGCGTGGTTATCTTGATGTTGCAATCGTTGTTGCAATCCTCATCCCGATTTCAACTATCTTTATCCTTCTCCTCCTCGGGAGGAAGACTTCATGACACCGGAATTTTTCATCGGACTTGGTCTCATACTCCTTGGAACCGTGTCTGTCGCATGGGCATCTCCAAAAGACTATCTGACCCGGCTGATCAACCTCGAGATACCGGCTTTTGGACTCCTCCTCGTGATGCTCTCCTTTGACGAGATGCTGGCACTATTGACTTTTATCGCGGTTGCAACAGTCTCAACATTCATCTTTGTCAGAGTAATAGGGAAGAGGGAGGAGATCAACTGATGATCCGCAGACTCTCACAAATCCTCTCAGATTTTGATAAACTCTCACAGATATATGCAGTCCTTGTTATCATCGTTATCATCGGAGGGCTTCTTACAATCCCCTCACTTGAATATCAGGCGGATCGACTCTATCCAAAGACAATTCACCCGGAAAGCCCCCTTGATCCATATGACCGTGGTGGAACCCCCTTTGAAAAAACCGAAGTATTGGCAGAATATCCGGAGAATAGTCCGTATCTTGGGTATGTTACAGCCTACCTGACACCATTCTCTCTGGCACTTGCCACTCTCACTCATCATGTTGGAACAACAATTGTTGCACATCCTGGTGGAATCATTGACGAGATTCTCTACAACACACGGGGTCTTGATACCGTCGTGGAGACAGGTATCCTCTTTATCGCATTCGCAATAGCATCATTCCTCTTTCTGCGGAGGGATGAAGAGTGATCGGTATCTATCAAACCGGGCTGCTTGCTGCTTTTATATGCATCATCATCGCCTTTATTTCACTCTATCAGGAGACCGACGATCTGCACCGGCTCATACTCACCGATCTCGCAGAGATTATGGCACTTCTCCTCATCGCCCTTGTAGCAACCGACCTTGCTGAAGCACTGATACTTCCGGGGCTTGTTGTGATGATAGCAGAACTTATGGCACTTGCCGAGATCTATCTGGTGAAAGAAGGGATACAGCGGAAGAAGAACTCATCTGCCCTTGATATCGAGGTGCTGCAGACCGCCCCACCGATCTTCGCTGGAATCCTCGTTCTGTATGGGATTATCTTATCCGGATTCTCCGGAGGTGCAGTTGCAGGGCTTGGGATTATTTTTTATTGTGTATGTAAAGGAAGCGACGAAGTATTTACCCATATCGAGACTGCAAGCGGCTATGCATGGGTAGCCTGGATAGCCGCTTTTTTCATCTTCCTCCTCCTTCCGGAGCAGTGGTTCTTTGCAGTGATGATAGCCGGGGGCGCCATCCTCATAAAAGTGATGGCAAAATTCTCTCTGATAGGAACAATGAGTGGTGATCCGGATGTTTGATCAAGGTATTGAAGGTGCCGGATTATTCATGATCGAATTTGGGGATATCGTCCCCTATTTCAGTGTCTATACAGCAACCCTTTTTGCATTCGCCATTATTTTCATACTTTTAGCCGCATTCAGTATTCCTGAAAAGCAGATGGATATTATCTTCGGGGGTGATGCCTACTATGCAAAAGAGATAAAGCCTGCAGATCTCAGATTTCAGCGATTTATGGCACTTGCCTGCGGAACCGCCACCCTTGGCGCTGTGGTGACAGGCGATATCTTCAACTTCACTCTCTTTGCTGCAATGATCGGGATCACAAACATCGGAATCGTTGCCAGTTCTCGCAGTCATCATGTGTTGAATGCCGCATACCAGTATGGAATCGTTGCGATGATCGCCTGTGTCCCGCTCTTTGGGGGAGCTGCTATGATACTTGCAACCACCGGAACACTGTCGATATGGACACTGGCAGGTATTGGAGCAGCCCCTATCCTTGCAAAGATCCTTCTTGTACTCGGAGTTATGGGTGAGGGCATGGCACCATTTTATATCGGAAAGGCAGAAATTACAAGAGCTCAGGGAGCACCGTTTATCCTGATGGTTCATGTAAGCTCCCTTCTACTCTTCCTCAGGGCGGTTGAGATTATTTTGGTGATTTGAAGATGAAAAGATTACATATCCAGCTGATAGCCATCCTTTCAGGGCTCATCCTTATCCTTTCATCTATCGGGGCATATCTTGGGGCAATACCCTATGCAAGCTCAGCACTTGTTACGATAATCATCTTCCCGGCCTTTATCATATCAATCGGACTCCTCCTATCTGCGAGGTTAAAAGACGGAGATATTCCGTTTATGGGATACTGATTATGATCGAATATCTCCTCTCTGCAATGATACTTGGCCTTCTCCTCCATGGAATTCATCGGAAGGTGATTGCACGGGTGCAGGGAAGGCCGGGTCCGCCGATCTGGCAGGAACTGCTGCATACCCTGAAGTTTCTCTTTAAAGAAACCTGGATACCAAAGACTGCCAGTCAGGGCTTATTTGTCGGGGTCGTCGCTTTAGCTATTGCAATATGGAGTGCAGCACTCATCCTTCTTCTCTCAGGAGGGAGTCTGCTGCTCCTTTTTGCACTCTACCTGATCCACAAGATCATTGAACATGGAACCGGTCTCTCGTCAGGATCACAGTATTCAAAATTCGGTGCCATTCGATCGGTTATCTCAGCGGCATCGGAGCTTCCACTGCTGGCAAGTGTGGCGCTTCTCTACCTCTTCACAGGGTCCCTCATGATCAGTGACATAGAGGCATACCAGGTGATCAACGGACCGCTCCTCATTCCTGCATTTCCTGCGGCAATTGCACTATATATGGTGATTCTCTCAAAGATCCATTATGGACCCTTCTCAATCATCGAAGCAAAAGAGCTTGTTTCTGGCTACTGGACAGAGCATTTCGGTGTCTGGAGAGGGCTGATGAATGCAGCTTTTGGTTTGAAGACGTTCGTCCTCCTCTATACCTTTGTAATAGTCTTCATCGGTCCAATCGGACTCCCGCTTACGTTACTTTCAATCCTGATTCTGATGATAACACTCTCATTTGTCTGTGCGACTACCCCGATGCTCTCACCCTATGACAGTGTTACGGTTCAGACACTCACAACCGGCATCATTGGCATTTATATCATCTATCTGGGGGTATTTGCATGAACCTGATTCGTAACTGCCTTCTTGCAGGTCTTCTCCTGTATATCGGTATTTTTCTGATACAGGGTGCAGCCACAGGTGCAGTACTCGTTGCTGCTATTATCGGAATCCTCATTCTGCTTGGGATAGGATCCACCCTTTTCATCTCTGATGAAAAAAAGCTGAAGAGTGTTGAGATGATCTTAATCTGGTGTTCCATACTCCTTTTTGCAGTATACGGGGTTCTGGTTGCCGGGGGGATTCTATGAACAGGTATCTGTATGAAAAGGATCTCAGGCAGATGAAACTCATCATTCTCGAAAGCAGACGCCATGATGCAGTCGTGCTCGAGCTTGCCGCAACCCTTGGTATCAAACGCCAGCAGCTCAGAAAGATACTCATAGAGCGCTCCGATATGATGTTTCTTGAAAATCTTCCTGCACGTTGTGATGCTGCAAGAGAAACAGGCGACGAAACCGAGAGGCTCCTTGGCATCCCCCTCCTCACCCGGGCTTTTCATCTGTTGTCAAGGGAAGAGGGGACTCAGATCAGGGAACAGTATCTTCAGAAGATACAGAATGGCATCACTCCGGAGGCTGCCCTTTCAGAGGCGCAGCTGGAGATACTGGAGATGATTCGATCATGAGTCTCCTCCAGCATCTGAAAAATACCATCCGATCACGCTCAATCCATGTTGCCTATGTCAATGTCGGATCCTGCAATGGCTGTGATATCGAAATCCTTGCCTGCCTCTCACCCCGCTATGATATCGAACAGTACGGAATCTATGTGCATAATAATCCAAGGGAAGCAGATGTGCTCCTGATTACAGGAGCATTCAGCCCTCAGTGGGAGGACAAGCTCAAGCCGCTCTGGGATAAAATCCCACATCCAAAAGTAGCCGTGGCCATTGGAAACTGCCCGATATCGGGATGTGTCTTCAACCGGCCAGAGACCCTTGTCGATCCGCCGGTATCAAAACATATCCCGATCGCAGCAGAAATCCCTGGTTGCCCCCCCCGCCCGACGGAGATTATCAGTACAATCCTCTCATTGGCACCAATAATCTTCAAAGATTACGAGGAGACGAAGAAATGAAAAAGACAGTAGACGTATCCCTTCCGGTCGGCCCGATGCATCCCTGCTTTAAGGAGCCATGCCGTATAAAATGCGAGACACGGGGCGAATATGTCCTTTCAGCCGAAGTTGAACTGGGGTATGTGAAGAAAGGGATCGAGCGGATCATGCGGGGGAGACCCTGGCAGGAAGTGATGTTCCTGGCTGAGCGGGTCTGTGGAATCTGTTCGGTGATTCATAACTTTGTCTTCATTGAAGCAGTAGAGAAAATCAGTGACATTGTTCCAACGGAACGTGCCGCGCTGCTGAGAGTTATCGTAAACGAACTCGACCGGATGCAGAGCCATCTCCTTGCAAATTATTCGTACTGCTATACTATTGAGCATGAAACGCTTGCAATGTACCTATTAAACCTCCGTGAAACAGTGATGGATCAGCTTGAACTGATCACAGGGGCACGGGTTACCTGCGCCTATATTGTTCCGGGAGGAGTGCGTTGTGATATCTCAGCAGAAGTTGCAGAATCACTGAAAACAGCCCTCGATCATATCGATGCCGAACTTACCCGGTTTGTCAGGATCTTTGAAACAGGACCACTCATCGCCCTTCGTTCAAGAGGGATCGGCATCCTCACAAAAGATGCCGCGATTGAAGCACATGCTGTTGGCCCGACTGCGAGGGCAAGCGGTATTTTAGAAGATCTCAGGATGCACCACCCAACATACAGGCTCCTCAATTTCAAACCGGTTATCAGGCAGGAATCAGATAATTATGCCCGAATCATGATGCGGTTTGAAGAGGTATTCCAGAGTACAGGCCTCATCCGGTCTGCACTTGCCGCCATGAAAGAAGGGCCAATCCGGGGAGGAGGAACCATCAAATCGGGATCGATCAGGTACCGTGGCGAGGCCCCGCGAGGTGAACTCCTCTATGAGCTCACAACTGACAATCATGGGCGAATTGTCGATATTGCCATCCAGACACCATCGATTCCGAACATGCAGGTCTGTTCCCATGCAATGCTGATAGATGCACAGTCAGCAGCTGATATAACATCGATCTTCATCAGTTCAGATCCCTGCATCGCCTGTACAGAGAGGTAAGATCCGTGTTATCAATCATCTACTATATCAGGGAATTTCTGCGGCCAAAATGGATTACTACATTTTTCACGGTAAAGACTGCACCCCTTACTACCCCTCCGCACTTCCGGGATTTTCCAGAGCTCACAGATAAGGAATGTACACACTGTCTTGCCTGCATGATGATCTGCCCCGCACCCGAGGCGATCACCGTTATACAAGATGAGGGCATCTGGAGACCGGAGATCACAAAAGGGCATTGTATTCGGTGCGGGCTCTGTATCGAGGCGTGTCCTGAAGATGTCCTTGCAAGCGGGCGAATACTTGCATATAAAAAAGAGGAGGAGCTCACACTCACCGGCAAATTCCATATAGAGATCGATCAGGTAAAATGTATGGGGTGCGGGAACTGTTCGGTATCCTGCCCGGTGAACAGGGAGATCGATCCGGCACTCCGTTCCAGCGGAACATCGACTTCTGATGAGGTGATCATGCGGGTGGATACCGGCCAGAACAAGGTACTCCATGAAGAGAAATGCACAGGATGCAAGACCTGTGAAGAGAGTTGTTCAAACAGTGCGATCCGTGTTGCCCGTGTTGTTGAGGCACTTCAGGGGGGAGATAAATGACTTTTATACTGATTTCCGGACGAACGATTCCACAGGGTTCTTTTGTTGAACATAAGCTATCAAAAGGATATCAAAGAGCGACCTCCACCCTCTTCATTCATTCTCTGGATCTCTATGAGCTTGGGATCGAATCTGGAGATCGGGTGAATGTAACGAGCAGTTTCGGATCTGTTGTTCTTACCACAGAAACAACTGAGGATATACAGACAGGATGTGTCTATATCGCACTCGGTCCATATGCCAATGCAATTACCGGTGGCTATACCCACGCGACAGGTATGCCGGATTACAAGGATATTATCGTTGAGATTGAGCCGACAGAGGATCCGGTGCCTACAGTATGGGATCTGATGGAGATGGTTGGAGGTGTGCGGTATGGAAATTAGAGATGTCCCCTGCCCATTCTGCGGGTGCCTCTGTGATGATATCAGTGTCCGGTTAGAAGATAACAGGATAACTGGTGTTGAAAACTGCTGTACTCTTGGGAATGCCAAATTCCTCTCAAAAAGCAGGCTGCAACACCCAATAATGAGAAAAGACGGAAAATGGATCGAAGTGACCTATGAAGAGGCGATCGATGAGACTGCCCGGATCCTCTCAGACGCAATGCGTCCACTCCTGTATGGATGGAGCGGGACAATTGGAGAGGCACAGGTTGTTGGCGTCCACCTTGCCGAAGAGATAGGGGCACTTATCGACAGTACGACGTCAGTCTGCCATAATCCATCCATTCTGGCTATCCAGGAGGTGGGACACCCCGGCTGCACCCTCGGGCAGGTGAAGAACCGTGCCGATCTCGTTGTCTACTGGGGATGCAATCCAATTGAGGCACATCCGAGGCACATGAGCAGGTACACAACCTATGCCGACGGATATTTCATCGATAACACAGCTACTGACAGAAAAGTCATTGTTGTTGATATCAGGAGATCCGATGGGGCAAAGATTGCGGATGAATTTATCCAGGTCAAGCCGGGTGGCGACTATCTCATCCTTTCGGCCCTCCGTGCAATGGTACGCGGAAAAGACGAGGTGGTGCCAGACTCAGTTGCGGGTGTTGAAAAAGTTCAGCTTCAGCGTGTCGCAGATCTGATGATGAAAGCAAAGTTCGGCGCCGTCTTCTTTGGTCTCGGAGTCACGATGAGCCGTGGCAAATACAAGAATGTCAGAAATGCAATAGAACTCGTCTCGGAACTCAACAGGAAGACGAAATTTACGATCAGTGCAATGCGTGGCCACTTCAATGTCTATGGATTCAATGAAGTCCTCACCTGGATGGCTGGATACCCGTTTGCAGTTGATTTCTCACGTGGCATCGCTTTCTATAATCCTGGCGAGACAAGTGTCATCGATCTGCTTGAAAGGAAGGAGCCTGATGCCTGTCTGGTTGTTGCGAGTGATCCCGGGGCGCATTTCCCAAAATCCACAATCGAACATATGGCATCGATACCAACTGTGCAGATCGACCCTTGTGTCAATGCAACAACCGCTCTCTGCCAGGTGCAGATACCCGTTGCGATCACCGGAGTCGAATCCGCTGGAACCGCATATCGGATGGATGGAGTTCCGATCAGGATGAAGAAAGTAATTGAAACGGAATTTCCAACCGATCAGGAGATTCTTGAGCGGATCGTCACACGTATACGGGAGATGAGATCAGATGGCTGAGATACTGCTGAAGAATGCCTATGTTATTGACCCGATATCCGGCATCAACGGGGAAGTGATGGACATCGCCATCTCCGGGAGCCGGATAGTCGAAGACGCATCCCCACATTCCGAGGTGATCGATTGCCAGGGATTACTCACCCTCCCGGGAGGAATCGATTCCCATACACATACATCAGGGACAAAAGTGAACTTTGGCAGGTACATGAGCCCGGAGGATATGCGTGCCGGGCGAACCTCAAAGAAAGGACATATGCATATCACCTCAGGCTATAGTGTTCCAACAACGTATGGAAACAGCTACCGGTATAGTGCACTTGGGTACACCTCACTCGTTGAGGGTGCAATGGCGCCACTTGAAGCCCGCCATACCCATGAGGAGTTCAAGTTCACTCCACTTCAGGACTCGTTTGCAAATGCCCTTTTTGACGGGAACTGGGGGATGCTCAGAGCATTTGAAGACGGTGATATTAAACGTGCAGCAGCGATCATTGCATGGACGCTCACTGCCGTAAAAGGGTTTGCCATCAAACTGACAAATCCCGGTGGGACAGAAGCATGGGGTTTTGGGAAGAATATATCGTGTATCAATGAGACGATTCCAACCTTTGATCTCACACCTGCTGAAATCATCAAAGGGGCAATCAAGGCAAATGAACTGCTGCATCTTCCTCATTCCGTTCACCTCCATTGCAATAATCTCGGAACCCCCGGAAATTTTTCCTGCACAATAGGGACATTCGGACATGTTCCCGATGTCAATGACAAACGTCAGTCACTTTATGCCACCCATGTCCAGTTCCATTCCTATGGCGGCAGTGGGTGGGGAGATTTCTGCTCAAAGAGCGAGCCTGTTGCAAATATGGTGAACTTCCGGCCGCAGATCGTCATTGATATGGGACAGGTGATGTTTGGTCGGACAACGACGATGACAGCGGACGGACCGATGGAGTTCAACCTCTACAGACTCCACCACGATAAATGGAGCAACCATGATGTCGAGCTTGAAACAGGATCCGGTATCATCCCGGTCAACTACCGGAGGAAGAATCTGGTCAACAGCATCATGTGGGCGATTGGTCTTGAACTTGCTCTTCTCGTAAAAAGTCCCTGGCAGTGCCTCCTGACAACAGATAATCCAAATGGCGCTCCCTTTGTCAAATATCCTGAGATTATTGCACTCCTGATGAGCAAAAAGTATCGTGATGCGGAATTTGAAACAGTACATCAGGATACGGAAAAACGTGTTCCTCTCCCGGCAATTGAACGGGAGCTTGACTGGCATGATATTGCAGTTATGACCAGAGCCGGGCAGGCACGGGCACTTGGAATCATTGATCTTGGCAAAGGACATTTATCACCAGGAGCAGAGGCTGATATTGCCATCTATCCGATAAAACCTGATGAAATTGATCCATCTGCTGAATATGAAAAGATAATACAGGGCTTCGCGCAGACCGAATACACTATAAAAAGAGGGCGGATTGTTTCCCGCCGGGGAGATGCAATCATTGACGGGGAGAACACCACTTTCTGGGTGAAACCAAAGGTTCCGGCTGCCTATGATATGCAGCATGACACTGTATTTCAGGAACTCTTTGAGCGATACTACAGTGTCAGAATGAGTAATTACCCCGTCCAGGAAGAGTATCTCCACAGAAATCACTGCATTGAAACGGAGACCGATCTATGAACATTACCATCACATTCAGAAACCGCAGGAACCCTTTCATCCCAATCGAAGCCGAGATGATCACCCCGGATGCATTCTTCAATAACAAGGAAATTTGTGTTGGTGAAGGAAACAGGATGGTTCATCTCACTGAACTTGCTGATGTTGGAATTGATGGGACAGCATCGTCAGTTGATGAGATCGAGATTCTGATACGCGGAGATGCAGCGCTTGTCAAACGTGTCGGCGAATACATGACAGGAGGGAAAATCACTATCGAAGGCAATATCGGGATGCATTGCGGGAATTTTATGTCCGGTGGCAAAATCGAGATACATGGCTCAGCAGATGGCTGGCTTGGACGCGAGATGAAGGGAGGTGAGATCATCTGCCATGAGAATGCAGGAGATTATTGTGCAAGCGGATATCGTGGGGGGCGCCGTGGTATGCGTGGGGGATCTGTTGAGGTATTCGGATCAGTTGGCGATTTTACATGCGAGCATATTGCCGGTGGTGAGGTGATGATCCATGGCAATACAGGGGACTTTGCATGTGCTGAGATGAAGGGCGGAATCGTTACCATCTTCGGAGACACAAGCCGCGTCTGTGCAAATATGTCAGGTGGCACCTGTTATGTGTATGGATCTGCGGTTGAAATGATTCCAACCTTTGAGAAGAAAGGAACAATCAGTCATGACGGGCTTCTCTTTCACCATTTCAGGGGAGATGTGGCAAACCGCGGAAATGGGGATCTCTATACTGTACGTTTCACCTATCTTCAGTGAAAAAAGTCATTATACAGGAATGTGCGCCTTCACCCACCGGGCATAGGTGGCGCGAAGACGTGCGATCTCTTCATCTGTGAGGTCACCCCGGCGTGTCTTTCTCAGGTATTCCTCAAGCTGGGAGACGATCTGATCAGCCTCAGCATAGGTCTGCACCTCAATGTAGACAGGCGCCTTCTGTGAATTGATGATTTCTCCACAGACCGGGCAGAGTTTCCATCTCTGAAGATGATCCATATAGGTAAATGACCGGCACCCCGGACACCGGATGATGATATACATAAGTACCCGATGGTATACGGATTTGACGATAAATGTATCGGAAGGTGATCGGAAACCCCGATTCTATACTGTATTCCCTCTGCTGCCCGGAGGATAGTAAACACCTCAGCAAAGAGATTAATCCCTGTCCAGCAGATAACAGAAGTGAGCAAAATGTCAATTGAAGTTATCGGTGTTGAAGAACTCCCTATTATCCACCCGGGTGATGATCTCGCCGGGCTCATCTCCGAGAAGATCACTCTTGTGGAGGGGGACATCCTCTGTATCGCCAGTTCTGTCTATTCCAAGTCAGTGGGAAATATACGGAAGCTTGATGAGATTACACCAACCCCTGAAGCAGGCCGGATCGCCGACATGACCCGTGAGGATCCCCGCTTTGTCCAGGCTGTTCTTGACTCGTCTGTTGAGATCATCCTTGATCATCCATTTATCCTCTCAAGACTTACCTCAGGCCATATCGGCGTCCGGGCAGGTGTCGATCATAGCAATGTAGAGGATGGCATTGTCATTCTTCTGCCTGCTGATCCGATGGGTGCGGCAGAGGCGATCCGATCGGCGATCCAGGAGAAGACAGGTATCGATATACGTGTTATCCTGACTGATACCTGTGGGCGGGCATTCCGGCGTGGACAGACCGGCCATGCGATAGGGTGGAGCGGTATGACTGCAATTCGTGATTTCCGGGGTGATCACGATCTTTTTGGCCATGAGCTTCTAATAACTGAAGAGGCGGTTGCCGATGAGATCGCCGGTTTTGCAAACTTCGTGATGGGGGAGAGCAATAAAGGAGTTCCAGCAGTTGTCTTCCGGAACATGGAAACCTGGGGCGGGCACGATATGCTCTATTTTGAAGAATCAGAAGATATCATCAAAAAAGCCCTGAAAAAGAGATGATATGTTAGTATATGATATTCATAATAAAGATAAAGACTCCAATTCCAATTGCTACTGCGATTACGGTTTTGGGGTCAATAGTGATCTGACGCCGGTCCTCGCTGTCATAATAGGTGACAAGGCCTGCGGAGGAGATCATTCTTCCACCTTTCTTCTTTGCCATGCAGACAGGTTTCTCCGAGCATATATTTAAACAAACGGTCAATAGGTAGTATATGGAGATGAATGCCTCCATTGAGGGGTTCGCATTTTTAGGTGATGATTTATCACTCCGGCCGGTTCAAATTGAAATTGCCGATGGAATCATCAGATCGATTGAAGAGGTAAGAAATCCACAGAAACGCTGGATTCTTCCTGCACTCTTCAATGCCCACACGCATATCGGTGATACCGTGGCAATGGATCTACCTGTCAAAGGGGATCTGGAATCGATTGTTTCACCGCCGGATGGATTGAAACACCGGATTCTGCGCGCGACAGAAAGAGATACCCTTGTCTCTGCCATGCATGCGACGATAGGGTTTATGGAGAAGACCGGGTGTGCCGGCTTTGCTGATTTTCGTGAAGGAGGGGTTGAAGGTGTTGGTGCGCTTCGGGAGGCAGCAAACGGCATGGCAACAGAGCCACTTATCTTTGGAAGGGAAGGTGGTGAGTTAACCTCTGATGGTTTTGGGATCAGTAGTGTCCGTGACCTTCAGAACCTTGAATCCGATATCGAAACTGCCCGCCGTGCCGGTCGTATGATTGCAATCCATGCTGGCGAACGAGATTTCGAAGATATTGATGGTGCACTGGCCTATAACCCCGATCTCCTGATCCACTGCACTCATGCCCGCAGAAAAGATCTCAGGCGCTGCGCTGATGAAGGAATACCAATTGCCATCTGCCCACGATCAAACTGGATCCTCAAGGTAACCAGATCGCCGGATCATCCGCCGGTTCAGGAGATGATCGATCTCGGATGCAAAGTCTTCCTTGGCACTGATAATGCAATGTTCGTTCAGCCAGATCTCTGGCGAGAGATGGCTTTCCTCTCCGAGATCACCACTCTTTCCGCGCGCACCATTCTTGAGATGGGAATTGCAGGATCGACTCTCACAAAAGACCCATACTGGATTGAAGAGGGGAAAAGGGCTTCAATTATTGAGCTAAATCCCGAACGATCCAACCTGATTCACTCCCGGGATCCTGTCAGGACAGTGATTTCACGAGGTGGTCCCTGTCATCTTGATAGAATTCTTTTTTAATTGATAACCACCTAATTATTAAGAACTGATTTTGGTGGTATATATGTTTCACACACTTCTAGTCGCAATTGACGGCTCTGAAATTGGCATGAATGCTCTGAATAAAGCCATTGAGCTTGCCAGAGGATTCAAAGCCAATCTCCATGCAATCTATGTCATTGAGACAGGGCTTATATCATCTGTCCCGATGGACAATACATGGGAAGTCATCTATAGTCTTCTCGAAAAAGAGGGAAATGAGACGCTCGATAAGGCAGTGAAAAAAGCTGCTGATTCCGGCATAACACTCACCAAACATCTTCTCTCAGGACATGCAGGCAATGAGATCCTCAATGTCGCCGGGGAAATAAACGCCGATCTGATCATAGTTGGTTCACGTGGGAAATCCACGGTAGACCGCCTCTTAATCGGGAGCGTCTCAGCCCATGTCGTGAAGTACAGTAGCGTTTCAACCATGGTGGTGAGGGTATAAGCACAATGATGGTTCGTGACTACATGACAAAAAATGTGGTCACAGCTGACACCCCGGCAAACAGGGATGAGATCCTGAAGATTCTGAAAAGAACCGGGATCAGCGGCGTTCCTGTGATGAAAGACGGGAAGCTTATCGGGATCATAACCAGAAAAGATCTTCTCGGCAATCCTCATGAGACACAGATTGCACTCTTGATGACGCATGATCCGCTCTCAATATCGCCAGATGCAACCCTGAGAGAGGCAGCAGAGATAATCATTACAAATAATATCAGGCGCCTTCCGGTTATTGAAGATGATAAACTCGTTGGCCTTATCAGCGTTGCCGATCTTGTCGGGGCGGTTGCACAACTGAAGGTTAAGGATGAGATCAAGAACCGGTATATTTCCAGAACATTTGCCCTCTGGAGTGAAACTCCACTCACAATTGTTGGAAGGATCATGGAAATTGCCCATGTGGATGCTATTGCCATTCTTGATTCTGAAAGCAAGCTTGAAGGCATCATTACCGAACGTGATCTCATCAGGTGCTCCTGTATTGAGGACGATGTTGAAGTAAGCGACTTTTCAAACGGCACCGATGATGACGAATGGACATGGGAGAGTATACGTGACATGCATATGATCTCCTATGGGATATCCCGGATTCAGCTTCCAACAAAACCCGTCAAACTTGCTATGGTCAAAAAGGTTATTGCCGTTCCTACGAATGCCGGGGTTTCCGAATGTGCATTGAAAATGAAGAGAGGACGTGTTGATCAGCTGCCAATAGTCAACGGCGATAACCGTCTCGTCTCAATGCTCTATGATCGGGAACTCATCAAGGCACTTCTTGACTATACGCCACAATAAAAATGTTTATCATAAGTAATCACTAAAATATGATACAATACCAATCATTTTTTTCATTCTGATTTTTGGGGGCATATTATGATGCAAGAACCACAGGAAATTATGAAGGGAACGACAACAATCGGAATTGTCTTCTCAGACGGAGTCGTGCTTGCAACAGAGAAAAGAGCAACGATGGGCTATATGATCGCAAGTAAAAATGCAAAAAAGATCTATCAGATAACAAACACGATCGGCATGACAACAGCCGGTGGTGTAGGAGATGCCCAGCAGCTTGCACGACTGATGAGTGTGGAGAGTAATCTTTACCAAATCCGGCGGAGGACAAATATCTCTGTCGGAGCTTCGGCAACTCTCCTCTCAAATTATTTAAATCAGAACCGTTACTTCCCCTATTATGTTCAGCTCCTTGTAGGCGGGATAGATGATACAGGACCTTCTGTCTATTCGGTTGATGCAATGGGCGGTGCAACACGTGAGGATGACTTTGTTGCAACCGGATCCGGGTCTCCCATGGCATTTGGTGTGCTTGAGGACAGGTTCAAGGCAGGCTTCTCAGAAAAAGAGGCAATAGAGCTTGCTGTCCGTGCCTTGAAATCTGCCATGAGGCGGGATGCAGGTTCTGGTGAAGGGTACCAGCTGGCAGTCATCACAGAAGAAAAATTCGAGGTGCTTGATGATAGCACACTCGAAAAGATCGTTAAAACCCTTCGCACCTAACATTTTTTTTAAAAACTTTTTTAGGAAGATTCCATGTTAATTGAGGACAGACTCAAAGAGCTGAAAGAGCTGATAAACCGTAAGGTACCTTCAGGTATTACGGTATCCAATGTCGAATTCGAAGGCCCCGAACTTGTTATCTATACAGATGATCCAAAACAGTTTGCAGATCAGGCAGATCTGATCCGGGTGCTTGCACGCGATCTCAGGAAACGGATCGTTGTCCGCCCGAACATTCTTGAGGATCCAGAGAAGGCATATGATGAAATTGTCAGGATTGTGCCGGAAAATGGCGGTATCACCGATATATTCTTTGATCCTGATACCGGCGAAGTGCTTATCGAAGCAGAAAAGCCCGGTGTTGTCATCGGCAAGAATGGATCGACCCTGAGAGACATTACAAAGAGTATCGGATGGTCGCCTAAGGTTGTCAGGACACCCCCAATCGAGAGTTCCACGGTAAAACAGATTCGACAGTATCTCCGGGCAAATCGTGATGAGAGGAAAGAGTTCCTCCGCATGAGTGGCAGGAGGATCCACCGGGATATCATCGCCAAGGATCAATGGGTCAGGGTTACCACCCTTGGTTGTTGCCGCGAAGTCGGGAGGGCTGCATTTCTTCTATCAACACCTGAAAGCCGGATACTCATCGACTGCGGAGAGAAGCCCGGTGCAACAAATGGTGCCACACCCTTCCTCGGTGTTCCTGAGATTCAGCCTCTGACAAATCTTGATGCGGTCGTCCTCACCCATGCACATCTTGACCATTGCGCACTGATCCCGCTCCTCTTCAGATATGGCTTTTCGGGCCCTGTTTATTCAACACCGCCTACCAGGGATCTCTCCTCAATGCTCCAGCTTGATTACCTTGAGGTGATCAGAAAAGAAGATCGTCCCACTCCATATTCATCCAATGAAGTGAAGCAGTATGTCAAGAATTCAATCACCTTAAACTATGGATCGGTCACCGATATTGCCCCGGATATCAAACTCACATTCCATAATGCAGGCCATATTCTGGGATCGGCAATCGCACACTTCCATGTTGGCGACGGGCTGTACAATATTGCCTTTACCGGGGACTTCAATTACAGCAAAAGTCGTCTCTTCAACCCGGCAACAGCCAGCTTCCCACGTCTTGAGGCAATCTTCATGGAGAGTACCTATGGTGCATCTCATGATATGACCCCTGCACGAAGGGATGCAGAGCTGAAACTCTACGAGGTGATCAAAAGGACGATCGAACGTGGAGGCAAAGTGATCATCCCTGCATTTGCAGTAGGACGATCACAGGAAGTGATGCTGGCGCTTGAAGAGGGAATCAGAAAAGGCGAACTTCCCTCAGTCAAGATCTTTCTTGATGGAATGATCAAAGAAGCAACAGCTATCCATACAACCTATCCCGAATACCTAAATTCGGATCTCAGAAACCAGATCTTCCGTGAGGGATTGAACCCGTTCCTTTCGGAATGTTTTGAACAAGTGGATTCTTCCGATAAGCGTGAGACAGTTATCAATGGGGATCCTTCTGTCATCATTACCACATCAGGAATGATGAATGGCGGTCCGGTTATAGAATATCTCCATAACCTCGCTGCAGATGAACGCAATACCCTTGTTTTTGTCGGCTATCAGGCAGATGGAACCCTGGGACGGCGAATCCAGAAAGGCTGGCGTGAGATCCCAATCGGTACGAAGGGATCAATAACTATCAATCTCGAAGTCACCACTGTGGAAGGGTTCTCAGGTCACTCCGATCGGAGACAGCTGATGAGTTTTATCGGCAAGATGCATCCAAAACCTGAGAAGATATTCTGTATCCATGGGGAAGAGAGTAAAACTCTTGATCTCGCAAGTTCAATCTATAAAAAATTCCATATCCAGACCTATTCTCCGATGAATCTTGAGACCTACAGAATGGTATAGATGAAAAACCATATCCCCCCAATCCTTGGAGTGTTTGCAGTCATGGCACTCTCAAATGCCATTGTGCCGGTACTGCCCGCTTTTGGAGAAGGGTCTGCCCTTCAGGGGATTCTCTTTTCGGCCTATTTTTTTGGTGCACTTGTCACCGTCCTTCCAGCAGGGCTTGCGAGTGATCGGATTGGTTCCCGGCTCCTGATCAGAACAGGTCTTGGCATAACAGTAATCTCTGGAATTGTGCTCCTGATAACTGTCTCTCCACTCATACTTATCCTTGCACGGGTTTTCGAGGGAATTGGGGCAGGTCTCCTGATTGCATCCGCCATGTCACTTCTCAATGCCGATCCCGATCACACCCGCCTTTCGGGTTTTTTTATGGGATCGTTAAATGCCGGGCTGCTTGCAGGTCTTGCAGGAACCGGCTGGATCGTTTCACAGGTTAGCGATCCGCGATCAGGAGTGGCTTTCTTCACGATAATTTCTGGTGTTGCATTATTCCTTTCACTTTTTATGCAACAGTCAAGAGAACGAGGTATTTCTTTGCCAACAGAGCTGCCCCGTTACCTGCACCAGTACAAATGGCTATGGTACTCCGCAATCGTTGTCATTGGTACAACCGGAGCCGCAACCGCCCTCTATCCTGAATTTGGCGGACATGAACCTCTTGCAACCGGACTCTTTATTGCAAGCATGAATCTTGCAACGATGATCGCAGTTCTTGTCGTCTCACATATACGCCTTGAACCGATTATAACAATCAGGATTGCAGCAATTGGTATCGCCGGCTCTGTCATCATCTGTTTACTAACGCCCATCGGCTTCCCACTGCTTGGTGCATTTGCCGGAGTTGTTATCATCTCCCAGATGGCATTCCTCGCAGAAACCGGCGCACCACAAGGGGCTATGATGGGGCTCTATAATACTGCAACCTATGGCGGGCTGTTTCTGCTTCCATTTATAACCGGTTTTATCGCTGAGTTTTCATCCTTCTTCCTGGCTTTTATCGTTCCTGCCGTCTTCGCAGTCACCGTTGTGCTCACAATCGGCAGGTGCGAGTGCAGGCTTGCGGCACGTCAATAGATCTTTCTATCGGGGATCTCTTCCCAGTCGCTGAGGAGTGAGAGGTTCTCTTCAAGGAGGAAGCCGCTGATGATATCCATGGTACTTCCCCCCATTTCCTGCAAGATAATGTTTGGAATGGTCATCTCTGAAAACCCAAGGGCCTGTACATCTGCAATAGATGTCCCATAGACAACACGAGAGATCTTTGCCCAGTGGCAGGCGGCAAAACACATTGGACAGGGCTCGGTTGTTGCATACATGATGCATCCTTTAAGGTCAATACTCTTCAACCGCGTTTCTGCCTTCCTGATCGCGATGATCTCGGCATGGGCGGTGCTGTCTGTATCAGAAAAGACCTGGTTGTGTGCAGAAGCAATGATTTCACCATTACATTCGACACAGGCACCGAAGGGCGTCTGTCCTTTGGTAATACCGATTCGGGCCTGACGAATTGCCTCACGCATACACTCCGGATTCATTGTGTACCCTTTGGAATCAGTGAGATAAGAGGTTCACGATTGTGGTTTATGGTGAAGAACAGGAGAATGTTATGCGGTCATGATTTCTGTTGCATCATCTGAGATCCGGTTCAACACCATGAGCCCGGAGGTGCGAGGGATCAAATCTATTCTACCAATAATCCCAGCAGATCACCCCCTGACAGACAAGCGCTTACAGCCCGCTTCCATCACCCATACGCATCTGCTGTATTGTGACATTTCATCTCGCAGGCAAACCCCCCTGCCCTCTTCACCTGAAGGGGGGATTTAGGATATCATGGGGGTCCGGATAAATCGCGGGGGCACCGGACAGCCGCACCGGGCGAGGGTAAGCCCATAGAGGTGCGGCATAAGAGAGAGTACAGGTGCGATTGCAGGCGGGTGCGTTTCGTTCTTCAAATGGGTGCCGCAGGGCACGGGACACTAACTCTCAAGAATTTCTCTTGCCTTCTCTCTGAGGCGTCTGATATCACCTTCATGAAGCCGCTCAATATAATCAAGAAGTTCTGCATTGAATATCTCGGCTTCTTCGACAGAGTTGGAAACTTCAGCAGCGGTTATATTAAAATCAATATAGTACTGTTTATCGACCCTGTCTTTTTTTGCAGCAGCGACCCTCGTGCTATCAATTCTATATAATCGATGAAGAAGAAGCATTGCTCCCGTATGATTTTCGCATTGAATACCTGTTCTGAAAAGAAGCGCAAGCATCATGTAATACATACTATAGTATGCCATCGAGACAGTCTCTTCGAGTCGCTCGTTCTCCAGAAGTATTCTGGATGAAATAAGAAAACTTTCTGATTTCTTTTTATACGCCTCTGCAACCCTTGAACTCGGTTCAATGATCCGGATTTTCTCTTCCCGAAAGAGTTTACTTAAAAAATCCTGTTTTTTCGTAATATCGTTCCACTCCTTTGAGAATAATATGATCCTGGAGGATCTCCTGGATCAGGAGGTTGTCCGGATCAAATGACCCTGTCTTGATACTAAGTTTTGTGTGCTGCCGCTCAAGGTTACGTGTTAATTCCCTGTCATTTGCCGTCTTGTTAGCTGAATTGTTTATCTCACCCTTTGTCTCAATATAGAGATCGATATCGCTCTGTCTGTTCACAGTTCCCTTTGCATAACTCCCAAACAATATCGCCAATAATATATCCGGATGGTCCTGAATAGTCCTGATAACCGGACGCAACCCGGGATTTTGTTCGATAAGCTCTATAAGGCGATAGTGCTCAGCCATATAGATGTAGACACGTGCTTCAACTGTCTTCTTCAGAAAGTATACCGTATTTTTCCCTTCAATTCTGTAATCGACGACATTGGATTCTAAAAGCTCCCGGAGCTTTCTCAGAACAGTCGTATGACTGGTATTAATCTGTTTTGCCAGATTCCGTGGATACGAATCTGATCGGATAAGATGTTTTGTTATCAGAAGGGTAATATTTTGTTCCACATGGAATATTTACGTTCCAATTATATAATGATTATGGGGAGAGTGAACAAATCATCTGATCCCTTTGATCAGATCCTTCACGATCAAATCAGGCAGGAAGTCCACGACTTTAGTCGTGGGTAGTTGACATCCCCCCGACAGCTCCTTCCAGCCGATGCGCTTACAGGTCACTTCCTTCACCCATATGCATCTGCTGCCCTGTGACCCTCCTCTCTCCGGCAATCCC
>Ga0163225_100074_pt1 | contig 31267 bp, 27 predicted proteins | sample MSEWel2016_04_06_2_FD_113145 | JGI IMG/M metagenome (GOLD analysis project Ga0163225, IMG submission 113145) | Subsurface microbial communities from deep shales in West Virginia, USA - MSEEL Well Study Marcellus 5H_2016_04_06 ... | reverse complement strand
TTACCACATTTCCTAATTAATTAATTTTTAATCAGATTTATAAATTGTTTTAGCTGTTGCTACATAATATAAAAAAATCCGAGCTAACCCTTGCAAAGCCTGAAAACCTTAAAGTAAGTTCCGGTATATTGCGAATGCTTTTGAGGACATACCCAATTTTGAAGGGTATATCTTGCCTGATTCTTATGGCTTTTTGAAAAATTTAAAATGAATTGGAATATTTTGCCGGAAATGGCACGAAAAACCGAGGATGTTCGGTGACATTGCAGGGTACAAACGGCAATAGGCTCATTGCTAAGGCTTATTGGTTGATAGAATTTAAGTATATCGGGCATAATTGTTTAATTATACCCTTGATGGATAGCATAGCTAAGATAGGTTATTTAAATGATTTCTCTATAAAATGTCGACAATATATTATAAGTAATGCAAGTAGAATTAACTTAACCATCTACTTGCATTAGTACCTGGACTATTGTATAGACTGATACTCCCCATCAGTAACAGGCCCCATCCACACTGCGCCTCCCTCATCCTGGTTCAGACTGACAGCAATATGCGCAAATTCGCTATCTGGAGCTGCACCATGCCAATGAGGTACATTTCGTGGAATTTCCACTACATCCCCGGCACTTAATGGTCGTGCTGGTTTTCCTTTGGCCTGATAATATCCGTTGCCCTTGGTAATAAAGAGGAGTTGACCACCGGGATGTACGTGCCAGTTTGTCCTGGCTGCGGGTTCAAAAGTGACATTTCCAAAGCTGGCGTGCAAGGTGCTATCTTTGGCACCCATCATTTGCAACCATAACGTTCCGGTGAAGTTTTCACTCTCTATTTTTTCTCCTTTAGGAAAAACTGTTTCATTTTGACATGTTCCTTCCGTTTTCTGCCCCGGGTTACAACCGGCTATTGCTATGATCAGAAAAAGTGCACTGCATTTTAGAAAATTCTTCATATCAGTAAATACAAATTCGTTCGTAATTATCTATTTTCAAGGACTTCATTTAAGACAGCCTGTGCATCACTGGCTGATTTTTCTCCTGCTGTTGTTTTAATAACCTCTACAAATTCATTCAGCTGTGCCGGATTTACGCCCAGGTTAAGACAAATTGTCAAATGTGAATTTAACATCGGTTCAACACCTCCAATGCTACTAAGTACAGATATGGTCACCAATTCTCTTTCTGAAAAAGTCAGCACATCCCTTTCAAAAATATCTGCGAAAAGATGTTCTTTCAGAAAAACTTCAATGACAGGTGCAAATGCGGCATAACCTTTTTGAGTATCTGGTAATGGTTTTCCTATTAGTTCTTCCAGATTCTCTTTGCCTCGTTCGTATTTGCTTCGCTCATCATTTACCGGAGAGGCTTCATCTCCTTGTTCGTCGGTAATTCCCTTTGCTTCTCTTTCCCCAAGCACTTCCATAAATGTTTGCAAACCCCTGATACTCCTGGGAAATCCGCAATAGGCATACAAATGCACCATTACTTCTTTGATTTCATTGATGGTCAATCCGGCATCCAGGCCTGCATGCAATTTCGTCTTTAACTCTGACAAATGGCCCATCCCTGTTATTGAGGCAATGGCAATAATACTTTGTTCTTTCTTACTTAGGTGCTTAAAACTATTGCCAGACTGTGCCAATGTATGGTTTGTGGAAAAAAAGGAACAAACCATCAATACAACTATCCCTAATGTCTTTAACTGTCTCATATTTCTACTCTTTAGGTGATTTCTTTTTAAATGGTTGAAAAGATAAATAGGTACCACTACGCCAAAGCCACTCCAGGGGTCCGTACAGGTAGTATTCCAACCAAAGTTTGCTGATAATGCCCTGGAGGGCATAAATCACGATCCCCAGGAAAAATAAAGCTGAAACACCCCAACTACCGAAAGAAGAACCAAATGCCCAGGGTGAAAAAAGAATACTTCCAATGAAACCCTGCATGATGTAATTGGTCAGTGCTGTCCGACCGTACGGAGCCAAAACATCCAGATGTTTACCAAAATGTCTTGTTTGATACAGCAATATGAATCCCATCGTTAATGATCCTGTGAACAAAACCATGCCGATATCATCCAACGCTTTTGCCATCAACAGAGAAGCTGATATGGTCTCGTCTCCAGGCCCGAACAAAGCACGAATGTTTTGAGCCGGCATCACGTTTTGAATCAACGTTACAAGCAGGGTTGCCACAACAAATCCGATAAACAGGAATAAGTTTTGTCTTTTCTGCCTGTGAATGTTTTCAAAAAAGCGAATACGCCCGAGAACCAGTCCCAGAACAAACAAAGCAAAAGTGACATATCCCCTTCCGATTAAGCCAAACTGATAATTCAGTTTTCCTCCCAAACGTTCTTCATAATTATGCTTTGCCGAATTGAAAAATGAAGGATTTGTAATATGTTCTGGCAATTCACGGTCAGGTGGTCTGTTGTTGACTGATTCTTCACTATCTGTTTGCTCGGTGCCCACATTGCTGTTATGATTAATGACTTGTATGGCACGGGGACCACCTAATAAGAGAAAACCAACGAGCGCCAATAATATCCATTTTTTAACCCGGTAGAGCGGAATCATTAACAACCCGAAAAACCCGTAAATAGAAATTATTTCAACACTGTAAAAGGAATGACTCAACAGGCCCATTCCCAATAACAAAATCATTCGCCACACAAAACGTTTACGAAAGTCGATGCCTTTTTTGGCAGCCCGATCCATCTGAATAAAGAAGCTTAAACCAAACAGAAAGGCAAAGATATTAATAAACCGGCCCATGATGATATTGTTTCCAATCCACTGAATTGCTTCATCCAGGGCTGGAAATTGCAGGGTTTCCTGTTGCGAAGACATGGAAAATATTCCAAAATGTTGAATCATGTGCATCAGAATTACCCCCAACAATGCAAAGCCCCGAAGAGCATCTAAAACAGTTATTCGCTTTAAAGGTGATGATAAGGAACTATTTTGTTTCATATTCATTTAATCTTGCTTTTTTAAAAATAATTTACTGATTTCCAAATCAATGTACTGACAAAGATTATATGCAAGTTCAGAAAAATACTCCTGCTTTCACAGCTTTTTCAATTACGTCCAATTGTTCTTTTTGGGGGTTGGGCTTACCCATTACCTCCCCATCAAACTGGAATTCCAAAATCTCATCTTCTGAGGGATTATAAGCAGGCCATTCAGGGAGGCCTTTACCATTAGGGTCACCTGTTTGGGCAAAATTCACCCAATAAGAATTCATCATCCGAGCCATTACTTTGTCCTTTATGGTTGTTGTATCAACCCCCCAACGGGCATCCAAATTGTTAAATACATAAGGTATCTCCGATCCATGCGAGGCTCCATAAGGCATCCGGTCACGCAACGAAGATGGAACATAAGAGAAAAGATAAACATAGGCAGAAACGCTTTCAGCGGCGAAAGCCTTAGCAGTAAACCTGGCTGGCTCTGCCCAAACCTTGTCAGTATTAACCATTGTCAGCATTTCAGCAAATTCGGTTTTTCCTGTAGGGTCATAAACTTCTTCAGCCTCCTTCTTAAATCTTCCAAATAACGAAATTAGGCCTTCCTTTGATTCCGCATTAACAAACCCTGCGGGAACTTCTGCACTGTTTGATCCAATGATCAGGGGAACCTCTGGAATTATACCTGCTTTGTAGGCCCTTTCTGCGGTTTCAACTACCAGACTACCGTCTAAAATGGGGCCGGAGTAAATGGGAATATTTTCGGGTCCATAAGATTCCTGACCACCATCAATGATTTCTTCAATACTTAACGACCTGAGTTGGGCAAGGGCATCTGCACCTGTCCCTTCAATTCCATGCTTGATAGCAAAATTGATTCCGATTGTTTCAGCAGAAACCGTATAAAAAGGATCAGCATTTGCTTTTTCAATAGGTCTGGCCGTTAGCACACCATCCCGGCCTCCGCCGGACTGAATAATGGCTTTCTGGAAGAGTCCCCTTGCCTTGGGAATCGTCAGAAGTGAATGTACAGCCACTCCGCCAGCTGATTCTCCAAATATCGTAACATTATTTGGATCACCTCCAAAGCCGGCAATGTTCTCCTGCACCCACTCAAGAGCTGCTATCATGTCCATATAAGCATAGCTTCCCTTGGCTTCATCGGGGTATTCTTCGTTTAAAGCAGGAAATGCAAAATGACCGAGGCGCCCCAAACGGTAATTAAAGGTCATCAGAATAACGTCACGTTTGGCAAATTCATCCCCAAAAGTTGCAGCACTGAACCCACTTCCTCCAACAAACCCCCCGCCATGTATCCATACCATTACGGGGAATTTATCCTTCGATTTGGCGCTGGAAGGCACCCACAGGTTCAGGTACAGGCAATCTTCCGATGATCCTTCTGCAATAGCTTCTGAACCACGAGGCCATCCGGGTTGTGCGCAACTGGCGCAAAAAGTTGTTGCTTTTCGAACGTCTTTCCATATCCCCACAGGTTGAGGTGGACGCCACCTGTATTCACCAACTGGTGGTGCTGCGTATGGTATGCCTTTAAAAACAAACACGCCGCCTTCAATTACCCCCAGTACTTGTCCTGATGAAGTATTAAAAACGGGTACTTCGACTTCAGCGTTTTTATTTGCTTGCTGCGCATTTAGTGAACACACAAAAGCTAATAAAATAAGACCAAATATTATTTTATTCATCTCGAACCTTTCTTCGGTTAATTACTTCTGGAGAAGTTTTATCAAGTTCATGAACAATAGCAAATACAACTTCCATGATTCACATTGCAATTCGTCTTCTGTTAATTAATTAGCCCAACTATCAAGCTGTTCTAACGTCACATTGAAAAAACGTTTATCCTTGTTCAAGCCGCGCATTGTGGTCATTTCTTCATCACTCAGTTCAAAGTCGAAAATATTGATATTCTCTTTAATATGAACAGGATTTGTAGCTCCCGGTATAACTGAAAACCCCTCTTGGATATGCCATCGGAGAATTATTTGAACAATACTTTTTCCATGAGCATCGGCAATATTTTTAATCACAGGATCGGATAGCAATCCATTGTCACCATGCCCGAGTGGATACCAACATTCAATAAAGATATCATAAGGTTTTACCCACTCGCGTATATCATTACGCTGCGCGTAGGGATGACATTCGATTTGCAACGCAACGGGTTTAATTTTCATGTGATCTACAATTTTATTGAATCGTTCTTTGCTGGCGTCAAAATTGCTGATTCCCAATGAGCGTACCTTTCCTGATGCGACGGCTTTTTCCATCTCTTTCCACGCATTGACATAATCGCCAATAGGCTGATGAATATAAAGCAGGTCGATATAATCGGTCTGAAAGCGTTTCAATATAGTATCTATTGATGCAAGGGTATTGCCATTGGCATAATCGGAAACCCATAATTTGCTGGTAATAAAAAATTCTTCGCGCGGAATGCCGCTTTCTTTCATGGCTTCACCAATAGCACCCTCAACACGATATGCGGTGGCGCAATCCACATGACGAAAACCATTTCGAAATGCTTCAAGACACGCCTCCTTTGCCTGTTCGTAAGATATGGCAAAAGTGCCAATTCCCAACTGGGGCATTTCTAATCCGTTGTTCAGTTTTAAAGTTGGCACATTTGCTCTCGTCCCTTGTGCATAAATATGATTAGTATTACCCAATAGCAGCACTACAACCATAAAGAGAAAATAACTTATTGAAGTTTTCATTTTTCTATGACATTGATTGGTTTGTAACTATAATATCCTGAGGCCGGCTGAGGGCTTCAATATCGTTAAGTATCATTGATTATTCATGACCGCCCGGGTTCATCAATTTTGTGAATGAAAGTGAGCCCAATTTCCAAATTCCGTCTTGTTTAATATATACTTCTGTTACCTCAAACGGGTTGGAAACTTCATTCCCACCAACTTCTGCTACCAAAGTAATTCGGTTTAAAAGAATGGCTGTATGGTTAATAATTTTCACCGATACTTCATGAATATCTGCTTTTTTATACCATATACCGCCACTTTCTATAATATCCAGTTCGCGCTCCTTGTCCCATGAACCTCCCATGTGAACAAACATCGCCTTTTCGTGGAAGAGCTCATCAAGTTGATCTCTATTCTTGTCAGCCATCCATTGCCACTTTTGTTTTGAGAGGTCAATGATTTCCTGCTCGTTGTTATTATTTTGTGCAAAGGACCATGATGTGCACAGCATTAAAAACAGTCCGATAATTGTTGCTTTCATATTGAATTGATTTAAGCGTTGTTTAATTAATGATCTTTTGCAACCACTCCTTTACTTCAGCTTCTGTTTGTTCTCGCTTTTCACCCTCCATGACGAACAAAATGCCATCTCTTTCCGAGCCGCCCGTTGTTGAATAGCCCTCCAGTACTGTGCTGTTGGGACACAATTCTTTAACTGTCTCGAAGCCGCTTCCAACCCCGTAGCCTCCGTTCGTATTGAAAGGAATTATTGTCTTTCCACTTAAATTGTAATGATTCAAAAAGCTTTTCATGGGAGGTGGCAGTTGCATGTCCCAGGTAGGAAACCCCACAAACACCGTTGCATAGTTTTCCATGCTGTCAACCCTGGTTTTCAATGCAGGGAGAAAACCTGTTTCATTCTCAAGGTCCACTTGCTCTACAATTGACTGGTAATCTTCAGGGTAAGGATTTTCCAACTCAAGTTCCACCAAAGTGCCACCTACCTGGTCATGAATAATCTTTGCCAAAGCCTCCGTATTTTCTGTGCGGGTGAGGAACAAGATAAGGGTACCTTCCTTCTCTTGATCGGGTTCCAATTTTGAAGTCTCCTCTTGGTGGGAATTCCCGCAAGAGGATATAAAGATCAGTCCGGCAGCATAAGACCACTGAGTACTTAGAAAGACCAAAAACAGTTTGAATAATAATTTTTTCATAATTACAATCGGAAATTACCTTTCTTATTTTGGAGGTGCTTCCACTCCCATAGCGTCCATAACACCTTCGGCATTTTTAGCACCCTTTATATTTATTTCAGACAAACCCTTGTTGAATTCCCTTATCTCTTCAGAGGTAAAAGTGATGTTATTTGCTCTTAAATTCTCACGTAAGTGAACTGAAACTGACGTTCCCGGAATAGGTACAATCCACGGCTTTTGAGCTTGTAACCAAGCCAGCGTTATTTGCGATGGGGTGGCATTTTTACGAAGACCCCATTCTTCGATATAATAGAGCATCTTCATATTTTCAGGAATATTTTCTGGTGTTATGCGAGGTAAGATGGCACGGAAATCACCTTGAGAAAATTTGGAGTTTTCGTTGATGGCGTCGGCAAAAAAACCATAACCCAACGGACACCAGGGAACAAAGCCAATATTCAGTTCTTCGCATAACGGCAAAACCCTGATTTCCGAATCACGTGTCCATGGGGAATACTCATTCTGGATGGCTGACAAAGGTTGAACTGCATGGGCCCTGCGAATGGTGTTCAATCCTGGTTCAGAAAGTCCCCAGTGCAACACCTTTCCTTCCTTCATCAGATCCTGAACAGCACCTGCCACATCCTCTATGGGAACATTCGGATCCACCCGGTGCTGGTACAACAGATCAATGTAATCCGTTTTTAATCTTTTGAGCATTCCTTCAACGGCCCGGCGAATGGTTGACCGACGACTGTCTAATCCCTTGTTCTCCCCGGATTCCGGATTTATATTAAATCCAAACTTAGTGGCAATCACCACTTCTTTTCTAATTGGGGCCAATGCTTCGCCAACCTGTCTTTCATTAATTAGAGGGCCATAAACCTCGGCTGTATCAAAGAATGTTACTCCATTCTCAAAAGCCTCCCGATAAAGTTTGTTTACAACCCTTTGTTCCCTAACGCCTCCGGTATAAAATCCAACAACCGATAATCCTCCCAATCCCTGGGCAGAAACCTCCAGCGCTCCCAATTTCCTTTTGGGACCATTGCCGGGAGAAACATGCTTATTTTTGTCAGTTGGTGTTTCAATTTGACTTGCCAGTGCAGATTTACCCAACATCAGGCCTGTTGCGGCCATTGCCGTCCGTGATAAAAACCCACGACGACCAATCCCTTTTTTGTTTTCCTTTATATTTTCCATATATCTTCCGATTTAATTTACAAATACCTACCAAGAAACTCCTGGAGTTTATTCATCGCCTGATTAACATATTGAGGAACATAGTATGTTTGAATATGAGTTCCTCCCGGAATCAGGAACATTTCTTTCTCCTCTGTTCCGGTAGCAAGGTTAAATGCCCTGTCCGTCATGTAATAAGTGTCGGCCTTGCTGCCTGCCATCATCAAGAGGGGCTGGTCAATTAACTCCATATTGGTGGCTGCGTCAAAGGTCATCAGGTCAAGTAAGCTACTCATTGTATAACGAAAGGTGGAATTGGGGTGTGCATGGGTTCTGTGATAATAGTAATGACCTTCCCGGTAAAGGTCGAACGGCATTTTGTCGGCTTCTTCATCGGTGGGTATTGTATTTGCAGCATAGAGTATTTCCCCACCAGCTGCTTCCTGTGCACGGGCTTCCGAAGCCTTTTCCAGTCGCTGCTGAATGGTAGAAACCTGAGAATTCCTAAAACCGTTTTTCCTTACCACGCCGGTATTAAACATACTCAGGGTTGCCACAACTTTAAACCGTTTGTCGGTTTGAGCGGCTGCCAGAGAATAACCACCTCCGCCGCAAATGCCCAACAATCCCAAACGCTCTGCATTGACTCCTTCGTACTGTTTAATAAAATCAGCCATTCCCCGAACATCGTTAATGCGATTGGAGGGTTTATCCACATTTCTGGGTTCTCCGCCACTGGCCCCCTGGAAGGAGGCATCTGCTGCAATGGTGACATACCCCAATTCAGCCAGGCGCTGTGCGTACAATCCTGCAACTTGTTCTTTTACGCCTCCATTTGGATGGGCTACTGCTATTGCAGGATAAATTTTTGATGGATCGTAACCGGCAGGTGTGTAAACATTTGCAGCAATCTCAATACCATTCAGCTTATAAGTCACAGGATGAATATTCACCTCACCCGGTACATTTTTCTCAATAGCACCCTGATAAACCAGACCAAAAGGATTTTCGACCTTGGTCTGACCTGGTGAAGTAGTAGTGACCATCGAAAGCGCAATTATCAAAATAGAATTTTTTACTTTTTGTTTCATGATTTCTCTGTTTTCAGTTTTCAATACCGGGGTGTCGGTTGCGTCCGACAAGAGACAGGTCTTCCTCCAAACATAAAAACCTACAAATCAACCGATCTGCTTCCCAACCATTTCACCATTTCCGGGTCCCGATGGTCGAAAAAGCTTGTAGCTTTCGTATCTAATGATGCAATCGCTTTCATATCCTCAGGTGTTAAATCAAAATCAAGACTGTTGAAATTTTGCTCAATCCGGTCTTTATGAACGGATTTTGGAATTGCCACTACTCCTCTTTGCGTTAACCACCTAAGTACAACCTGGGCAACCGACTTGTTATATTTTGCACCAATTCCGGCTAACAACGCATTGGTAAAAAGATTGTTCTTCCCTTCGGCAAATGGCCCCCATGATTGATGTTGAACTCCATTATCATTTAGAAATTTTTGTGCATCAACTTGTTGATAAAAAGGATGCGTTTCAATCTGATTTACAGCAGGAACAACTTCATTATGGACTATCATATCCATTACCCTGTCGGGATGAAAATTACTCACGCCAATGGCTTTTATTTTTCCCTCTTTATATAATTCCTCCATTGCACGCCACGATCCATGCACATCACCATAGGGTTGATGAATCAGGTATAAATCAAGATAATCGAGTTGTAGTTTATTTAATGATTTTTCGAAAGCCTTTTTCGTGTTTTCATAACCAGCATCCTGTACCCAAACTTTGGTTGTAACAAACAAGTCTTCTCTGGCGACACCACTCCGTTTTATGGCATTTCCAACTGCTGTTTCATTCAGGTATATAGCTGCCGTATCAATTAAACGATATCCAGTCTCAATAGCTGTTAACACACTATTTTCACATTCCTTTAAGTCTGCCATTTGAAATACGCCAAAACCAAGAATGGGCATTTCTACATCGTTATTTAATTTTACTGTTTGCATAATTATTCTGATTGATATTAAAGCATCTGCTTTGTTGGCCTAAAAAGCACTTCATTCACATCTACATCTTCTGGCTGGCTTACTACATAAGCGACTGCTCTTGCAAATGATTCGGCAGGAATGGCATTTTCATCATAATATTGTTTTATGCCTGCTGCAACATCAGGGACAGTTACGCTATCCGGAAGGCCTGTATCAACAGCCCCCGGAGAGATAACCGAAGTGCGTATATTGTATGGTTTTACTTCTTGTCTTAGAGCTTCCGAAATTACCCTCACCGAATATTTGGATGCTGAATAAACAGCTCCGCCAGGGCTAATCGTGTGTCCGGCAACTGAAGAAACACTGATAATCTGCCCGGACTTTTGATTTTTCATTTGTGGTAATGCGGCCGCAACACCATAAAGAACTCCCTTGATATTTACGTCGATACAAGCATCCCAATCTTCTATTTTTAAGTATTCCAGGGGAGACAATGGCATTATTCCTGCGTTGTTTAGCAGAACGTCAATTTTCCCAAACTCTTTTACCGCCGTATCCACCAGGTTTTTAACCTGCTCAGCCTTCGTTACATCTGTTTTTACAGCTATAGCTTTGCCACCTTTGTCATTAATTTCCAGCGCTAAAGCTTCTATTTTATTGGTGCCCCTGGCACCTAAAACCACAATTGCACCTCTTTGTGAGAGATATTGTGCAGTAATTTTTCCAAAACCACTGCTAGCTCCTGTAATTACTATTACTTTTCCTTTTATGTTTTCCATTTTTTACAAGTTACTTTAATTATCTAATCCTTTTTCTTTCAGCCATTCCGACATCAAATAGGCAATTTCAACATTGTTCAAATCTGAAAACGGAAAATGGGTGTTTCCTTTAATTCCAATTTCCGGCAGATGTACCACCTTTACATCACCACCGTATTTGTTGACAGTATCACTCCATAACCTGGCCATCTCCAATCGCACCCGCCATCCATCCTGTCCGGGATTTTCAACCGGTTCGTCAGGGATGTTATCACCATAATAAATTACGATAGGGATTTTTGTTAGCTGCATAAATTTTTCAATCGACACACCCGCTGCTTCAAGTGTTCCTCCCGAACTTGGTTTGGGAGCCGGGACTTCACCTTCAGGGAACAAAAAACCACTTCCTGGTTCATAGGAGACTATGCCTTTTATGTTATGATTCCTGATGGCCGTAAGCCAGCCCATTCCCCCGGAGTGTGAATGAGTTACGAGAACACCCTCTCCAATTTTATCGAACAAATTCGAAACAGCTTCTGCATTCACTTCGATATCAATTGGTCCGACATTGGGGGTCATAGAACGAAAATATTGGTTCAAAGTAGCGGAGTCCCGGGCAAATTGCACTCCTTCAAAAAAGTCAGGCCATATACCCAGTCGGAAAGTACCAAACCATCCCTGTTCATCGGGAGTTGGCTCAATGGTTCCTGCCACGGTGCTTCTACCTGCATCACCCCGGCGAGGCTGATCTAAAACATAAACCGGAAATCGTCGCCGCAAAAATATATTCTGAAAACCTTCACGTCCATCCGGAGTTGTTTCCCAGGTTTTGGAAAACTGGCCGAAACCATGCCACATGACCAAAGGATAACTCCGGGCATTATCTGGCACCTGATAAAAAACATAAGCATGATCGCCATGATATGTCTGCCCTTCAGGAGTTGGATTATATGGATCAAACGTGCCGGGATTCGTAAACACGGTTCCACCTACGGCAAAACTTCCTTGCTCTTTAATCAAAATTAAATCACCTCTTTTTTTTTCCTCCTGGTTGGTGCATGATGCCGAAAGTAACATCGTTACAAGTCCCAAAATGCAAGTCGCATTAATTGAAGGTCTTCCTGGTTTAAATGAATTTCTCATATTTCAAATGCTTATAGTTTTTAGTATGCAGGTTTTTATCGGTCAATTGTTTTCGCTGCCCCCTCCGAGTATCTATTCCCCCTGAATTCAATCTTCGAAACCTCTGTTTCTATTTCCTTGAGTTCTTCAGGTGTGAGTCTTATAATTCTTGAACCTATATTTTCTTTCAATCGGTGCATTTTTGTGGTACCGGGAATAGGCACAATCCACGGTTTTTGAGCTAATAACCAGGAAAGAGCTATCTGTGCAGGAGTTGCCATTTTACGTGCAGCTATTTTCTTTATATAATCAACAAAAACCAGATTGGCTTTTAGGTTTTCAGGCGATAATCGTGGAACGGTGCTCCTGAAATCACTTCTGTCAAAAGTGGTATTTGCATTAATTTTTCCGGTTAAAAATCCCTTGCCCAATGGACTAAAAGGCACAAGTCCAATACCCAGTTCGTCAAGCGTGGGAATAATTTCCTCCTCTGGTTCGCGCCACCAAAGAGAATATTCGCTTTGCAATGCAGAAAGAGGTTGTACTGAATGAGCCCGGCGGATATTCTGAATTCCAGCCTCCGACAGTCCAAAGTACTTCACTTTTCCTTCTTCAATAAGTTTTTTTACGGTTCCGGCAACATCTTCAATGGGGACTCCCGGATCAACGCGATGTTGATAGAGTAAGTCAATGGTTTCCACTCCCAATCGCTTCAGAGACCCTTCAACTGCTTTTCGTATCTGCTCCGGTTTACTATTTAAACCGACCATTTTGCCATCCTGAATATTAAATCCAAATTTTGTTGCCACAACAATATCCTTTCGAAATGGGGCTATGGCTTCGCCAACAACTTCTTCATTGATGTATGGGCCATAAACTTCTGCAGTATCAAAAAAAGTTACTCCAAAGTCAAAGGCTTCCCGGATAAGTTTTATGGCTTCCTTTTTGTCTGTAACTGTTCCGTATCCAAAGTTTAATCCCATACATCCAAGTCCCAAAGCGGAAACTTCTAAGCCTTGTGTTCCTAATTTACGTTTCTTCATATTATTAATAGCAAAGGTTTTTTGTACCTATTAGAATAAAACTTCACAACACAAAGATCTGGAAACCAAAACAAAAAATCAGTATACAAATTACGGTTTGTCCTACCACTTTTACTGATTTCAATGTCATTATGTGATTTTCGTCTCAGGAATGGTTAATTTTGTTTTAAGTAAAAAAGCAATAGTTATGGAAGGAATATTCAGATACGATACGGTTAGCGAATACAATGCCCTGAATAATCACGAAACGCTCCACCCCCTCGTGAACGTCATTGACTTTTCAAAAGCAAACCCGCGAAGCTGGGGAAAAGAAAAAAATGTCAGGCTTAATTTTGGTCTCTATTGTATATTCCTGAAAGATGTAAAATGCGGAGATTTAAAATATGGCCGAAATTACTATGATTATCAAGAGGGTACATTGGTGTTTGTAGCCCCCGGCCAGGTACTCGAAATAGAAAACGATGGGAAAGTTTACCAGCCCAAAGGTCACGCTCTGGTTTTTCATCCAGACCTGCTTCAGGGTACCAACTTAGCAAAAACGATTCATGATTACAGTTTTTTCAGTTATAATACGCATGAAGCCTTACATATTTCAGAACGAGAAAGGCAAATAGTCCTGGACTGCTTTTCCAAAATAAAATATGAATTACAGCAAAGTATAGACAAGCATAGCAAAAAGGTTATTGCTTCAAATATTGACTTGTTTTTAAATTACTGTGATCGTTTTTATGACAGGCAGTTTATTACCAGAGAAAATGCCAATCAGGGGGTTCTTGAAAAATTTGAAGAGCATTTGAATGACTTTTTCTCCTCAGGCAAGCCACAGAAGATTGGACTCCCTTCAGTTGCTTATTTTGCAGAAAAACTTCATTTATCACCCAATTATTTCGGTGATTTAGTGAAAAAAGATACCGGCAAATCAGCCAAAGAATACATTCAATTCAAAATAATAGATCTAGCTAAAAGTAAGGTCTTTAATTCCGATAAAACAGTTGCTGAAATTGCTCTTGAACTGGGTTTTAAATATCCGCAACACTTTGCCAGGATGTTCAAAAAAAGTGTGGGAGTGTCCCCTAGTAAGTATAGGGGAGTGAATTAATAAAATAGATGTTAGACTCTGGCACCCCTTGGCCCCATGCTCCAAGCCTCTACTCCTCCACCCCCGGATTTATCAGCAGCCGCGAAAACCAATGCCACTGCCCGTCACTGTCACGGGTAGTAATGGTAACCGGGGTACGCCGCCTGTTTGCCGGCGCTTTAAAGGAAAAAGAAAGTTGATTCCCGTCATGAGATACTGCTTCGGGCAAGGACTGTCCCCCAATAAAGCAATTGAACGACCCGCTGAGGCTCTCCCCGACAAGTTGTATAGAAAAATCCATTTGTTCTCCGTCTTTTACAATTAGGGGTAACTGATCCTCTTTTCGAACTTTGAGCGGATGCATATTCACTTTGCTGATAAATTGCTCCATGGACACATGACTGCCGGCCACCGGGAAGCGTGGCACGGCAAAAGGGTGAGCTGTATTGCTCAGCAACCCCGAGTTTTGCGCAAATGCGATTTCATAATCATGTTTTTTTATGACCTCAACCAGGTCATCAGAAAATTCACCATAAGGATAGACATAGGTTTTGGGAACAACCCCTAAATGTTCTTCAAAGAGCGCTTCCGCTTTAAGTAAATCTTCTTCAAAAACCCTGGCTCTCGAAGAATCAGGCTCATTCACAAAATATTTGTGCTGATGCGAATGGCTGCCTATTTCAACTCCTTTGGTTTTTAATTCCTTCAACTGCTGCCAGCTGAGATAATCGCCCCATCCCACACTTTCGGTATTAACAAAAAGCGTGGCTTTCATTTTGTATTTCTCCAGAAGAGGAATTCCGTGTTCATAAAAAGAAGCAAACCCATCATCCACGGTAATCAGAACCTTTTTACTGTCATTGGCCAATGCCGATGTATCACCCAGCAATCCACTCACAGTAAAGGACTTAAAGCCATTGTCAGATAAATACTTCAAATGTTCTTCAAACACCGAAACAGACGTATTCGTGGAAGGATAGCGGTCATCCCCAAATCGGTGATAAACCAGACATACCACTTCGAAATCTGTATTTAACTTTTGCCAAAGAGGCTCCCCCGGGTTATCGGCTGAACGGTTGCCTGAAGTGTTTCCCACACAAGCCACAACAAACGGCAAAAAAATAAGTATCCTGATTTTATGAAACCAGCAATTTTTTCCAGTTTTCATCATTCTTATCAATTTCTTCCAGTTGATAATGATCATATTGCGAAAAGTTATTGAACTCAATGATAGTTCGTAAAGAAACCACGTACCCGAGGCGTTTTTCCGAATAATTACTTAAAAACCAAATCAACCGGTATGGATTTTGAGATTTCAGCCTGATTTTACGAAAATCCTTGTAAACACTCCCTCGGGCAATAACCAGCAAATAATCGTAAACAGAATCGAAAAGTGTATCATAACTCCTGAGAAAAATGGTGTTTTCTCCTCTCGACTCACCCGCTACAATCCGCTTTTCATTGCTGTTGTAAGACCAAATCCCAAAAGCATTGTTTGCCTCCTTAAAAAACCGGGAGCTTCCCCATCCACTTTCAATCGCAGCCTGGGCAAGAACAATACTGGCAGGATGAAGTTGCAGCCTGTTGAGCAGGTCGTCCACCTCCTTGGCTTTGAACTTCTCAAAATAATTATTCAAAATGGTGCTGTCCCCTGCTGAAAGTCCTTTCTCCTCCCTTTTGTTAACTATACGTTCAATTTGCAAACGCTCCGTAGAAATTTTTTCCTGAGCCAAAAGTATTGCAGGCAGCATCAGATGAATAAATTTCTTTTTGCGCTCCTTAACACTAAGTTCCGACAAATCAGGGACTTTTAAATAAAGAACCGGTTTCACCAAACTATCGGAATGGATTACAATAGAATCAGCCGTGCTGATATCAGCAATTATGACAGGGCTCCCTGACGGTGGAACGAGAATTTTGAAAAGGAAGATTGCAAATAAGCCAATAATTAACAAGCCACCCACAATCGACAAACCCTTTCGCCAGGATAGGTTTTCCGTAATTTTTTTCAACATTTAGGTTGTTTTTATTTAATTTTCCAATGCCTCCAATATACTAAAACATAGCCAAAGCATTGGTGCCTGTCCGTGGAGATCTCCCGAAACAGAAGGTCGGTCAAGGCAATACTGAACATCCTTGCTTTGTCCGGTTCCTACACAAATACCCGAAAGCTTTCCTTTGTCGTCAATCCAATAACGAACCTGATTGGACAAACCTCCAGGCAAAGGATTTTCCCACTGCTTATCTGCCATTTCGAGCCCCATTCGTTTATATTCAGGGTTTTTACTCCAGTGATAAAACTGAAGGGGCAGCACACCAATAATGTTGGCATCCACGTGATTGGCGGGCAAGGTGTCAAAGTTGGCTAAAATCCCCTCGTATCGCCCTTTTAGCCCTTCAACCAAAGCAGAATCATTCAGGAAGACAGCCAGTTTAACCGCCCCCATTGCCGTGATGGCTTCAGCATAATGTACCGTATTGAGAAAATCTGTTTCATACATCATTATTTCTTCCCGCTCAAGCAATTGTTTTATGATTTTCGTGCCAACCGCCTCAGAATTGGAATTTTCTGATATAAAAATGGCACGTTGACCAGCAATATTACAGGAGATCAATCCCATAGCGAGAAGAGAAAATAAGATTCTTTTGGCTGTAAAAAAGAGATAATTCATAGTATCAAAGGAACTTTAGTGTTTTTTGAGATTGCTTCGGGCCGAGCCCTCGCTCTTTCACTTTTGTATGGAAGAGGTTGGCAGATGGCAGGGCGGGGAAACCGCCCTGCCATCTGCCAACCTCTTTTCTGTCACCCAGAGAATCGGTCATTGCGAGGGCCATGCCCGAAGCAATCTCTAATGACTATACCCTGGATAAACAGAGTATTTTATTTTAAATTTTTACTTCTCCTCAAAAGCCAGTAAAAAATTCTTCACACATTGCCCAACAGTTTCGGTGTTGTATCCGCCCTCCTGACAAATCAAGGTAGGAATTTTCAGGTAATTAAACGCCTTTCCTATCTCATAATAATCGTCGGTATGCAGATTAAATCCCCCGATGGGATCGTCTTCGTGTGTATCGAACCCCGCAGCAATAATAAGGTATGCCGGATTAAACGCCTTTATTTTATTAACAATTCGCTTTACTGCATCAAGATACTCAGGCAATTCTGTTTGCTTCGGAAGCGGCTCATTGTGATTGGTTCCTACAGCCTGTCCCTTACCTTTTTCATCCGCATAACCCCAAAAATAAGGATATTCAATGGAAGGATCGCAATGAATAGAAGCGGTAAATACCGATTTCACTTCCTGGAAAAACTCCTGAGTCCCGTTTCCATGGTGAAAATCCAGGTCAACAATAGCCACCGTACCGGATGGCAATAAATATTCGGCTGCCGTGGCCACATTATTGAAGTAACAATACCCCCCAAACACCCGGGGTCCGGCATGATGACCCGATGGCCGGCATAATGCATAAACCCGGTTTTCCTTGTGGTCGCGCAGCATTTCTGCCCCTGTCAGTGCGGTCTCTGCCGAAGCTCGGGCCACATCATAGGTTTTTTGAGTGATGGGCGTCACAGCATCTGTACACCAGATGCCTCCCCACAAAGGAGAATCCACCACTTTGGGCAAATGTGCCCCTTCTCCCGGGAATAAATCGGGATAAAATTCTTCTCCTTCCTTCATTGAGGCTGCCGTATTTTTGATGTAATCATGGTACGGATGAATTTTGGCGATGTACCGCTCTGGAAACTCCTTGGCAGTAACAAACTGAAATCGTTCATCTTCCCGAAGCACTTTTTTTATTGCTTCCACCCGCATAGGAGTATCTTTTATTTCATAAGCATCCGGGCCCAGCTGAAATTTCCAGTAGGGATTGTGAAGACTGTCGTTGTATTTTTCGATGACGATCATTGAAGTGGAGATTAGATTTTAAAGATTGAAAGTCGGAGATTAGAGGCTGAGGTTTAGATTAAAAGGTTGACGATTCCGAAGATATGCTTTTATATTTAAATGAATGGAATGGAGCCTGAAGGGCTCCTATATTTATAGTTATTCTCAAACATAGAACTCCGACGCTGAAAGTGTCGAATATATATTTAAACAAACACACGTTCATCCATTCCCTTTGCGCAAAATCTCCAGCACCCGGTCGTGCGGAATAGCAGGGCACCAGCGCTGAAGGCGACCACTCATCCCTCCTGAACAGAAAATGGCATTGAGCACTGCTTCTTCAGTGGCTTCCACCACCGCCTCATAAATCAGGTTAATGTGATAATCGGAAATACACTTTAGGGTAATAAAATTACTGCTTGAAGGAGATGGTCTTGGTTTTCGGTTTCCGGTGCTGAAGGCCACAATAATTTCCCCGCTGGTAGAAGCGGCATAACTTCCGGTTCGTCCCAGCCCCAGAGCAGCCCGTTTGGACAGGCGATTCAGCTGACTGCTAATCAAAGGCACATCGGTGGCCACCACCACAATAACAGAGCCTTCAGACATCTCCCTACGTCCCTCATAATCAAACTCTTTATCTATTTGTTTTCCTACCACAGCACCATCTATGGTAAGGTTTCGCATCTTACCAAAATTAGAAAGAACCAACACACCCACCGTAAACCCGCCCCCTTCGGGCATATCAATAATCCGGGAAGAGGTACCAATCCCCCCTGCAAAATCAAAACTGGTCATTCCTACTCCTGCACCCACAGAACCCTGCAAAACCCCTTTGTCTGTTGCTGCCTCCATTGCTTTTGCAGCATCCTGCGAACTACAACTTCCCACCCGGACATCATTCAAAAAGGAATCATCAGCTTCGCCCACAACGGGCAATACCACATCGGTATCCGTGCCCAGACGGGGATACTTTTTTATCATCTGATTAATAACACCGGAATGAACCCGTCCAACAGAATGCGAATTGGTAAGCATAATGGGCGTTTCTAACCAACCGGTTTCAATGACCTGGGTTAATCCGGCCATCTCTCCCACTCCGTTGAGGATGAAGCCACCCGCAACCAGGCGGTTGGTATAGGCATGTCCGGCGGGCAAAATGGCGGTTACCCCCATACGTACACTGGTCGTTTCGGCCTGCCCCGAAACCTGAACATTGTCTTCAATCCGGGTAAAATGTCCTACGCGCACCCCCTTAACATCAGTAATAGAATTTCGTATCCCCGCTTGCAAACGCCCGACCTGAATCCCCAGTTCACGGGCTGTAGCACGCTGTTCGCCCGACCGGTAATCGCTTTTCAAACTTTTCCGGGGTTGTCGAAGGGCGAGACCATAGCGTCGGGCTGCTGAGCGGATAATCAACCGGATAACCTCCCTAAACTCCAACCCACGAATTTTTGCTGCCACCATCATCGAAGCATCCGGATGTAAACTGGGTAGTGGGTTGAGCTCAATAAAATAAGGCTGTCCGTTGGAATGCAGCCGGATATCCACCCGCCCCAGATCGGGACAGGTCATGATATCAAAAACCTGACGGGCCATATCCAAAACGGCCTTCTCCTCCTGAGCATTAATCCGGGCAGGGCAAATAACATGAACCGAATCGGCAGCTGAAGTTCCCTGTTTTAATCCATAATCGTAAATATTATATTTTCCTCCGGTTTTTTCCAAATCGAAGGTATGCTCGACAATGTCAAGAATCTTACCCGGATAATTTTCCAAAAAAGGCACACTCAATTCTCGTCCGGTAATAAACTCCTCCACCACCAAACCGGCAGGATAATAACTTAGCATCTCCCGAATACGCTTTCGGGCTGCATCAGGATTTTCCACCACCGAATCCTGTGAAATCCCGATACTTGAGCCTTCGGAGTTGGGCTTAATAATGAGCGGATAATTCAGACCATCAGGAAGAACCTGATCCTTTGGAGTCAGCAATACTCCTTGCGGAACACTTATCCCTCTGGCAGCCAAAACAGTCTTTGCCAGATGTTTATCCAAATTCAGATGCAACAACGAGGCATTTCCTCCGGTAAAAGGAACCCCCATCTGCTCGTAAAGTCCGGGATAGAAAGCCTCCCGGGAGCTACCGATAGTTCCCTCTGCCAGGTTGAAAATCAGCTCGGGTTCACTGTCCAAAAGGCGTTCGATAACTTCATTGGGCTTTCCGGAAACCTCAACAACAGATACCGTATGTTGCAAACTGCTGATGGTTTTGTAGATTCGGTCAATATCTTCTGCCGAAATCAGTTCGGCCGTGGCTTCGGAGTCGTCGCCACGAAGGTTGTAAGCGATAGTAATTCGCATAAGAAAGGGCCATTTAGTGTTTACATAATTAAAGCTAAGCCCTTTTTGCAGAGAAAGTCAATACTTTAATGTCAAAACTCCATTTTAAAAAACACCAGCGGAGTAAATGTCACAGCCTCAGCATCAATGTAGGCAGTGTAAAGCTGATCGAGGGGAATCTGTTCAAAACTGGTGTATTTCACGTTGTAATGATCCAATGCATTAAGCAGGGAAAGACCTGCTTCAGCTTTTATCTTACCCCGCATCAACCGGTAAACCAGGGCCACATCCAAACGCGAATAATCGGGTTCTGTGTATTCCTCACTCAGGTAGTTGGCATAAAGCGGAAACCCGCTTCCGTAAACATAGGCAGCAGAAAAATGAAAATGCTTCAGAAACCTCATCAGACCGGCAACTTTCAGTTCATGTCGCTGATCGTGAGGAGCGCGGCGATAGTCATCTTCCGGGAAATAAGAAAACTGCTCCTGTGCACGAGCAAGAGAATAGGAGATCCACACCGAATTTGCGTCAAAATCCTTCTTCAAAAATACGTCCAACCCATAACTGTAACCTTCGCCCCGGTACACGCTCTCTTCTGATTGGTTAAAACGAACATAACGTGTCAATCCGCTTACTGTTTTATAGTAACCATCAATGTTCACGGTGAAATTTTTCCTTTTCCATGAGGTTCCCATTACCCAGTGTTGGGCATCCAGCACCGGGATATCCTGTCCATCGGCCAACGACCACACATACCTGAAATTTCCGGTTTCATCGTACAGAGAACTTTTTACCAAAAACTGATGATAGCTTCCCCATGCTGCATTGGCAGAGAAGGCTCCGGGGGTTCGATAACTCAACTCCAACCGGGGATCCAGATACCCTGAAGAAGCATAAAAAGAATAATTATACCTAACCCCGGGTTTCAGTCCAAATCGGGATGAGAGTGAAATTTTGTCATAAAAAAAAGCAACCATCCGTGCCCCGGAGTAATCTGAATCCAGTGTCGTAAAATTTGCAGAATCCTCCGAAATGGAAAGATTGTTCCGAATGCCTTCAATTCCAACTGTCAGGCGTTGACTTTGCAGAAATTGAAAATTGTAATCAAACTTCAGACTTCCCTCGCCCACATTAGTCGCAGTTTCCTGGTCAATATCGTTGTACCGACGGTTAATACCAGCATTTGAAATGTTCCGTTCCACTGCATAAGTTGAAAAAAGCCCTGACCATGCAGCATTGAGTTGATAACGGTCGCCATTTTTCCGGTTTTTTCCCAGATACATTGCTCCCCCCAGTTGATGATTCTCCTCAGAAGAACTTTGATAAATGACATTTCTTTCCCTTTCCTGCTCTGCCGTATAAGCAAAATCATCGTCTCCGCCCAGAATACTGATGTAAAACAAGCTTCCATCCTCCTGTTTCCGGGAGTATTTGGCGTTAAAATCCCGAAAGTGATATTCGGGCTTCACCGCTATTTTGTACTGTAGATCATTGGAGGAAGAATTGGTAATATCTTCGGCATCAAACAAATCGTAGTAGGTTTGACGATAAGCCAGCGTTAAAAATGACTTCTCCGACAAAGGTGCTTCCACCATTCCGTTCAGTGTTTCATTGTTGATGAACAGGTGATATCCGGGACGGTGACTCCTCCCCGTCTTGCCGGTGATATTAACCATCCCTCCTGCCAAATCTTCATGAGAAGCATCGTAACCTCCTTTGAATATCTCCACATTCTTGGTCATAAAAGGGTTGATGGCACTGATATTGTCGTTAAAATTTTTCAGTCCCCAGATAGTCATTCCATCGAACCGAACGCAGCTGGTTCCTTCATAACTTCCCCATATAATTAAATCATTGGCTTGCTCACCCGCAGCTACCACTCCGGGCTGAAGGCGCAAAAGATTAAAAACGGCATTGTCGCCATTTCCCGGCAGATAATCTGCAATATAGGGGTTCAGGCTTATCATTCCCGGTTGCTCTCCCATTTGAATAGAGCGCGCCACAATGTTATCTCTCACAATCACCTCCGGCAAATCATAAGAAAAAGGAGTCAGATATATCCTGTGATTTTGACCCGGAAACAGAAGCGTATCAACAACAAAACATCCCAAATGGGATGCCTTCACCTGAAACACCGTGTCCTGAGAGGAGACAAAACTAAACGAACCTTTCACATCAGTGACCATCTGATGATTACCAATCTGAACGTGAGAGAACGACAACGGCTCACCAGTATCTTTTTCCAGAACCTGGCCCAATATCAGAAACCCGGAAGGCTGAACGGTTTTATCACTTCGATAAATAACGTACACATCTCCCATCGATTCCCATTGAAGCGGGAAACCTCTCAAAAGAAAATTCAGAAGTTCATCAAAAGAATAAAATGTACCGGAAGCCGAAACGGAGAAATCAGATAAGTAACGATCGTCAAAAGAAAAACGAACATCATACTCCTGACGAAGCTCAATAAGTGCCTTGTTCAGCGGTTTTTCCGTGAACTCTACCTTGTAAGCCTGCCCCCGAAGCAGAGGCAAACAAAGGAACAACCAAAAAAAAAGAATCAAAAACCTTTTGTCCACCCACATCGTTAGTCATTCAATACCCGATATCCCCCGCTGATTTTTTGATAATTCAGTCCGTAAGGACGACAAACCATTTTCAGCACCTGTTCCAGCGGTTGATTGCGTGAGAAATTCCCGGAATAAAGATAATCCGGTAATCCTTCAGCCTCTATTTCAACAGCATACTGACGCTCAATGTCGTCAAAAACCTTTTCTATGGGCGTGGCGGTAAACATGAACATAGCGCTTCTCCATGACACCACTTCCTCTTTGTTTTTCAGTGCAGAAAGCCGTAACCCTCCGTCTTTGGTCAGCGTGGCTTGCTCATGGGGCGCTATCTCCAATGAATGCCCGGTTTCGGATGCCTCCACCCACACTTTTCCTGAATAACAGGTTACCTGATAATCCTTTTCTCTTGCATACACATTAAAACTGGTACCCAGCACAGAAGTTGTTCCTGCAAATGAACTCACTCGGAAAGTTTTTCCTTTCTCCACTTCAAAAAAGGCCTCTCCTTCCAGCTCAACCTCACGGTTCAGGAACCACCAAAACGGCTGATACACTATTTCAGACCCGGCATTAAGCTCAACGAAAGAACCATCCGGTAATTGTGCGGTAACATGTTTTCCGTAAGGAGCAACAACCTCAGTGGTGTAAAGTCGCATAAACGATACCACACCCAAAAGTACAATAATTACTGCTGCCGCGGCTACCCAAACCGGTGTGGAGAATAGTCCAACAACAGAACCGGACGTTTCAGCACCGGAGAACCCGATAAAGCGCGACAAACCGGCCCAAACCTCATCCTTTGATTTCTCAAAGCCAACATCAATACCGGGAAGCCGATTCAATAGCTCTTCCAGATTTCTATCGATATGTGATTCTTTTTTTTGCATTTCCTGTAAGACAATAGTCCGTTAAAAAAAACATAAACGCAATGACGCAATGACGCAAAGTTTTTATTATGAGAGAGTTATGTATTTTGCTGCGAATTGTGTAAACCATTAATTATCAAACACTTCTAATCCTAAAGATTCGAGATAACGAAGTGTTGGTAAGAAATAGGTTTTTTAAATGCTTCCCTGAAAAATTCAATAAACAAGCGCTTCTTTTAAAATCCGAAGTGCTTTGGTCATTCTTTTTTCCACAGCTTTAACACTGATGCCAAGTTTTTCCGCTATTTCCCGATGTTTAAGATCTTCTTCCCGACTCATCAGAAAAACCACTCGCAACTTATCCGACATGGTTTTTAAGGCTTTCAAATATTTTGTTTCCAGTTCAAGGTATTGCATTTCGTCCTGAGGAGATGGCGATTCTTCCTGATGGCCATTGTATTGAAACGCAAAATCTGCTACAATTCTGGAATGTCTGTATTGACTGATAAAAATATCGTGTCCAATTTTAAAGAGGAGGCCCTTCCATTTGTCAGGGCCTCCAGTGGGTTGTTTCTCCCAGATGCGCAGAAAACTCTCCTGTGCAATATCGGTGGCCAATTCTTTGTCACCCGACCGGTAATAAAGATAATTACGCAGTCCTTCAAAATTAACATCAAACAGAAGTTTAAAATCTTCTCGTGTCACACCCGGATTAAATTTAAATTATAGTCCCGACTAGTTCTGACCACCTTTGTTAGCTTGTTCCCTTACACGCTTGCCAACCGCAAATTGCTTTTGCTCCCTGGCAGCGTTCATCTCACAAGTATTGTCGCAGGCACCGTCACCATAATTCAGAGAGCCAAAAGCCAGACCATTGGCGGAGTACATCACTTCTCCCCCGGCAATATAGCGACAATCGCCTCTTAATTGCAAAGCCCGATTTATTTCGCGATGATACTCATTCCCATCGGAATCCGTGCAGTTGGCAAATCCGGTAATACTCATCTGATCATCACTAAAGTTAAAAGGAGTTCCCATACCACGGTTCCAGGTACGTTCCAGTTCGGCGTAACACTCAACCTCTGTTCCGTCGGGCAGGGTGACAACCAGGTCACGCACAATATGCACTACACGACCATCGTCCACACTAACCACTTCTTTGGTAATGGTTCCATTAACCAGCAGAGAGTCAACACTGAAATCGGTGAAAGTTACTGTGCGGGTTGCCCCTTCGGTATTCATGGGCGCAGAAATAACAATCTCCACCAATCCGCTGATAATTCGTCCGTTTTCCAGTTCTGTTTCCTCACCATAATCCAGAGTTATGGTCTTTGGAAAATCCCCGGCAGTCCAATCAACATTAACATCCGGAGCTTCGCCCAGACGATAACGATTCCGGTATTGATCTCCGGTACCGGATTTCAGTTCATCAATCGTTCCGGCATCAGCACTCAGCCCGTCAATGGCATCAGCCGTTCCGGAAAAAAGATCCACTTCATAATCTACCGATTCAATAGCGTCCTGAATGGCAACATCGGTAGTAATCACCGATTCAACAGTAACACTAAAATCAGGCGTTACAAAATCGCTGGCAGGAATGATCTCATCATCCTCATTACATCCCGTGAAAATCATCGCGGTTCCCAAAACCAGGCTAAACAATAACTTTTTCATAATTCACATTTTTAGTTTACTTTCTATATGGATACCGCATAAAAATGTGTTTACCCTACTTTTTTTTATTTTTTTCACACCATTGTCCGGGGAAATTGAAAAGTAAAGATTTATTACAAACCCAACAATTCAATTCAAACAGAGATTGCTTCGGGCTAAACCCTCGAAACGACCTCCGCATAGACCGGAAGGGGAGCGAGACCGCAGGGCGGCAGAGCCGCCCTGCGGTCTCGCTCCCCCCTACTCCACAAGTGATCCTGTCATTGCGAGGGCAAGGCCCGAAGCAATCTCTATTTATTCCACAAACCCTCGTATTCTGAATTGAGGCTTTCGTGCAATTTAATCTCTTGTTTCTGGATCCTGCTTTTTGCTTTTATTGACTTTTCCCGGACAATTGCATCACCAATATCATTAAACAACCTGGTTAACCGGGATTGCTCCGGAATGAACCGATAATTCATTAAACAACATTTGTTGTTGGGATTGCTTCGGGGTAAACCCTCGCAATGACGCCATCTACTGTGGACGATAACCCTTCCAACCCGGTTTATCTGGATAGCAATCTTTTTTATCATTATTCCGGTTTTTCTGTCAGCACAGGAACAGTAAAGAAAAAGGTACTTCCTTTACCCAGTTCCGATTCAATACGAATTTTACCTCCAAGCATTTCAATATAAGCTTTTGAGATAGACAATCCCAGGCCGGCTCCTTCATAACCACTGGAATAGCCTGAGTCAACCTGGATGAACCGTTCCAAAACTGCTTGTTGGTTCTCTTTACTGATTCCAATTCCCGTATCGCTCACAAAGAATTCAAGAAATTTGTCTTTTTTGTTGTAACCGAACTTGATACTTCCTTTGTCAGTAAATTTGATGGAGTTTTTTATCATGTTGGTAAGGATGGCATACAGTTTTTCCTTATCGGTGAAAATAATTGTTTCATCATCTTTGCCAGGACAATACTTTATGAACTCCAGACCTTTCCCCATAGCTTCGGTCGAAAAGAATTTAAAAAGATAATCGATCTGCTCATTAACATTAACAAGCTCAAATTTCAAATCCATTTGTCCTGACTCAATCTTGGAGATATTTATAAGATCGTTGATAATTCCCAACAACCGATGTCCGCTTTGTCGGATTATTCCCACGTACTCTTCTTTCTCCTCTCCTGTGAGATGCGAATCCTTCAACAAATCAGCAAAACCAAGAATTCCATTCATGGGGGTTCGGATTTCATGGCTCATATTGGCCAAAAAAGCTGACTTCAACCGATCCGATTCTTCAGCTTTTTCCTTGGCAAGTATCAACTCCTGGTCGGCTTTTTTCCGATTGGTAATATCCACCCAATAACCTATCAACTCAATCGGGTTGCCCTGCTTGTCAAAAATAAGTTTGGTCTCATCCAGAATCCAGATGTAGTTGCCATCCTTGCACCGAACACGATACTCCGTTACACAGTGACCTTGGTCTATGCACTTTTCCAGAGATGGCAGTGCTTTTTCCTGATCCTCTGGATGCAAATGCCCCGACCAAAAATCGGTGTTGTTCAGAAAATCAGAAGGACGAAATCCGGTGAGTGCAGAAACATTTTCACTGATAAAAGTCCACCGGAAGGGGGCGACTGCTTCGGAGGTGTAAATCACAGCAGGGTTAGAAGACAACAGATGTCGCATTCTCTCGCTGTTTTTCTGCAAGTTTTCTTCTGCATTTATCCTGTCGGTAATATCCTCATGCATCAACACAATGTATTCCAGCTTTCCATCAGAAAGAAAAACAGGAAACATAACCGACCCAATACATATCGGATTGTCAGGATATTTTTCATTCACCAAATGAGCATTGTACCATATAGGAGGTGTTTGAATCACATCACCTTTAAAAACCCCTGCAAGTTGCTCTTGCAGACCTCCGCCTTCAATCTGAGCATCCTTAAGTATCGACCAACCTTTATCAGGCTCGGTCTTAAAAAGTTTAATAAATGCTTTATTCGATCGGACGTGATACCCTTTATCATCCAAAATTTGTATGCTATAGGGGTTGAATTCAATAATCCGGTTCAGCACATCCGACATTTTTTTACTTTCTATCTCCGAATTATACGCTTCGGTAATATCCTGAGTAATACCGACCACCTCAACAACTTCTCCGGCTTCATTTTTCACTGCCGGAATCACCTTCACGGAAAAAACATGCTGATGAAAAAAGAACCCCCTGTACTCGGATGTTTTCCCCTCAAAAGCCTCGGTATAATAGGGCTTCAATCGCTGATAAGCGTCTTCTCCCATTATCTCCTCCAGCGTTTTGCCCGCCACCTGATGAGTTCTCATGTTATACTGATGAGCAATTTTCCCTTCACTGAACCAGGGATAAAAATTTCCATCACTCCCTTTCGTACACCGATAAACATGGATATCCAATGTACCAATCAATTTCAGAAGTTCTTCCTCTTTTGCCTTGGATTTGGCGAGTTGCTTTTGGAGTAGTTCAATTCTTTTTCGAGCGTTGTCAAGTTCATTTCTCGTGCTCATAAACATGATTTTAAGAATTCAGGAAACGGGAAATCAGGTTTTCATACTCCAGTTCGTTTTCATAAATCTCCACATAATCGGTTGTCAACTGGATAGATGGGATACCTCTATTGTTTAACGATTCATTAATGTTTTTTGTTTTTGACTCCATGGTGTCGCAATTCCTGAAAGAATAGCATATTACTGCATCCACCCGGTATTCCCTTATCTTTTGTTCCAATTTCTCAGAATCAAATGTCTGCACACAAGAACTTGAGTTTTCATCCACACTTTCCATCATGTATTTCACTGCTTTCCTGAGGTCGGGATTCTTTCCCGCTAACATTCTTTGAAATTCTTCAAAATCGTAACTTATATTGGTGATTCCCATATCAGATTCTTCGCAAACTACCAGCCCCCCCGCATTTTCAATAATGCGATAAATCTCACCAAAGGGGGGCATAATACGAGGGGTTATCAACATCACCCGCTTTTTACGGCCATCCCTATTGTATCCCACATTGCCGGCAACATTTTGACGAAGTTCGACTTTCAGTTCCCTGAGAGCCGACAACAACTTTTTAGGCTCCTCAACCAATGCCAGCTGCTGAATCCACAGGCTGTTTTTTCCGTTGATCGGGGTATTGGAGTACTTCCGAAATTCCAATACAGTCCGGTATTCTTGTCGGATATCAGAAAATAAACGGGAATATTCAATCAGGCTCTCCACATTAATCCCCGCTCCGTGAGTAATCTTCATTACCCACTCATTAAATTCTTCAAAATCAAAATCGATAGAGTCTTCACTCCTGACTTTCAGGCAATTCACCTCAAAGTCATCAGAAATCCTGGAAACCAAATCCGTTGCCTTTTTAACCGAGGGGCACAAATCGGAACCCAACACATAATCAGCAAGGTTAAAAAAAACACACATTCCCGTATGCAAAAAACCAATCATGGAGCGGGTCAGGGTACACATCCCCCTGGTATATTGGTCGGCATAAGGTTCTACCTCTCCCGCTCCCATACAACCACTCACAGGAATATAGTTTCCAAGCGAATAGATTAACTCTGGCGGAATAGAATTACACAGCAAAGCCACCACATGATTACCTTCCCGACGATAGGCATATAAATCCCGGACTCTTTGCCCATGCATTCCGTTCATCATTTCGTCGAACAATTTCATGGTTTGCGGACGGTTTTCTTCTGCGGCAATCTCTGAAGCAAAACGCACTATTTTCTGCTTCATAGCATTGTTCAGTTGAATCTGCTCTTCACGCGGAAGAAACCGGGCTTTATTTTTTTTGTAAGCTACATCTGATATGATATTCGCCTTTTCGAAATTCTTCATTTGTTTGTCTTCTTTGCTTCTGGCGGATAATAATTTAATCAACAGTCAGTTTTCGCTGACCAATAGGCGGAATCTCAGATGCATCAATCAATACGTCAATTACCACCGGTTCGTTGATGGCCAAAGCTTCGGAAAGAGCCTTCGAAAAAGCATCTCTATTATCCACCCTGTAACCCTTTACTCCAACTGATTCAGCCATTTTAGCAAAATCTGCTTTACCAAAATCCACTCCGATAGTCCGGTTAAACATCTTCTTAATCGAAGCCTGTGGCATACTGTACCGCGAATCGTTAAAAACAACCCAAATAACAGGAATATGATATTGACCGGCGGTTGCAACTTCATTTCCGCCCATGTGAAAAGAACCGTCCCCGCAAATACAAATTACCGGTATTCCCGGAGCACTCAATTTAATGCCTATGGCAGAACTAATTGAAGCGCCCATCGCCCCAAGTCCCAGGGTTGGATAAAAACTTCCTTTCGTCCCAATAGACAAGTAATGCATGGCCCAGGCCCAATGTGAACTTGAATCGGCAAGGAAAGCGGTATTGGCCGGTGCCAACTCCCTTACCACACCAAAAAGACTTTGAGGTTTCAGAGGAGCACTCTTATCCTGCATCAAATGCGGATTAAGAACGTGTTCGCTGGATTTAATGAGCGAGAGAACCTTCTCTCCGGTCGCTTTAGGCGGTGTTTCATCCTTTTCCAAAATTTGCCTCAGCTGACGCATGATTACCTTTGCATCACCATTCAGTCCCACAGCCACAGGATAATTTTTTCCGATCTCCCGCTTGTCGATATCAATATGAATAATCTTCTTATTTTTTAAAAACCGCTCATCCCAACTGTAAGTAGAAAACTCTCCAAAACTTGTCCCAACAGCTATTAACAAATCAGATTTTTCGAAAACGTAATCTGCCGCCAAAGCATGTCCGCAAATACCAACCACCCCCAGACACAACGGATGTTCGGAGGGCAAAGCACCCTTTCCCTGAATGGTAGTGGCAACAGGAATTTGAAGTTTTTCAGCAATTGCCAATACGTCTTTGTTGGCTCCGCACTGCACAGCTCCCCAACCAACCAAAAAAACAGGAGTCTCGGATGATTCAATAAGATTTAGGGTTTCACGAAGCACTCCTCGCTCAAAAAATGAACTCCCCGAAATAATACCGGGTTTAACATTGACCGGTTCATATTCAATCTCAGCCTGTTGAATATCAAAAGGAATATTGATATGAACAGGCCCCATTCTCCCTGATGTTGCACTTCGAATGGCGTATTGTATGGTTTCTACTATCTTTTCAGGATTTACAGCAGAGTAACTTTCCTTGGTTATGGATCTGAAAAAAGCGACCGTATCAATAGATTGTCCCCACCCGGTGGATTCCTGAAATGCACCCTTCCCATATTCAGCTGTGGCTATCTGTCCGGTAATTACCAATAAAGGAACCGAGTTCATAAAGGCAGTTGCCACTCCGGTTGCCAGATTGGTTGAGCCGCCACCGGTTGAACCACAACACACGCCAATTGCCCCACTTTGTTGAGCATAGCCATAAGCCATCAGGGCCGCTCCATTCTCGTGTTTGCCGGCAATAAAATCAATTTCCGGATAGTCGAGAAGGGCATCCAAAAAAGGAGCAATGGTTTTTCCGGTAACTCCAAACACATGCTCAACCCCCTCATTTATAATCAATTCTGCGATAATGTTTACTACGCGTTTTTTCATGGATTACGGTCTTTTTTAATTAATATTGTTTAAAAAACGAGTTCCTCTATTCCTATTAAACCAAAGATCAGAACCAATTCGTTTACCTCATAAAAATATCCAAAACCAATCTTAGAACCAGGCTGGAGAATAAGGGCTAAGGGATTGTGCCGAAATAACTTGCCGCTTTAGACTTGTTCTTTTGCCCTTTAACTTCCTTGAAAATCCATTAAATAGCTCGCTATTCGCAGTATTTTCAAGTCGGCAAAGAACAAAATAACT
>Ga0163225_100070_pt1 | contig 31810 bp, 24 predicted proteins | sample MSEWel2016_04_06_2_FD_113145 | JGI IMG/M metagenome (GOLD analysis project Ga0163225, IMG submission 113145) | Subsurface microbial communities from deep shales in West Virginia, USA - MSEEL Well Study Marcellus 5H_2016_04_06 ... | reverse complement strand
AGATGGCAGGGCGGAGAAGCCGCCCTGCCATCTGCCAACCTCTTCTCTGTTACCGGTAGGTTCCGTCATTGCGAGGGCTATGCCCGAAGCAATCTCTAATGAAAAAAACGCTACTTTAAACTATAGCCTTTGATTTTTACAAACAACTGATAATTAATCCATTGCAAAATCAAGCAAGCAGGCCACAACTCCCTCATAATAAAAGATTTGCGTCATGGCGTCTCTGCGTTTAAGCTTTTTTTTTAACGGGCAATTACATTCAAAACCCATAATTTATTCCCAGGTTCCCCGTAACCGCTCCCTCCATCAAAAAAGGAGGAAGGTATTTATCTTTGTCGGAACCACTGACATCCTGATGAGTTAAAGAGAAATAAAGATAACCGTCATTTATCACCTGCCAGGAACCTGACAATGCCGTTTTCTGCAATTTCCACCTCACCTCATCCATAAACGGTAATCCCCACCTTGGTTCCTCCTGATTAATTTCAGAATATTCGGTTTCCCGACCCTCAACCAAAATCTCCTGATAGTTCTTCCCCTTCCGGGCTATTGAGTGAGACAACTCCAGTTTTAAACCGCGAACAGGCCTGAACTGAAAACTTAAAAACACCTCGTCGCTATTATCCTGAAGGTAATGGCCCATATTGTAACCATTGCTTTTCCAGGTGGTTGTGGGGATTTTATGCTGAAAAACCATCGGATGATTACGGGTATATTCAAGGGTAAAAGCTGTCCCTTCAACAAGATTTGAAGCCCTTACCCCGGCTTTTAAACTTATATAATTGGATTGCTGATGTTTATCGAACATCCGGTTGATAGAAATCTCATCTACAAAAAGCGTAGTATAAAGATGAAAATGCTGAATCTGCCGGCTGCTAACTCCAAAAAACATCTGGGCATTCTGACCCACATCGTTCGATGCTCCGTTGTAAGTGTGATCCACCGACTTATAGAACATCACCGGAATTAAAAATGCAGGGTTGACATCCGTATCGGCATAAACGATGCTGTTGCCCGCCGAAATATACAAACGGGGCAAGGGACGAACGGTTATCAAGTTGGCTGCCACGTATTTATTGGCAAACACTTCCCGTGTTCCGTCATAGTAGTTGAATGATTCAGCACTATCAACAACCTCCGAAACCAACCAGCCATGCATGAAATCAAGCTGAAACCAGGGTAACGGACTGATTGAGAACGACAAGAATGCATACGAAGGGGCGTTTCCGGAAAAAATATTGGCTCCGTTGTACCCATATCCCCACTGGTAAGAATCTTTGTGGAGTCCAATGCGTCCCCAATCCCACGACCAGGTGACGCCGCCCCGTGCTTCACTGTAATCCCCGCTATCGTCATCACTCTTGTAAACGGCACCTCTACGGGAAACCAGATAGTCAGGCCCTCCCAACACCTTTGACTCATGATTGTCGCGCAAACCGGCATAAAATCCAAAGTGCTTACCAATAGTGCCGTGCAACTCGCCCCCATTAAACCGATGGTAAGCCATTTCTCCACCCGAAGAAAGCACCTCCAGTCCCAAAACCGGGTTAACCGTCAGCTGAAATAAGGAATCGGAATGATAAAAAAGGTCAAAACGCTTATTGGCCGGACGTTCTACAGATTGTTCCTTTCCAAAATCACGTAAATAAAAGGCTATTTCATTCTTTATCCTCCCGGACAAATCATCGTGGCCCGAAGCCTCCACTAACCTGTCTGAAATAAACTTTCGTCCGTAAGGTTTCGTGATGGTGGCAATATCAATAATTCCCATATTGGCCAGTTCGTCCAGCAACTCATAAATGCCGGTATTGTCAACATGCACAGGCACATACTGCCCCTCGGCCTCATTACAAAAGAACCCCATTGCCAAAATGAGCAACAAAATATGGGTCCGGGATAAATAATTCTTAAAAAATATTCTCATAAGCATTAATAACAAAGACGTTGCGTTATTGCGAATCTGCGTTTGGTTTTTTCTTAACGAACTATGGTTTGAAAACAAAAGTGTCCTTAATATTTTTCGAAAAGGGATTTCATCCCTTAAACCCTGACTTACTTTCTTGTCTTGATACAAGAAAGTAGGCAAAGAAAATCAAGACTGAGCCAGCTTTCGCTCTAAAAACTACGGTTCTTTTATCGAAATCGTCAAAACTCATCTCGCTTGCTGCGCGCACGAGATTCAAACAGAGACGATTTTACGATAAAACAACCTTGTTTTTAGGCTTACCTGCCAAGGTCAGCCCCCATCAAGCTAGTCGGTATGTTCAAAATATTTATTTAGGACAGAATTAGTTTGAAAACCATTCAACATTCTTTTGCCCACCACTTGTAAACTTGCATTCTCCCGGAACCACTGAACCGATGCTTCAGCTATCTTCTGCATCCGCTCCGGATCAGCCAGCAAACCATCAATAGTCTCTTCCAAATCTTCCGGATTGCAACTAACAACGGGGATATCTGGATAACAGCTTCGCGCCCACTCCTCCATGCGACAAATCACCACACATCCACGCGACAACCCTTCAATCGCCAGAAGGCCGAACGTATGTGTAAACTGATCCACCAGAATGTGCGCTTTCCCCAAATTCTCCAGCACCTCCCGGTTGGTCATTCGACGGGAAAGATACTCAATCTTATACTTCCCATTCAATCTGGCAATAGCCGCTTCCACATATCGGGTTCCCTTCAGTTCCTGATGAGAAGGGAAATGCATAATTTTCCAGATCCCGACACCCGAATAACGACTCAAATCAACCGGCTGCCCGGGCGGATCGGTCATCAACCACATCGGTAGTGCCTTTTCAGGATTCTTCAGAAAGCCTGAAGTGTTGGGACGAGAAAAAATAAAATCGGCCTTCTTCTCAAAGTATTCAATTCTACTTCTTTTCTCGTCGGGCCTGTGACACAAGCAATAGCGCTGCTTCCCCACATCGTTGCAAAACCAGCAGTCGCTGTATTTCATGGCATTCAAATCATCATGCGGATTTCTCTCGGCACAACCGGGGAAGAAAAACGCCACTTTTTTTCCAAAAAACTTCAACACCGCCAAATCCAGATGATTTTCAAAAAAGGTGATGGGCGAGATAAAGTAAAACAGATCGTAACGAAAAAGCACCGAAATAAAAAACAAAAATCGAATTACCGCATTTACAGGTCTCAAAATAAAACGGTTGTTGACCAACTTTATGGCCCCCTTCCGCCTCACCGATTTTAATTGAATAATCTCTTTATCCACCGGATACCCAAATTCGTGAGCATGGTAAACGTAACTTTTTGCTTTTACCCCCACACTTCTGAGCGAACGGGCAATGTAATGTGCATTTCCCGCTGTGTTTCCAGGCCCTACAAATATCCTGAGCTTTTTAGTATGTATTGTTTCCCCTTCTGTACTCATCCACCAGATCTTCCAATTTTACAAAATCCAAATTCATCTTTAAAATCTTATTCAATAAAGTTTCAGCTCCTTTGCCCAGATTTTTATACCCGGCGAGGTGCTCCGGATCCTGGTAAAAAGGTTTGGCCCCTTCATATCTTTCCCTACTTTCGGTATTTAGAAATACATGCACGGGATGAAAATTCACGATGTTCAATCCGGCATTGAAATCCAGGTCCATATCGAAAAACTCCTTTCCGTAAGAAAAATGCAGGTAGTCCTCCCAGTTAAAAGGAATGCGCAACACATCATTCCATAGAGGCAACAGCTCCAGATTTCGACTGTATGGCAAACACACATTGCTTTCATACTCAAAGCCCATCTCACAAAACATATCAACCAGCACATTGCTCACCAACGATGAGTGTGAACGGATTCCCCTGGCTTGGGGGAAAAGCTCTTTCAATCGTTCCACCACCTTCTTCGGTTTTTCATTTCCCCCATTCAGCAAGGGATTGAAATTGGGATGTACGCCAATTTCAAACTGTTTTCTGTCAAGTCCGTTCAGCAAACCGGTCGCATGAGTGGCAAAAATCGTACAAGGCACTCCCGACTTTGACAACAGTTCCAGTGTATGCCCCAAAACCCTGTCCGGCACCCAGTCAATGTCAATGGTAATTACTGTTTTCATTTCATGTCCCCTTTAACCCATGTTTCTATATTGACCTTAAACAAATTATTGTTACGCAAAATTCCAGGGTTCCGGATCGTTGCTCTTTAAAACCTGTAAAGTGCGCTTCTATTTTCCCCCAAACGTTCTCAGCCACCACTCAAAACTAAGCAGCGACCAAATCAGCAAACGCCGGTTTTCTTTTCCGTCAATGTGATCATTCATCAACCGTTGAGCAACATCCGCATCAATATACTCAAAAATTCGTGCATCATCACTAAAAAGCAACCTCCGGATATACTCCACACTATCCCCCTTAAACCAACTGGCATCGGGTGCCGAGAACCCTTGTTTATGGCCGTTGCAATACTCCTCAGGCACATATCGTTGCAACATCTTGCGCAACAAAATTTTACCGTCGGTAGAAACCGACTTAAACTGAAAAGCTTTACTGGTCAGGTCGTTTTCATTGATTCGGGCGGTATTTTTCCAATCCCTAAGCTTCAGTTCCACTGGAACCTTCATGGCAAAATCCACCAGATCATTATCCAGAAAAGGCAATCGGGTTTCCAGACCATGCGCCATACTCAGTTTGTCTTCCACCAGCAAAAGGCCGTGAAGAAAAGTTTTACTCTCAAAATAGAGTGAACTGTTGATATATGACTGAGCATCATTTCCCTTGGAATGCCCCCCATCCAGCAGTTCCTTAAATACCCTTGCAGGACGATCAAAATCCAGTTGTGACCGAAGGCCGCTATTGAAAAACGTTTCACGAAAATCGTCAGGCACCAGCCTTTGCCAGTATTTAAAATAGCGATCGGCAAATCCGTTTTGGTAACCGTTGACGGTATTGTGATAATAGCGCCACGGATAACCTGCAAACAACTCATCGCCCCCGGCTCCCGAAAGACAAACTTTCACAAAGCGACCGGCCAGTCGGGAAATATAATAATTGGGATAAGACTGTCCGACCCTTAAATCCTCCAGATGACTAATCAGCTCGGGCATTACACGTTCCATGTCTCCGGCCTTTAACACCACCTCATAGTGTTCGGTCTTATACAGATTGGAAAGAAACTCCGAACGTTCCCGTTCATCGAAATTAAGTTCCAGCCCCGATGCGGAGGACAAATCGAACCCGGCAGTAAACGATTTCAGGTTACTAAACTTTCTGGATGCTACGCAGGTAATACCGCCACTGTCCATTCCACCGCTGAGGTAAGCCCCCACCTCCACATCCGAAACCAGTTGCCGGTCAACTGCCTTTTCGAACAACCGGTGAAGCTCCGTTTCAGCTTCTTGCTGTGACATGGGCAACGGATTGAAATCAAAATCCCAGTATTTCTGAGGTTCTCCACATCCTTTCCCCTGGCGCACTTCCATAAAATGACCCGCAGGCAGAAGTTTCACCCCATCAAAAAGAGTCAGATCACTGAAAATATTCTGAAAAGAAAAGTATTCTGTCAGGGCATCGTTGGAAACTTTAAATTTAAAAGACGGATGTTGCTGAATGGCTTTAATCTCCGAGCCAAACAGGAAAACCTCCGAATTATCCCGGAAGTAAAGGGGCTTTATGCCATAGCGATCGCGTGCCAGCAATAATCTGCGTTCTTTGACAAACCAGGCGGCAAAAGCAAACATTCCGTTGAAGCGCTGCACAGCATTGCGCTCCCAACAATGAAGTGCATTCAAAACCACTTCAGTATCGGAACTACCTCTGAATCGATAGCCTGCTGATTCCAACTCAGATCTTAGTTCTCTGTAATTGTAAACCTCCCCGTTGTATGTAAGCACTACCTGCCCGTCGAAACTAACCATGGGCTGATTCCCGGTCTCCGACAGATCAAGAATCGCCAGCCGGCGGTGCCCCAGTCCAACCGGACCGGATGTCCACACACCTTCGCCATCGGGCCCTCTGTGGGCCAGCACACGTGTCATTGTTTGACATAGTTCTCCCGATACCGGTTCATTATTAAGATTGAATATACCTGTTATTCCACACATTCTATTAATTTTTCCACGACTTCCGACTGTTCTGCCATCGTCATTGAATGATACATAGGCAAAACAAGGGTTTCTTCCCATGCCCTGATACTTCCGGAATATTGTCCCCGTAACCGCACACCCCTATCCTGAAAAGCCGGGTGCTGATGCAACGAATAGGTGCCAATCTGAACTTCAATACCCTGTTCTCTCATTTGTTGCATGACCTGGTCACGCCCCCGGACAAAAACAGCAAAACTTTGATAGGAGTGGGTGCCATTTTCAGTGGTTCGGGGTATTTTTATCTTTTCCTGACCATCCAACATTTGAAGATAGTTCCTGGCGAGATTTCTTCGCTCTTTGAGCAAATCATCAACAACCTCCATTTGGGCAAGCCCCACAGCAGCCAGTATATTGCTCATTTTATAATTCGTTCCTGTCTTTAAAAAGCTCACCCCCTCCCGTTGGTCAGAATGCCCCATCCCGAAATGCTTGTATTGGTGCATAGCCTCCGCCCACCGTTCATTCTGAGTCGTAACCATTCCACCTTCACCGGTAGTAATAAACTTTCGCGGATGAAAACTAAAAACGGTCATATCGCTCCAGACCCCGGTTTTTCGTCCTTTAAAAGAACTACCCAACGCACAGGCTGCATCTTCAATAATCAAAATCCCATGATGCTCCTTCACGGCCATCAACCGGTCAAAATCCAGCGGGTTTCCAAACAAAGAGACCGGAATCACTGCTTTTGTATTATTGGATATGGCCTCTTCCATTTTTTGATAATCTATCAGCAAGGTTTCCGAATCCACATCCACAATAACAGGTGTGGCTCCAACAATTCGCACCGCCCCGGCTGTAGCGGGATAAGTATAATCAGGAACAATGACCTCATCACCCGGACCAATGCCAGCTACCCGCAGGGCTGTTTCCAAACCGGTGGTACAGGAAGTAAAAGCAATAGCATACGCCCCACCTACATAAGAGGCTACTGAACGCTCAAAGCTTTGGGTAACGGGTCCCTCTGTAAGAAATCCGCTATCCAGCACTTCATTCACCAACTCCTTTACACGATCACTGATGTATGGTCGCATAAGTGGTATCCGATAACTCATAGTTTTTTTTAAAACTTTATTAGACTCAATACTCCGTTATCCCAAATTTCGGGATTGCAAATAGCTGATAATTATTTTATTACAAAATCAGACAATCAAACCACAACTCTCTCATATTAAAAGCTTTGCGTTATTGCGCCTTTGCGTTTAAGCTTTTTCTAACGAACTATTGAGACTCAAACCATTATTGAAAATACTCAGAAACTTTTGAAATCTCATTAACCATAAAAGCAGTCACATCCTCATGGTCTTCAAGAATTTTCTCTGCCTGGCGTCCCCCATTTGCCTTTGTTCCGGCCCTGCTCAACAAAATAGAAGCACTCTTCAGAGCCATCCCCTGCTCTTTTTCCGAGGTTCCAAAATTCAAGACCAGACCATATTTTTCTTCCAGATAGATAAGATTTCCCAGTTTAAAATCGGCCAGATACACCGCAGGGGTTCCCAGGATTGCAGCTTCCGTTGCCATGGTTGCCCCTTCTCCGACAAGCACATTCGCATAAAACAACAAATCGTGTATTCGATGAGACTCCAGTTTAAGTCTTAAATTTTCAAGTTCCTCTGGCAATGGCCCCTCCGAACTGATAAAAACACGACCATATTTCTCAAGACTCCGCACCAATTGAACTTTTCGTTTCCCTGAGAAACCACGTTTTCCATGATCGTGAACGGCAGACCAGCCCACAAAACGAACGATGGCAAATGGTTCATTCTCTTTCAAATTCAAAAAATCCAAAACCGACCGATCGGGTTCAAAATAACGGGGATGCAGATAACACAACTCCATTAAACCGTTGAAACGTTCATGCCCCGGCCCCAATTCGCGCGAGAAACAAACAGGCGTATAAACCGTCCTGCTAAAAGGACGGATAAAAAACCGGTAAATGCCGGTGGTTTCTGTATCTGTAAAAGTGATGTAGGTTTTCTTCAACAACCAGGAAGCAAGCCCGGAATAAATGGTGCTAAAATCCAGGAAGAGATCCGGTTTAAACTTTCGGGCACGCAGATATTGTCTCCACGAAGTAATAAGCAAATACCAAATTTTGCCCAAGGCTGTTTTAGCTCCTGCCCCCCTGTCAACATAAGGAATTTGATAGTATTGAAGCAGTTCCGTTACATGCTCCCGGTTACGGGCGGTAATCAGAAACTGATGGCCTTTATCCTCCATTATCCGGATGAAATTCCGAAAATAATGTACGTGAGCCGGATGACCTATATCGAGAAATATCCTCATACTCTGCAATAATTTCTATAGAAAAAAATCCTCATTCGCTTATACCAACGGTAAAATACGCGTCCGAGGTTCCAAAGCCACCAATTGTGAACATAAATGTATCGTCCGGTTTCCCGAATGGTTCCACCATAAGACTTTTTATACTGACGGGTTAAAAAATCCTTTCCGGGACGCCCTCCATTTCCCAGGTCAAGATATCGAATCCCATCCTGTTCCAGTTCCTGTATTACCCCCCATAAAAAACCGTCATACATCCATTCCGACGTGGTATTAAAACAATGTCCTTCAATCCAAAAATAAGCCTTATGCCTGAATTTCATCACAACAACAACTGCCTTCAGTTCTCCCTCCAATTCAAAGCCTTTTATTCTCACAAAGGGCTGTAACATCTCCAGTTCATCAATAAACCGGAACAGAGACCGGTGAGGAACCGGACGTCCCTTTTTTCCAACGGCACATCGGATAATTCTCCATGCGTTTGTCATATCCGATATTCCCCGCATATCGCGGATAACATACCTTACCTCTTCCAACTGTCGGATATTACTGCGACGTTCAGGAGAGAGGGATTCCCACATTTCTCCCGATTTACGATTCATATCAACAACCACGGATAGATAGGACTCATAATAGAACCCCGCCTCCTCAAAAGTTGGCTTTAAAGAAAGTACCAATCGCAAATTTCTTATTTCTGAAAAGACCGCTTTATGTCCGAAATCCTTCACCATGGTTTCCAACAGAGCCAGTAAAATGCCCCTGTCATTATCCGCAACCAACGGTCCGCCATACACAATTTGGCGCCGGGTAAACCAGGAGAACGGAAATACCAAATTTTTAAAAATCACGGCAATCATTACACCGACCAACCTTTGGCTGTCTAAAGCGAAAAAGGCAACGGGCTGCTGAAAACCAGTTAGTTGATGCAACTCATACATCCATGGCATTTGGAAAATACTCCCATCAGGATGATTGCTCACAAAGTCAGCCCAAACTTTCCGATCCACCTTTTCCATATCCGTAATCACTCTCAGTGCCATTTGTGTTGCCTTTCTCGTTTATCTTTCGTGTGTAACTTTGAATGTTGCCAAAGAAACAGCCAGATATTCATTCATTAATCTGGAAGAAATCCTTTCAATATCCAATTCCTGTATCACCTTTCGCCCGTTGATTCTTCGGGACCAACGAAGCACCCGACTCACTGCATCGGCAATTAATTTGGCATCGGCAGGAACCACTTCACACCCTTCAGTTTCGTTTAACCAAACCGCCACATCGCCCACAGGGGTTGAAACAACCGGAACATTGCATGCCAGTGCTTCCTTTACCACATTGGGTGAGCCTTCCCATTTTGAAGTTACCAAAACCACATCAGCAGCATTGTAAAACCAAGGCATCATCGAAGTCGGTTCTCCATGTATAACCTTCAACTCCACCTGTTGACCAGCCAATAATTTAGCTGATTCCATAGCAAGTGTCACATTTTTAACCTCTCTTGCCGGATTTGCCGGCCATAAAACAATTTTCCTGTGCGACCAGCCCATTTTAATTCGTGCCTCTTCCCTGGAGATTTCCCGAAACAAATTTAAATCTACCCCATTGGGAATCACCTTTGCATGTTCCACCCCCAATCGGTTCATCATCTGTTCGCTCTTCACAATAACAGAAGGCCAAAAAAAACAGAAAAGAACTTTACCAGCCACAACAACCACAGAGGACCATAAACATCGCTTCCCATGAGCGATACCACCAGTGGACGAGCTCCGGCAAAACTTGCCATCATAGCACTCAGACCGTAATGCGCATGAACCACATCAAACTGGTTTTGTTTCAGAAACCGTCGCAATCGAAAGACACCTTTCGCATAACCCTTGAAACCCCGTTCCTTCACATAAAAAAATGTCACACCAACCCCTTTTTTGCGGAGCCCTCTGGCTTGTTCGGAAATTGCTTCTGTACAGCACCCTTTTCGTGCAGCACTACAAACAAAAAGCACTTTCCCGGTAAAAAGATTTGTTGGCATGGCTATGTCATTTCCAGTAAAGTCTCCCTGCACAAAAGCAGGATTCATTTTTAACGGCAATTAAATTTAAGGAATTCGCAAACCCTCTGCTGAGAAGACTGGTCAGTGACAGCCAGTATTTGACCAATTGAAGAATTTTGTATATAAGAGCAGGGTATAAAACCTGATTTCAACCCAAATTGAGCGATTCTCACTCAATCGAATAAGAAAATGTAAGGTTTTCACCATAAGAATGGTGAAAAACCAACATTTTCTAAGTCGGGGTTAACGCTAAGTAAAGCGTTACTTCGTTACCCTCGTATCGCTCAACTTAGGTAAAATATTTTTTGCATATTTGGGCTCCGTATTCATATCAAATAGATTTTAAAACAGAACCATCCCGGCCAGGACTGTTTCTTTTGGGACTTTTTTTAAACCAGGAGCATTCGGGATAACGGACTATTACATTAGGATAGAAATCAGAAAACCGTTTACCCCTTTGAGGGAGCCAATTACAAACATTGACTTATAAAACAAAGAGCATGGGAAAAACAGGCAAAACCATAGGTTCGAAAGAAAAAAGCAGCAGTTTTCTCGATTGGATAGAGAAGATGGGAAACAAACTGCCACATCCGTTCTGGATGTTTGTTTGGATAACTGTTTTTATTGTTTTCATCAGCTTTATTACCTCTCTGTTAGGCGTGCAGGCCACTGACCCGGCAACAGGAGTAGTCATAAAGGCCCAGAACCTGCTTTCAGGTGACGGGTTGCGTCGGTTTCTTCAGGAGATGGTGACCAATTTTGCCCATTTTGCACCATTAGGCCTCGTATTGGTAATGCTTATGGGTGTTTCGGTTGCAGAGAAAAGCGGATTGCTTTCAGTGGTGATGCGAAATCTGGCTTTTTCGGTTCCCCGGAAAGTAGTTCTTCCCGTAATATTTATCATTGGGGCCTGTGGAAACATCGGTTCTGATGCAGGAGTCGTTATTGTTCCGCCAATTGCAGCCCTCATTTTCAGCCAGATGGGCCTGCACCCCATTGCCGGACTGGTAGCCGGCTATGCAGGAGCCACAGCCGGTTTCACAGCCAACTTTTTCATTGCCGGAACCGATGTCTTGTTAGCCGGAATCAGTTCCGAGGTAACCTCCAAAATTCCGGGAATAGGCGAAGTGAGTGCAACAGCCAACTGGTATTTCATGATTATCTCCACCATTTTATTGGGGCTTGGAGGCGCATTTGTCGTCACACGCTATACCATCCCCAGAACCAGACGATTCTCGATGGGTGACCAAGGCGACATTGAAGTTTCCGAATCCCATTCACTCACCCCGGAAGAACGAAAAGGACTCAAACATGCCGGATATGCAGCCCTCCTGATTATTGCTTTAGTTTCCCTGTTAACCATTCCTGCCTGGGGACCACTCAGGAATCAGGAAACAGGAGGTATCGTTCCTTCTCCGTTTCTGCGCGGATTGGTTCCCATCCTCTTTTTCCTTTTCGCCATTCCCGGATATTATTACGGAAAAGCCACCGGAAGCATCAAACATCCCGATGACATCATAAAATATATGGGCGAGGGAATGAAGGATCTTTCGGGGTACATCGTTTTAATGCTGGTGGTTGCCCAATTCATAAACCTTTTCAACTGGTCACAGCTCGACACCATCCTGGCCATCCATGGAGCCGATTTTCTGCAATCAACCGGACTGACAGGTGTGTTTATGTTCACGCTCTACATGACATTAGTGGCGATTATCAATATCTTTATTGGAAGTGGTTCTGCAAAATGGGCCATATTTGCTCCGGTCTTCATTCCTATGCTCGCACAGCTGGGTTTCACTCCGGCATTTGTTCAGCTGATGTACCGGGTGGGCGACAGCATCACCAATTCCATCAGCCCGCTCTATGTTTATTTCCCGTTACTGATAGGGTGGATTCGTCAATACGATAAGAAAGTGGGCATTGGCACGGTTATTTCACTGTTATTGCCCTATGCAATTGTATTGTTTCTGATGTGGCTGGGACTTCTTTTTATCTGGTTTTGGCTGGATCTGCCCATTGGCGTAGGAGAGGGAATATATCTTTAACCTGGATTATTCATAAATTATCTATTACGATGTTCAACTTCCTGCTAAATTCTGGCGTCCTCAAAAAAATTGACTTGAAAATAGTTCACTATTTCATCCGTCTAAAATTTACTTATTATGGCCGGATGGAACTCGCATGCAAAATCTTATACATGTTCTCTTGTGATAATCGTTGCCATGCTCGTTTCCTTCATCAATATTCTCTGCGGTTGCCTGAATTTATTGGTATTTAAACATCTCATAACGAAAACACATAAATAAACCAGGTTAAAAGATTCTGGTTCCAAAAACAAACTTATCCTTCCACCAGGAGTTATCCAGCGAAGTAATGGTAACTCCCTGACTGGAAGATGCGTGTAGAAACTGATTGTCACCAATATAGATCCCTGAGTGGGTAATGTAGTGAGAAGTCCGGTAGGTGCGGATAAAAAAGACCAAATCGCCTTTTCGCAAACCATCCTTATTGAATATCATTTCCCCATATCTGGCCTGGGCCTCGGAATTGTGTGGAAGTTTAATTCCATGCGTATCAAAAACCCGGACAAGTAAGCCGGAGCAGTCCATACATCTTGATGTTGTACCGCCCATGCAATGGGGCACGCCAATGTATTTCCGGCCGGTACGAATAAGATCGGAGGGACTGACATTCCCTGTATTCAGGTTTTTTTCAACACCATCGGCAATAAACTTTTTTAACTCCCTGTTGCTTTCGGGAACCTCTTCCATTTCGGAAGAGAAAACGGGATAAAATTTTTCGGCACATGAAGAGAAAAGTGGCAAAACAGTTATCAGCAAAACAAATATTCGTTTTTTCATATTCTCAGAATCAGATACTTTCAGTATAAAATGACTATGGTTTAAAGTTGCGTTTTTGTCAAACGCGACTATAAACTTAAGCCAATAGCCACAAAGTTAAAAATAGCTCCGGCTTAAGTATATATTTTTAGAGATTGCTTCGGGGTAAACCGCTAATTCATCGAAAAACCTTTGTTAAAGGGATTGCTTCGGGGTAAACCCTCGCAATGACTACAATCCCGTTGAGAGAAGGGGAGAGAAAGCAGGGTGGCGCAGACGCCCTGCTTTCTCTCCCTACCCCTCTAACGACGCGTCATTGCGAACCCGATGAGGGACGAGTTCGGGGGAAGCAATCTCTAATGAAATAAACGCTATTTTAAACTATAGCCACAGCTCCCCTGGTTGCAACCAAAATTGACTCCTGCACCCCGATAATATTTTTTTAACTTTGTCGCACCAAACAATAATCCGTTAATAAAAATCGGGAAGCAGAGACTCAAAGGCGCAAAGCTTTTATTATCAAAGAGTTTCATGCAATTCTCGTCGGATTGTAAATAACTTGTAATCAGATATTTGCAATCCCGGGGCATTCCGAACAACAGAGTATTGATTGAGAAAACCAAACAACAAACTAAAAAATTTAACCATAAAACCATCATACAATGAAACTCAAATATGGAATGAATCCATATCAGGATTTTGCTGAAATTATTGACAATTCTGGCACTTTTAAAATTCTGAACGGCAACCCCAGTGTCATCAATGTGCTGGATGCGCTTAACTCCTGGCAACTGGTCAGGGAAGCCTCCCAAACTCTTGGTAAACCGGCGGCAACCTCATTTAAACACGTTACTCCTTCAGGAATGGCAATGGCGGGTAACTTATCCGAATCGGAAAAACAAGTATATCTGACAAAAGGAGAACCATCCCCTCTGGCATCTGCCTATGCAAAAGCACGCGGAGCAGACCGTCTGGCCTCGTTTGGCGATTTCATTGCATTGAGCGACACTGTGGATGCAGCGACTGCAAAAATGATTAAATCTGAAGTTTCGGATGGCGTAATAGCCCCGGAATTCTCTGCCGAAGCACTGGAAATACTTAAATCGAAGAAAAAAGGAGGCTATGTAATTTTCAGCATAGATAAAAACTACGAGCCCCAGGAGATAGAATCCAGAGAAGTTTTTGGCATTACCATCCGTCAAAAGCGCAATCAGCTTCAGGTAACCGATGCCTTGCTTCAGGATGTACGCACAAAATCGAAACCCGTAACAGAGCAGATTGCAGAAGACATCAAACTGGGCATTCTCACCTTAAAATATACCCAGTCCAACTCCATTTGTGTGGTTAACAAAGGACAGGTGATTGGTATCGGGTCGGGACAGCAGTCCAGGATTCTTTGCAGCGGACTGGCACTTAACAAAGCCAATGTGTGGTATCAGAAGATGATATTGGATTACTCATTTCTAAACCAACACGAGGGGCTGAAGCGTACCGAACTGGATCAACTTATCGAACAAAAAAGAGAAGCAGTTTTTGGTGACAAAGTAGTTCTTAACGAACTGGAAGGTTCCTGTTTGATTTCCGACGGATTTTTCCCGCAAAAAGACAATATTGAACTGGCTGCCAAATACGGAATTCAATACATTGCTTCGCCTGTGGGCTCCATCCGCGATCAGGAAATTATGGATGCCGCAGAAAAACACGGCATTACATTTATAAACATCGGAGTCCGTTTGTTTCATCATTAGAATACCCCGATTGCTACCTGAGATGACCGGCAATATACCCGGTTGTCCAGGCAGCTTGTAAATTAAAGCCTCCTGTGATGCCGTCGATGTCAAGCACCTCGCCCGCGAAATAAAGATTGGGAGCCACCTTGCTTTGCATGGTTTTCATATCTACGTCTTTGAGCGATACCCCGCCGCATGTGACAAATTCATCGCGAAAGGTTGATTTACCACGTACCGCATATTTGTCGTGAGTCAGAACCTCCACCAGTTTATTAAGATCTTTTTTGCCTGACTCGCCCCACTTCTTATTGACTGAAATTCCACACTTTTCGATCAGAAACCCCCACAATCGTTCGGTTAAATAAAAGGGCCGAAAATTGGTCATCAATTTTTTAGGGTGTTTCAACACAATTTCTTCCAGGGCTTTTGTCACTTCCCCATGATCAGAATTACCCAGCCAGTTGACATAGATGTTAAATGCATAATTCAGCTGGTGCAAATGCCGGGCAGCAAAAGAAGATAATTTTAAGATTGCCGGGCCACTCATCCCCCAGTGAGTGATAAGCAACGGACCTTCAGCGCTCAATCGACTACTTTCAATACCGACTTTCACATCATCAACCACCACACCCATCAAGCAGGTGACCGGCTCATCAGGCATATTAAAAGTGAACAACGACGGCATGGGCGTTTCAATTCTGTGCCCAAGTTTTTTGAGCCAGTCAAATCCTTCCTCACGGGAAGAACCTCCCGTGGTAACAATCACTTTATCGTAATCGTCAGTGTTACTATCGTCCCCCTTAAACATCAGTTTCCATTTACCATTTGAAGGCACCAGCGCAGACACCCCGCCGGAAGTTCGGACATCCACTCCGAGGCGCTGAACTTCTCTCATGAAACAATTAATGACAACCTGAGAATCCTGAGCTGCAGGGAACACACAATCATCGTCCTGAACCACCAGGGGTACACCGTGCGCAACGAACCATTTCATGGCATCCTTATTACTGAATTCGTGAAATAGTTTCTTCAGACTGTTTCCGCCCCGGGGATAAGCTTTTATCAAATCAGAAATTGCAGAAGCAGCATTGGTGACATTACACCGTCCCCCACCGGAAACTTTCACTTTAGCCAGTACTTTCCCGGATTTCTCAAAAATAGTGACCGCCGCATCAGGATATCTTTCCTTAACGCTCAATGCAGCAAAAAATCCTGCAGCACCCCCTCCTATGATTGCAATTCGCATAAATATTTTCTTCAACACTCCGTTATCCCGAAGATCGGGATTACAAATAACTGATAATAAATCTAATTCAAAACCTGGCAAACAGGCCACAACTCACTCATAATAAAATCTTTGCGTCATCTCGTCTCTGCGTTTAAGCTTTTCTTAATGGACTATTATTCTTTTTGGACTTCAAAAATAAACAAAAGGAGGGTAGCAACGCTCAGATTGCCACCCTCCGAAAAGCACTTCACATATTATTTCCCGTAACAGCAAGGTGCTTTTTCTGAATATAAAGTTAACATTCTAATTAAAAGGTGCAAAGTCTATTTTTTCCGGAACCATGTAACAATAGACCATTAGATTTTTAGATATAAGAATTAAGAAAAATCGTATATTATTGAAAATATGCACCTTAAAACAAAGCAGCCATTAAAGACAAGCACCTGGCTCACAAGCCTTTGCAAAAAACCAAAGCTTAAGTTTATAGTCGCGTGTGTCTGTCTATAGATTGCTTCTCCCGATTTCGTGCGTCATCGGGATCGCAATGACGTACTTTTACTTTAATATGGAAGAGGTTGGCAGAGGGCAGGGCGGTAATGCCGCCCTGCCCTCTGCCAACCTCTTCTCCATCTACCGGGAACTCTGTCATTGCGAGGGCTTTGCCCGAAGCAATCTCAGTTAATCAAGTTGATTTATGATATTGGTGATTCTATTGTCCAGTAAAAGCAAATAAAAGCAGGCCCTGGGAAAAAATAATTTAAATTACTCAAAAACCTCAATTCAGAATACGAGGAACTTTGGAACAAATAGAGATTGCTTCGGGCGTCGCCCTCGCAATGACGGCCCAATGGGTGAAAGAGAGGGAAAAGGGGGCGGCTGCGCCGCCCCCTTTTCCCTTCATCCCCTGCGCCTCGGTGTTGCGAATCCTGAGCATTCGGGAAAGCAATCTCTATCTTTTAACCGGACATCAATATTTTTTTATAAATTGAACTCGTTTGAACACCAGTCTGAAAAATACGTTAAAGGTTTGTAATGAAATAAATTAACCATAAAAAATAAATTCTTATGAAACTACACTCTATCAGCCTCATACATGGAATTATTCTCATGGTTTTTGGTATCTGGTCACATTTGTGGCCCGAATCGCCATCACCCACGGCACTTATTCCGGTTATTTTTGGAGCATTTATACTGGTGCTCAACAAAGGTGTGAGAAACTATCGAAAAGGCATCTCAAATGCGGTAATGGTGCTTACTTTTCTCATCCTGGCCGGACTGGTATTTCCGCTAACCGGCTCCATTGAGAGAGGCGATACCCCGGCTTTGATAAGGGTTCTCATCATGATGATTGCATCACTTATTTCGCTGATATTCTTTGTAAAAAGATTTATCAACGACCGAATCAGGGATGATAAAGAGCCGGAATTCTAAACTTATTAAATATCCGGATTCCGGCCGCTTCTGTTTTTAAGGCCCTGCAAAATTCCCAGCCAGTAATAGTAAAAAAGGCCGGGATTTTTTTTCCGAATGGCCCAAATTAATGTTAACGGGCTACGTAATGTTTCCTGAAACAGGAACTTAACCAACCCTGCCCGGAGTCCGAATTCCTTAAAATACAAAACCTTATTTCTTCGTAAATAGAAATACTCACGACAAACACTTTTCTTGTCAGGCCGATGCCAGTCATGATAATGCCAGCAGATTGCTTTCCGGGTAACCATGGCCAGCCGCTTTTGTTGATAAAAACGAAAAAAGAAATCCCTTTCTTCGCCATACAGAAACAATTTCTCATTCCACAGATGCATCTCATGAAATATTTCAGTTCTCAACATCAGCGCCACCCCAGAAAGATAATCCACATCGGCCGAAATGGGTAGTTGCTTACAGGAGTGGAGTTTTAATCCGGAGTCGGGTGCGTTCTTCCGGGCTGTAAGAAAATTCATATAAAGCCTGTAATTCTGAACCACACGCGAACGTTTTTTCTCCACACCCTCATAAATTAATGGCCCGGATGCATCAACCCCCGGAAATCGGGACATGTGCAAATACAGGTTTTTAAGAAAATCCTTATGCAACTCCACATCAGTATTAAGAATTAAAACGTAGGGCACGCCCAACTCCAATGTTCGTTTCAATAAAAGATTGTGCGCACGTCCAAAACCAATATTTCCTTTTCCTGATATCAATTCCACATCGGGATACAACTCTTTAAAAATCTTACCGGATTCCTGTTGTGTCCCATTGTCAACAGCCAGAACATGAAAATCGGCAAACGTCTGTTTCTCCAACGACTTAGCCAACCCCGGCAAAAACCGGGCATCGTGATAGAAAACAAGCTGTATGACAATTTTTTTATTCATTAATAATGAAATTTTTCAGGGATTTCTCCTGATGAAACCTTTCTGAATGGATGAATCCTATGTTTCAATACTGCTAGGCTCTAATTAAAAGTAGCAATTATTTCATTAGAGATTGCTTCGGGCATAGCCCTCGCAATGACTGAACCTACCGTTAAAAGAGAAGAGGTTGGCAGATGGCAGGGCTGGCTTCTCCGCCCTGCCATCTGCCAACCTCTTCCATATAAAAGTGAAAGAGCGCCATTGCAATCCCGATGAGGCACGAAATCAGGAGAAGCAATCTCTAAAAATATATACGCGACTGTAAACTATAGCCTACTTTTAATATCGTGACCGGTTAAAAACATTACAATTTTCTAAGCCTGTATATCAAAGCGGTCAAAATTCCGGCATAAAGATTTATCAGCAAAGTTCCGGTAGTCAATTCATTGAACAGATAATTGGGTTTAAAAAAGAAAGTTTTAACCATCCAGGCAAAGACGACGAAAAAAAATGCAACATCCAAATCATTCATATTTTGAATTCGTGTCTTCATAATCCGGTAAGTCACAACCAGGTACCGCCACATTTGAAAATAAAACAAACTGTATATTCCCAGTCCCACCACCCCATACATGGCCAAGTGCCCCGTTATCGGTAAGTCGGTCACTTCATAATCGGACGGATGAAAGCGCAATGAAAAGAAATCGGAAAAGCCGGCTCCTGTCCCAAACCAGGGACGCTGATTGATGAGGGAGAGGTGTGCCGGCCATTGATTGACCAATCGCCCTTCGACCACGCCGCTGGTGTAGGCATCTCCGGAAATGAAAAGCCACAAGTCTGCTACCTGCCGCCATACCAATTGAGGATACTCGGGGAAAACAACCCACATCAGCAACAAAAGCGCCAATCCCGGGCCCGGCAGCATAGCCATCAGCCCCTGAAAAGACGTTCTGTAAAACCGGTAATACAAAAACAGGGAGGCTACGACTAAACCGGCCACATTGATATAACTGCTTTTTGTTAACGATAGCATCACCGCCATCAGCATCAGCAAAGTGGCAATAAACAGAAAATTTCTGTAGCGGTAATCAATTTTGCGTGCCAGAATAAAAAATGAAAGCGGAACCAACATATCCGAAAGTCCTGAGCTAAACATCAAATAGCGCAAAATTCCGGTTCCCCGATATCGTTCTGCCTGCCACAAAGGCAACAACTCGACTCCGGAAATCACCGAAATAAAATACAATAAATACACAATCAGGGAGGTAACCACCAACACATCCACAAAAACCGACAATTTCCGACGGGCCATCATGAATACCGGGATTATCAGAAGAAATCCGAATACCGTCATCCGTTCACGAATCAGCACATAGCGAAAAACATACCCCCATCCCCTGCCGGGCTGCCAATACCCGAAAATAAAAACATGATACAGCAAAAAAAGAATCTGTACACCCAAAAGCACCCAAAACGGCTTAAAACTGAGCAGCTCCTTTTTATTAACCCCCGGAGCTAAAAAAGGAGTAAATGCCAGCGCAAACAAAAAATCACGATAATAAAACCCACTCAGCGCTTCTTTCCCAAAATAAACAGTCAGGTGACCGGTGGGATCAAATAAAAGTACAATCACAATCCAGAAAAGATGATCGGGCCAGCGACGGACTGCCAGCAGACCAACACCGGTAAAAGCAAGAAGCATCAATATCAGTAAATACAAACTCATTTATGATGTGATTTTAACCTTTCAAAAACTGCTGCCAGCTCCTTCCAGTTGAGCAATTTAAGCAAAAATGCTAAAGTGATTACGATTCCCACAGCCATAAATCTTATTCCCCATCCGACAGACCCGGGCCAGAATGCCACCAATACCGAAATGCAAAGACCCAGCAAAAAATACAGCATAATTCGGTAAAAAGGATAAGCCAGGGGGAAATAACGTGCTGCCACCCTTACTTTTATCTGCCAGTAAACCACAAATGAGATCAGCGTCGCCACGCCGGCACCAATAAATCCCCATCGGGGTACCAATAAAAAGTTGAGCCCTATATTCAGAATAGCTGTGACACCCGTGATCCACGCAAAATGCCAGGTTTTTTCAGCCAAAGAAATTCCAGGGCCCATGGTTTGATAAGATTGGGCCGCGATATAGGAAAACACCAGAAAAGGAACCACCAGGGCTCCCTCCGCATAATCGGGCGTAGCAACAAACGGAATCAAAACATCGGCAAAAACAGACAGCCCGGTGGCCAGAATGACACTTCCGGCCAGATACAACACATAGATGTCAACAGCCATTTTCCGGGTACGGGGCTTATTTGTATCCTTTTCGGCATAAAATGATTGAAAAAAAAGAACCCCGAAACTCATCTGAACAGCCATATTAATAAGCAATACCGGCTGAGAAAAAATGGCTCCGATAGAATAAAGTCCCACTTCATTTAAATCCTGATAATAAAGAAGAAAAAACCGGTCGCTGCTGTTGTAAATCCAGGCCGCAAGGCCGGCCCATATCAGCGGAAATCCGTATTTCAGCAACTGCCGGGCCCAACTGAAGGAAAAGCGGAAACTATACTTTCGAAAATTAAAAATGCCAAAAGCAAGGATAACCACCAGCAAACTACTGCCTACTCTTGCCCACATAGCTCCTTCTACACCATGCTTCAACATTATAACCAGAGTAATCCCAAGCCCGATATTTGCCAGCGACTTAATTACTGTAATCAGGTTGTAGCGCCAGGGCTGACGAAAATACCGGAAAAGATGAGATTGCTCACTCATCAGCAGATTGACAGGCACCAGCAGACAAAGAAGCACAATCAGAAACCCGTGATCAGGCGTGCCAAACAACAGGTTCGATAATGTTTCCTGAAAAAAAAGTACCGGAATAAGCGCAAGAAAGGAAAATAGCCGAAGAAAAAAAACGGTAGAAAGGACATCCCCTTTTTGCTGGTCATCAGCCTTAAAATAGTAGAATCCACTGGCCGACTCGAGCCCCACCGACAAAAATCCGCCCAAAAGAGCGGCTGCTGTCCCCAATGTTTCGAGCATACCAAACTCACCCACACTCAACGCACGGGTATAGAAAGGCAACAAAAACAGCCCGATAAATTTTTTGAGGCCGTTTCCCAGTCCGTAAACAAATGAATCTTTTACAAACGCTTTTTTGTCGCCCATGAAAGGTTTTAGGATTTTAATTTATATGGGATATCTTATCATTACCCATAGTTCTTATGATTGAGCTGAAAAACAGCTACTTGTGGAAATGCAGATTTTTTCAATGCACTGTAATTCAGAGTGTTATACACTTTACGGATAATGACCGGATACCCCCCATTAATTTATTTACTTCGCGCTCCGCAAACTACGATATTGCGCAGGGCTTTGAACAAATAGATAAAATCGGTTCGAAGTGGTTTTTCCTGCCATTGTCTGATATATCTGACTTCAGAATCCTGAATTTCTTCCAGCGTTTCAGGCATATCAGCATAGAAAGGAGGTATCAACCCGGGTTTTACGGACGTTCGCAACCTCACCACCTCCGAATCGTAAAGCGAAAGATACTGAGCACTCACCGGACGCACCCCCACCAGTTTCATTTCACCTTTAGTGAAATTGTATAACATAGGCAACTCATCAATCCAAAACCGGCGGACAAAACCTCCCAGAATCGTTACCCGCGTATCGTTTTTAAATTTACCTCCTTTGCACAAATGGTTCCTTCGATAAATGTGCTCCTGTACATATTCACTAAACGCCACCATCGTCCGGAACTTATAAACATTAACGATTTTACCGTCCTTCCCTATCCGCTCCAGCTTCAACAGCAAACCATATCGCTCCCGCACCCTTATCGGGGCTTCTTTGAATTTCCGCGCCACCAGATAATGGCGACCATTAATCACCTCATCAGCCTCTGATTCAAAGCCGCAATAGGCCAACCGCCCCACCATTTCATAATAGGATATTGGTCTGTCGCTTCCGGATGATAAAATATTATAAATCCAGCGGGTACCCTTTATATTAGGTGCCACCCGCTTTATCAGATAATCAAAAAAGTAATAGATCCGGTTGATAACCGGAGGGTGTGTTCTGAAAATCCGTTGACGTCGGAGTCTGGTAGTCTCCAGGCAACAAATGAACCTTCCGTTATCCTCCAGCTTCCGGTTAATCTCACACAAAAACCCACAGAGCTGTTGAACACTGTTAACCTGCTGAAGATTTACAATAAAATGATAAGCAAAATCAGACTGTACCGCACTATTAAACGCATGGACTGAAGAAATCACCAAAGATTTCGAACCACAAGGATCTCCATACCCGGACACGAATCGGGAAACGGCTTCTCCTGCATACTCAGCCACGAGATTGCGCACCTTCACGCTTTTCTTCTTAGCAACCCCGGTTAACGGGGCTACAGAAACTTCCTTTTTTTTGTAAACCTGAAACATGCCCCTCCTCTTTTATTGTTTGTCTATCCCCTCTTCCAGTCTCCAATCAATCAGGGCTTCCAACCCGTCTTCAAGCGTATATTCTGCCATAAAACCCAATAAATCGGAGGCTTTACGGGTATCACCAATCCGGTTTTTCACCAGACGGCGGTTATCATCCTCATTATAAGGCCGGTATTCTACCTCCAGCTCCGATTCTTTCAGCCGGAGAATCGAATCGCATAATTCGCGAACAGTGGTCTGAATGCCGGTTCCCACATTAAAAAACTCATCCGTTTCGTCGGATGCCAAAGCAAGAACATTGGCTCTGGCTACATCACGCACGTAAACAAAATCATAAGCCTGGGAGCCATCTCCGTTGATTACCGGAGGTTCATTTTGAGCAATTTTATTGAGCATAATGGGCACCACCCCGGAATAAACCGCATTCTGATCCTGACGGGGCCCGTAAACATTCATGTATCTCAGCCCCACATATTTAAGCCCGGAACGGTCGTAAAAAGCCCGGCATAGAGCTTCCCCGGAAATCTTGGTAGCCCCGTAGAAGTTGCGGTTATTGAAGGGATGTTCCTCATCCATGGGAACCCGGAGCGCATCGCCATAAACCGAGGCCGAAGAGGAATAGACCAGACGTTTCACCCCATGCCGCGAACAGGCTTCAAGCACGCTAAAAGTGCCGCCGATATTCACTTCGAACGCGGTTCGTGGAAAGTCTCGACAATGCAACAGCCACATCGCAGCCAAATGAATCACATAATCGGTACCCTCAACCGCCTTGTCAAGAATATCCAAATCGCGAATATCTCCGCCAAATTCGAAAATCCGGCATCGATGATCCCGCAAACTCTTTTCAATATTTTCCTGTTTCCCCCGAACAAAATTATCGTAAATGACCACCTCCTTCACAGGATATTTGAGTAATTCTTCCACCACAAAGCTCCCGATAAATCCGGCACCCCCAATTACAAGTATTTTTTTATCTGTTAGTTTTTGGTTAATGTGCATCATAGTTTTTAGTGGTTAGATCATATTTATTCAACAGACTATTAGTTTTTGGGAGGTTAGAGGTTAGACGACCCAACAAATTGGCCATCCGACCAACAACACAAAAATTACTGACAAACAACTAACCCACACACTCCCGAAAGAGTCACCGCTCTATTGAGTTTTAAAATTTTCCGTTAAAAAGATTCACAAACCCGGGAAGCGGGTCATCCAGTTCATCCACCCCATTCACAAAATCAAAAGAGAGGGGCTTCATGAACTCCCGGAAACTCAGTTTCCCGTTTTGCATCTGCCTGATGCCATTTGCCACATCTCCCCATGCCAGCCACCATCGGGGGCCGTAAACCTGCTGAGAAATTGCCGGAAGGGATTTCCCCATCGCATTCAGCAGAGCATAATGGTTCAAATTTATACCACAATGTGTGGCCAATGATTGCGTTTTATATAAACGGGGATTCAACTCCAGCAACAACAATTTTTGCTGCCGGCTGTCGAAAATAAACTCCAGTTCACAACTTCCATGGTAGTCGATGTGATTCAAATACCTTTCTGCCAGCTTCATTCCATCCGGACACGGCTCACTGACAGAAAGGGCAGTGCTGCCAAATTCTCTGGTAGCTCTCAACCGGCGGGAGGAAAACATGACAACCTTTTGGTTTGCCCTGTCCCGATAGGCTCCGATGCTATACATTTTTTCACTGCCTTCATCACTCACTTTTTGCTGGACAATGACCTCACGATTCTGTCCAATTTCATCCCTTATGGCATTTAACTCCGCCCACGAATATGCCTCAAAAGCCTGTTTTCCCGTTTCAGAGAACAGGCTCTTCCCTTTTCTCTCTTTCATCAATACCGGAAACGGCAAACCAGGCTTCTCAGACCAGAATTTATCATCCCCCATCCACGTTTGTGGCATATCCACCTCTGCATCACAGGCAAATTGATATTGGAGATATTTGTCCATCAAACGCTGCTGAAGAAGGTAATCCTGATTAAAAGCAAATACTTCATTCAACTTTTCGAGGCCAAAATCCACCAGTGAATCCAGCAACCATTCGGCATCTCCGATGGTGAGTACCGGGATTTTGCCGTATGCCCGGATTTTCGTGCCGATATCGAAAATAAACGACCAGTATTTTTGAGGTTCTTTTTTGTAATCGGGGGAAAGGACCGGCACTGCAAACCGGGAATAGAAAGCCAGTGCCCGGGAGTCGGAATCCAGCACCACACTCATCAACCCTTCTTTTCCATGACCTCTCACTATGGCGAGCTGATTGGCAAAAGCCCCGTCGGTCAACAACGGAACATACTCCTGACGCAACCCTTTAATAACCGTTTTCAAACCCTCTGAATCCAGCGGAACAAGGTTCCGGTAGTCGGTTTGCATCTGAGCAATCTCTCTGGAAAGGGATTGAAAAAAAGGATATGGAGAAGCGATCATGGTCTTTTAAGATTCCGTTAAGTATTTGAAAAATACGTTGCCTTCATGGCATATTCAACAACATTTTGGCAAACACCACTTATGTAAGTATTAAAAGAGGAGAATGAAGGATAAAGAAAATGAAGGATTAAAAAAAAAGAAAGAAAAAAGCTCCACCCGAAAAACCGAATGGAGCTTCTGCCTGAATAAATCAGGTTTTAATATTAAAGACCAAAAGCCTCTTTTATTTCGTCAACATAATCAAGTTTTTCCCAGGTAAAGAACTCAACCTCACGTTCAACTTCCTGACCATTCTCAATAAATGTCACCTTATCGGTATATGGGTCACGCCCCATGTGCCCGTAGGCAGCCGTTGGCGTAAAGATGGGATTCTTGAGTCCCAGACGATGAATTATTTTTCCGGGACGGAGATCAACCAACTCATTAATCTTTTTGGCTATTTCGCCATCTGTCATTTTTACGTTTGCCGTTCCGTAGGTATTGATGTAAAGTCCAACAGGTTCGGCAACCCCAATGGCATAAGCCACCTGCACCAGCACCTCATCGGCCACGCCTGCCGCAACCATGTTCTTTGCAATATGACGGGTAGCATAAGCTGCCGAGCGGTCAACTTTAGAACAATCCTTACCTGAAAAAGCACCACCTCCGTGGGCACCTTTTCCACCGTAAGTATCTACGATGATTTTGCGGCCCGTAAGCCCTGTGTCGCCATGTGGTCCGCCAATCACAAATCGGCCGGTGGGATTCACATGTAATTTGTAACCATTAAACAGCCCCTGAATATCTTTCCTTAATTTGGCTTTCACACGGGGAATCAGAATATTTCTTACATCATCCTCAATCTTCTTCTGCATCACATCATCATCTGCATCAAAGGGATCATGCTGAGTAGAAACAACAATGGTATCAACGTCCACAGGGGTATTGTCATCATTGTATTTAATGGTTACCTGCGACTTGGAATCGGGACGCAGATAGGTCATCTCTTTTCCTTCACGGCGAATATCGGCAAGTTCCTGAAGCAAAACATGCGACAGATACAATGGCAACGGCATATAATTTTCGGTATCCTTACAGGCATAACCAAACATCATTCCCTGGTCTCCGGCACCCTGGTTGTCTTCTCCATCCCGTTCCACACCACGGTTAATGTCATCACTTTGCTCATGCAGGGCAGATATCACACCGCATGAACCGGAATCGAACATATAGTCGGCTTCGGTATAACCAATGCGCTTAATGGTTTCGCGAGCCACTCTTTGAACCGGCACATAACCGGAGGTTCTTACTTCTCCACTCACCACTACCAAACCGGTAGTAACCAAAGTCTCACAAGCAACTTTTGAGTTGGAGTCCTGACGCAACAACTCGTCGAGTACTGCATCAGAAATTTGATCGGCCACCTTATCGGGATGCCCTTCCGATACAGATTCCGAGGTAAATAAATATCCCATAACATTACAATTTCAACAATCCGCACCAATGGAGCTGCGAATTACGATTAAACAATTAAAACATGAAGGGATGGAAAAACTAAAAGGCAAGCTAAAATCGCATTTTAGCATTGTTTTATAGTGGTTGCAAGCAGGCAAATCCATCCACTTTGATGTTGCAAATATAGGGGGGATTTAGAATTATTCAAAAAAGAAGATGAAATAATTCTACACGGCCAAAAGAAACTTTATATCCTGAAAAAAGAGTTATACAATCTTCGAAAAGACATTGGTGAGTCCATTGACCTGAGTGATGAGTATCCTGAAAAAATGGATTGAACTATCCCAAGATTTAGGGAATTTCCTTCGGGAAACCCAGGCACAACGCCCCTTCGTTAAGAAAACGGGCAAGCCTGCCCCATGGCCGGATGAGCAATGAAAATTACTTTAAGTTCCTATTCATAATACCGGGCATTCTCCTTTGTCACCACATCCAGTGGCAGGTATTTAATCTGCTCCACCTGTTTTTTAAACACCAGGTAATCGGCCATCAATTTCACACCCCAATATCCCTGTCCATGTGGATTCTGATTGATCAGAAAGTCGATAACACCACTGTTCAGCAACTCACGGTTCTTTGAAAGAAGATCGTAACCAACAAGTTGAAAATGGTTGATTTTGTGTTTCAGAAGAAAATCTGCCAAAACAAAAGAGCGGGAATTGGTTACAAAAAACCCCCTCAAATCAGGATAATCATTGATAAGCTTTTTCAGATGGGTTTCAAAGCGGATAGAATCTTCCCAAAAATCTATTTCGGTGCGCGCCACATGATAGCCGCTTAATGAAAATTCCTCAAAATAATCCAGAAACCCCTGTTCTTTTCGAATAAGGTGCGTGGAGTTGGTCACTTCCGTATCCAAATGAACTACCATGAAAGTTCCGGGTTGTTTACAGCCGTAATGCAACAATCTGCCAGCCAACAAGCCGCTTTGATACGAATCCTGCCCCACATACGCCACGGGTTCATAATCAGGAATATGGGTATTAAAAAGGTTGAACGGAACTCCCTCCTGTTTCCACTTACTCAAATATGCCAGTGACTCACGGTAGAAAATAGGAGCCACAAGAATACCGCTGTAATGGTTCGCACTGACTTTCTGGGCTTCCTGTTTAAAGGATTCCACATCTTTCTGGTTGAACAAAAATTTATCAACCACCACCCCGTACTGCCGCAACTGTTCTTCAGCCTCATCCACTCCCTGAAAAGGAGCTCTCCAATACTCATCATTTTTGGGATCGGGAATAATGGCGGCAATCCGGTATTCACCTGACGACACAAGCGCCCTGGCCATGATGTTGGGCTCATAATCCAGCTTTTCCATGGCTTCTTTAATCCGAATTCGGGCACTCTCCGAAACCCGGCCTCTGTTATGAAGAACACGGTCAACGGTTCCGGCCGACACGCCTGCCTGTTTGGCAATATCTTTTATGCGGGCAATCTGTTTCAAAAAGAAGAAGTTTAATTCCTGATTTTATGGCCTTTCAAGGCATAATAGAGTATATACAAAAACAAGGGAAGACAAATCCAGTAGGCGTTTTGCGCACCAAACAGGTCTTTCAGGAACCCATAAAGCGTTGGTATCAGTGCTCCACCAACAATGGCAACAACCATCAGCGAGCCACCGGCTTTGGTAAAGCGCCCCAAATCAGTCATCGCCAATGGCCAGATGGCAGGCCACATCAGTGCTGCTCCCAGTGCGATGAGCACCACAAAGAAAATCGAAATTTCCATGGGTGTCAGCACCACAAGCAACGATCCTGCAATGGCAGTAATGGTGCTTACCACCAGTGCTTTCGACTGACTTACATATTTAGGAATTAAAACAATGCCGGCGATATATCCAACAACCATCCCTACCGGAGCAATCCAGGCATACCATTCGGGATTGGCCAGACCAAGACTCTCGGCATAATCGACCAGAGTTCCCAAAGCCACCGTCTCCACGCCCACATAGAAAAACAGGGCAAGGACTCCGAGCAACAAATGAGGAAACTGAAAAACAGAAGTTTTTTTAGCGGCATAAGGACAGTCGTCTGCGCTTTCTTCATCTTCACCCACAGCCTTCACTTCAGGAAGTGGCGATATGAGGGCAATGACACCCAGCGAAAGAAAAACCCCGATAATAATATAAAAGGGCAACGTGGTATCCGGGAAAGTAACCTGATCCACACTTTTTCCAATCACCAGCGCAAGAAACAAGGGTGCCACAGGCCATGCCAGTTTGTTTAGAATCCCCATGATACTCATGCGTTGGGCCGCACTGTCGATGGGCCCGAGAATGGTCACATAAGGATTTACTGTTGCCTGAAGGAAAGTATTTCCCATTCCGCTCAGAAAAGATGCGGCCAGAAACAAAGGTAAACTCTCCATCTGACCTGATGGAATGTACAGATAAAAACCGATGGAGAACAAAAGAAAGGAGAGTGCCATGGTCTTTTTGTACCCGATTCGGGCAATCACAAATGAGGCGGGATAACCAAAAATCAGGAATGCTGAGAAGGTGGCTGCAAGAACCAGATACGACTCAGCCGAACTAATACCCAACTCACTCTTCAACAAAGGAATGAGATAACTGTTGATTCCCAGAGCAAACCCAATGGAAAAAAACATCATTCCGAGAATGGCAAGGGCCACCAGCTGGCCGCTGCTTTTTTTTACAGATTTTACTTGACTGCTCATAGATTGTATTTTTTTCAGAAATTCAAAACTTATATCTTCTAAATGCTTCAATGGCCTCATATTCGGTAAGTCCCAAACTGTCGTACAGCTTTGCAGTCTCCCGGTTTCTATCTTCAGCCCTTTCCCAAAACTCCCGTGAATCGGTACCCGGAAACACAGGTTCATCTTTCTGCGACTGGTGCTTGAAAATGGCCATTCTTTTCTTTTTGAGTTCATCGGGACTGATGGGCACGGCCATTTCCACATCTTCAACATCCCATTCCTGCCAGGCACCGCGATAAAGCCAAACCCAGCAGTCCCGGGCCCACTCTTCTTCTTTTACCACTTTAAGTGCATCAAAAATGGCATGAAGACAAACAGCATGTGTCCCGTGCGGATCCTGCAAATCACCTGCAGCATAAATCTGATGAGGTTTCACTTCCCGCAACAAATCTACAATAATATCGATATCGGCCTGGGAAACAGGATTTTTTTCCACGCTTCCTGTTTCATAAAAAGGCAGTTCCAGAAAATGAACATTCTCTTCTTTTACACCGCTAAAACGGCAGGCAGCAGCAGCTTCCCCCTGTCTGATAAGTCCTTTGACGGCCAATACATCGGGATTGCCATTTCCGTTTCCGGGATGTATTTTCAGATATCCGGCAATATTTTGATAAATTTTCTCAAACTCAGGTTCACAAACGGACATTTTTTTCGATAACCCGCGAACAAAATCCATAAACCGGTACGCATCGTCATCAAACACCGCAATATTTCCGGAGGTTTGATAAGCCACATGCACATCATGTCCCTGCTCGGCAAGCCTGATCAGAGTTCCTCCCATCGAAATCACATCGTCATCGGGATGCGGACTAAAGACAATCACCCTCTTGGGAAAAGGCTCCGACCGCTCCGGACGGGTTTTATCGTCACTGCCGGGTTTTCCACCCGGCCAGCCGGTAATGGTTTGCTGCAACTTATTGTGAATCTCAATATTTAAATCATAAGCTTTTTCTCCGGTCTGAAGCAATGAATTAAGACCCCAATCTTTATAATCCGACTCAGTCAGTTTCAGGATTGGTTTCTTTGTTTGTCCGGACAGCCATATCAACGCTTTTTTCTGCATTCTATCTGTCCAGTCACACTTACCGGCAAGCCAGGGGGTCTCAATTCGGCTCAAATGAGAACCCGCAGCAGGATCAAGCACAATCAGGGCATCCGGATGATTTTGCAAAAAGGACGCCGGCAATTCACCAGTCACAGGCCCTTCCACAGCAGCTTTAATCACCTCCGATTTCTCACGCCCCCAGGCCATCAGAAACACCCTTTCGGCTTGCATAATGGTTTTAACACCCATGGTGATGGCACTACGGGGAACATTTTCCTTTCCCCCAAAATCTTTGGCTGCATCTTCAATAGTTATTTCATCCAGATGAACTATGCGGGTTTCATCTCCGGGCTGCGAACCGGGTTCGTTGAATCCAATATGCCCGCTGCGACCGATACCCAGAATCTGAATATCCAGTCCTCCGAGTGACTTAATTTTATTATCATAATCGCGGCAATAATTATCGATTTCCTCTACTGAAAGAGTGCCGTCCGGGATATTGATATTCTCAGGATTGATATCCACCTGCGAGAAAAAATTCTCATCCATAAAACGATGATAACTATTGGCCTCATCCGGCTTCATCGGGTAATACTCATCCAGATTAAAAGTAATCACCCTTTTAAAACTCAGCCCCTCTTCCTTATGAATCCGTATCAATTCTTTATACAACAACAACGGTGAACTGCCAGTGGCTAATCCCAGCACGGTGAATTTATCCAGCTTATTTTTCTCCTTTATCAACGAGGCAATTTCCCTTGCCACAAACGTCGATCCTTCATCCCGGTCATTTAAAATCCTAACCGGCACCTTCTCAAGGTGACTCCTTAATGTTGACTCTGTCATAATAGCTCTGATTTTAAAGATTGAACCCACTCCGAAAAGGTTCTTTGTTGCCAACATCTTCGTTACAGGGAATTTTTTTAATCATCATTAACAGTTAGTTAGTCTTTGCAAGAAAACACCAACTACTGCCCCGCAGAAAAATCGGGGTAAACTGTTATTCTCGTTTTTGAATCAGTTATCCCGAAGTGGCTTTTGTAAGGTTTTTACCCTAAAAACCAACAAAAAGCACAATCGGGACTCCTTGGATTCAAAAACTT